>Ga0105047_10001959_pt1 | contig 36929 bp, 25 predicted proteins | sample MAT04_FD_78384 | JGI IMG/M metagenome (GOLD analysis project Ga0105047, IMG submission 78384) | Freshwater microbial communities from Lake Fryxell liftoff mats and glacier meltwater in Antarctica - MAT-04 (megahit assembly) | ecosystem: Environmental > Aquatic > Freshwater > Ice > Liftoff... | reverse complement strand
GCCATTTTATCGGAAATATCGGCTTGAATAAAACGCTCAAATATGGCAGTCTGTCTATCTTTGGGTATCCCAATGCCCGTATCTTTCACGTAAAACTGCAGTTCGGCTGGTTCGACAGGCTCACCAACCGTACCCTGAGCTTGTTGAAGGGTATATCCCAATTCTATTTCACCTTTATTAGTATACTTGATAGCATTTTTAACGAGGTTGGTTAGAATAGAAAAAACCTTTTCATTGTCTGATTTAATAATTGCATCTTTAGCAGGTAATGTATTTTTGAATGAGAGGTGAATTCCTTTTTCTTCAGCCTGGGGTTTAAAAAAAGTGTAGATAAAATTAATTTTCTCGTTTACATTAGTTTCAGTAAAATTTACCTTCATCAATCCAGCTTCTATTTTTGAAATATCGATTATTTCATTAATAGTATTGAGCATACGATCGCCGCTTTTCTCTATGATTTTGATATATTTTTGCTGCTTTTCTCCACTTAGTTCAGGTTGTTTCAATAATTCGGCAAAACCAAGAATACCATTCATAGGAGTGCGTATTTCGTGGCTCATATTGGCAAGAAATGCCGATTTCAGGCGGTCGCTTTCTTCGGCCTTTTCTTTGGCTTGAATTAGTTCTTGTTCATTCTGTATTCTTTCTGTGACATCGCGCATTATACCTTCATGATAAGTAATTTCACCCGATTCATTAAAAGAATACCATCCATGATCTTCAACCCAAATTACTGACCCATCTTTTTTTCTTAGTTGAAAAATTCCTAATTCTTGATTTAAATCATTTAAAATAATATTATCACGTTCATAATCATCTATATAAAGATCATTCTTAATATCTACTGCTAATAATTCTTCTTTAGAATTGTATCCAAGCATTTTAAACATTGCAGGGTTTGTTTCTACAAATTTACCATCATGCGTACTTTTATACACACCATCGGGCATTGTTTCAACTAATATTCTGTAATTTTCTTCGCTTTCCTCGGTCTTTTCTTTGGCTTTGAAAAGCTCTTCATTTTGCGTTTTATATTCTTCGTTTAATGCGGCATATTCATTAATTTGCTTAATGAGTTCATTTTGGCTTTCAATCAAATCTTTTGTTTTCTCCTCCACCAAAATGTTCAAATGCTCTTTTTGATTATTCAATAATTCTTCCTGGTCAATTTTTTCGAGTTGTATAGCAAGCAATTGAAAAGCATTTTGAAGCAAAGAAAAGCTTTCATCGGTAAAAGCGGATTGTTTGTTATAATGGATATAACCGTAGTTTTTAAATCGGGTGCAAACCTGAATTTTTGTTTCGGCAATATCATAATCTTCTATACTCCAGCTAAATTCGTGTCCCGCAAAAAAGGAATTTATACTTTCGATAAACAGTTTAGTTATTAAAACTTTGCTTTTAAACTGTGAAAGATTTGTAGAAAGCAAAAATAATTCAAACGCAAGATTTGCCATATCTATAGTTTTAGACGTTTAAAAATTGGGGCGCATTTTCAGCCAACCATTTATCAGGATTTACATAATACGGATTTTGTGTTATCACTCCACCGCTAATTGCATAAGGATGTGTTTTTAAAACATTTACAATTGTGGCTCCGGAAAATTTATTTACATTATACATGCAGATACTTATCCATGGTTTTCCGGGGATAAAATAATTCAAACGCGATTCGTAAACCATTAAATGTTCTACACCCGGAATAGCTTCTAATGCCCAAGCCATTTCGGCAGTTGCCCTGACATTTTTTTTACCGTTTTTTTGCGATAGTTCAAAAAAATTATTCAATCCTTTGTCCATTTCAATCGGCGAAAAAACTCCGTTTGGATAATATAAATCTTTGGCATTTAATACACTGAAATGCTCAGGCATATCAACATGGCAATCGCATTGAGGAAATTTCTTATAATACTTTTCTTTAAATTCGTCGGCTGTTTGTTCCGCGGGGCAATATAGTTGCAAATCGCCGCTAACATCTCCTTCTCCCAAAAAACCGAGTATTATTTCATCGCGTTCTTGTTCGGTTTCGTATAAACCACAAATATGAACCCCCCAATTACAGGTATAATCGCCAATGCCTAATTTGAGTTCGGGTTGGTTTGATGTTTTGATATGCATAATTCTTGTTTTTAATTGACCAAATATAATGATTGGTTTTATCAAAAAAAACAAATTCGAATCATGCATTTAAGCTTTACAGATGGCTGCGTCATAAACTTTAAATCCGCTCACATTGAACACCTTTAGCTGGTATACTTAAATTTTATACATATCTTAATAACAGGAATTTATCTCAGGCTCTGAATAGTCAATGTACCCGACTTTCCCAGTAGAATGGAGGAATCTATTAATTATACCAGTATTTTTTAACAAAAATGGATTAAGTTTGTTCTGTAGAAAAGTTTACTATTTTTATGTTTGTGAAACTAAAGAAAATATTTTCGTTTTTATTGGTGTTATTCCTGTTGACACCATCAATAGTTAAGCTTGAGCATCATCATGTCCAGATAGTTTGTAGTGCTAAAGGCGAAAATCATTTTCATGCTTACCATGATAAATGCGCCGTTTGTAATTTTGAGTTTTCTATATTCCTTGCGGGATATTTTTTAGAAACTTCTGTAAAAGCTGAATTTAAAGACTGTTATAGCAATTGTTATAATTCTTTCCCGTATTCTAACTTTTCTAAATATTCTTTTTCATTACGAGGGCCTCCTGTTTTTACCAATATCGTATAAACACTCCTCTTGAGTGTGTAAAAACATATTTGTAAAATATTTAATCTTAAAAAATGAAAAAAATATTCATACTATGCTTTATGGCATTGGCTTGTCATATAGTAAACGCACAAAATAAATTCACAGGAAAAATCACTGATCGAGATAATTTGCCATTGGCAGGAGCAACAATAAGCTTACCCGAAATAAATAAAGGAACTATATCGGATGCTAATGGTTACTATCAAATTACCAATCTTCCGAATGGCAATATTAAAGTCCAATACTCATTTATTGGGTATGCCTCAAAAGTTGAAACAATCGTGTTAAACGGCTCAACAGTTGAATTAAATGTAAAACTCAATCAATCGGTTGTTGAAGCTGAAGAGATTGTGGTTTCGGGTGGTTACAATACTACACAACATCAAAATGCTGTAAAGATCGATGTTTTGAAATTAAAACCTACGGAAATAAAAGCGACTCCAAACTTTATGGAAACCCTTACAAAAATTCCCGGAGTGGATATGATTTCGAAAGGAAGTGGCGTTTCTAAGCCTGTAATCAGAGGTTTATCAATGAATGATATATTGGTTTTAAATAATGGTGTTCGTTTCGAGAATTATCAATATTCGAGCCACCACCCTTTGGGTATTGATGAATTCGGCATTGATGATGTTGAAGTTATAAAAGGCCCGGCTTCCTTGCTATATGGTTCTGATGCCATTGGCGGTGTACTCAATTTTATTAAAGAAAAACCCGCACCTGAAGGAAGTATAGTGGGCGATTATACTTTGCAATTATTTTCGAACACCCTAGGCATGACCAATAATTTAGGCATAAAGGGTGCTTCCAAAAATATTTTTGGCGGTGTTAGAGTTGGACAAAAAACTAACTCCGATTTTTTACAAGGCAGCGGTGCGTATATCCCCAACTCCCGTTTTAATGAAAATTCAATTAAATCAAATGTAGGTACTACAAATAAAATAGGCACATTCAAATTGTTCTATGACTATAACCAACAAAAACTAGGACTTGTAGAAGAAGAAGCTATTGATGCAATAACTAAAAGAGGACGCACCAACGATATTTTTTATCAGCGATTGAAAACGCACCTTTTATCGTCGCAAAACAAGATTTATTTGGGCTCAATGAAGTTGGATGTTAATGTTGCGTACCAAAATACAGAGCTAGTGCATTTTGGCGAAAAAGATTTTTACGAGATACAAATGAATTTGGCTACTCTGACCTACGAAACCAAACTTTATTTGCCCTCCGGCAAAAATTCAGAATACATCATAGGGTTTCAGGGTATGAACCAGGAAAACACTAACCTGAATAACAGGGAGACAAAATTATTGCCTAATGCTCAGGTAAATAATTATTCAGGGTTTGCATTGTTGCAAAAGACTTTTTTCAAGAAACTTAAACTGCAAACTGGCATACGGTACGACAATAAAATGTTGACTTCAAAAGCTATCAGCGTGGTCGATTCGGCTGATTATAGAGCAGCGTTAAATAAAAATTACGGTAGTTTTAGCGGATCATTTGGGGCAACTTTTAATATTACCGAGAAACTTTTGTTTAGGGCTAATGTTGCGGCAGGTTATCGAACTCCAAATCTGGCAGAACTTACATCGAACGGACAACACGAAACTCGTTACGAAGTAGGTGATGATGCACTTGTACCTGAAAATTCATACGAATTTGATGTTAGCTCGCACTATCATCTCGAAAATTTTACGTTCGATATTGCGGGATTTTACAACACTATTAACCATTATATTTTCATATCACCTACAGGTACAAGCACTCCCAATGGTATACCTATTTATAAGTATATGCAACAAAACTCCACGTTGTTTGGTGGCGAGGCTGGAATTCATTATCATCCGCTATTTGTTAATTGGCTGCACTTGCAAACAACCTTCGCTTCTGTTATTGGAAAGCAGGACAATGGCGAATACTTACCGTTTGTTCCGGCAAATAAATTAAACTTCGAAATTAGGGCAGAAAAAGAAAAACTCGCCTTTTTCCATAATGCTTTTGTGGCAGTTAATACCCATACGGCCTTTAATCAAAACAATGCCGCACCCGACGAAACAACAACCGCCGGGTATAGTTTACTTGATTTATCTATTGGTAGTAATCTAAAACTGAAAAATCAGCTTATTTATATTGGGTTTAGTGCCAATAATATTTTTGATAAGAAGTATATTGACCATTTATCAACACTTAAGGAAGTTAATTTGTATAATCCCGGGCGTAACTTTGCATTGACAATGAAAATCCCTTTTGGGAAATCAAAATAATAAGTTATACATTACCCATTTCACTGCAAGATTCGAGTGATACGGCCGGCACCAAAATTCTAAGCGCCGGCCGTATTCTTACAGAGTTTCACAACGATAAGATAATTCAACTAGAAAGGAAAATTGCAACCATTACAAATAGCTTTCTCATTGTATTTATTTAAATAATTTACCAGTTAGAATTTAAAATTTACACCACCGAAAAGGGTAAGGCCTGGCATGGTATAATATCGGTTGGTTTCGTATTTTTCGTTAAGCAAGTTTTCGGCACTGGTAAATAGTTCAGCATATTTCCAAACCCTATATGAAATTTTGGCATTTACAAGCGTGTAGTTTTGAAAATGGGTATTTGCAGAAGGGTCGGTATCTAAATGGTTTACATACTGTGTACTCGCCATAAGTTGAAGTTTGTTTAAACGATAACGGCAACTCGCGAAAAAGTGATGTTTAGGAGTGGCATAAACAGGCTTTTTCATGTCGATATATGAGTAGGTAACATTTATGTTTAAGTTGTTTATGGGTATAACATTTGCTGCAAACTCAATGCCTTTGTTCACTACTTCCCCTGCATTCTGCAAGCCTCCCATGGGAACATTGATAATAAGGTTATCGCCTTTAACAAAAAATCCGGTTAATTCGAGATTTAACTTATGGTTAAAAAGCGATTGTATAAGCCCGGTTTCATAACTCATAATTCGTTCGGGGCTTAGGTTTGGATTGTGGTTCCATATATACAATTCCTGAATGGTTGGGCTGCGAAAACCTTTTGCCGCTGAAGCTTTCCATGTAGTTTGTTTGGTAAGTTTAAATGCGAATCCCCCCGATGGTATCCATTCTTTACCATAAACTTCATGTATTTGCAAGCGTAAACCTGCATTCAACGTGAGCCTGTCGAACAATGTTTGTTGAACAAAGCCATAAAATCCAGCATCATACAAGGAGGTATCTTTAAATACTATCCCTTCCCCTGCCATAGCCTTTTCATTTTCGGCTTTTCCGCCATACGTAAGGTAATCGGAACCTATGGTTGTGCTATTTCCTTTAAATAGTTTTGCCGTTTCGTAGATATTCAAACCGTAATTGGCATCATTTGAATGAAAGCCATCGGAAATTTTGTGTTCGCCAAAATTGTAAAATACTTTGGCTGTACCTGAATATTTTTCATAGTTGTTATCAAGAGTAAAAGCCCAATAGCCTCGCATTATATCCAGCGAATTACCCTTTTTTGCATTTAAGGTATCGGGGCCGGGGTCGGTAGCTTTGAACTTTGCTAAACTTAAATCGGTACTTGCTTTTATGTTGCTGTTTAGTTCGTAGCCTAATTTAAGGTAGCCGTTTGTGATGTTAAAATCAGAATTGGAACGATGCCCATCGGTTTGGTCGTGGTTTATGGATGCAAATGCACTAAACTTGTTTTTCTTGAAACCTCCGGCAGCCATATATTTTTGAGTATTATATGAACCGTAGGTAATATCAGCATTGCCCTGAAAACCGTCTTTTGCTTGTTTACGAGTTATAATATTTATTACACCGCCCATTGCATTAGAGCCGTAAAGGATAGAAGCAGGGCCACGGATTACCTCAACCCGTTCAACATCGGAAGCTACGTAAGAATCGGCCAACGGATGCCCGAAAATGCCCATAAACTGAGGATGTCCGTCGATAAGCATCAAAACGCTTGTGGTGGGACTTCCGCCAATACCACGAATTGAAATTTGACCGGCAGCTCCAGTTGCAACCCCAAAACCTGTAACGCCGCGTTCGGTAACAAACAAGCCGGGAACTCGGCCATTTAAAATGGGCAACAAGGCTGATTCGTTACTTTCGGATATTTGTTCCCTATTAACAACTGTAACAGCCATTGGAACATTATTTTTATTCACTTTTACAGGTGAACCTGTTATTATTACTTCGTCTAATTTAAGTGTGTCGTTAATCGATTCCTGCGAAAAGGCAGGCAATAGCGATAAAGTCAACAAACCTGTGAATAATAAAACTTTCTTTTTCATTTTTCTTTTTTAGTTAAATATTACTAATTAGTAAATTCGTGTTACTACTTAAGCAAAAAAAATTACTCTACTCTGCTCATTATTAATTTACCGTGAATTATCCCTTTAATCCCGATTAATTTATCAGACAATTCAGTCAATTTACTTGCTTCACCTTTAACTGCTATAATCTCAAGACAATTATCGTGACTTAAATGGAAATGCTGAGATGATAAAATCACCTCGAAATACTTATGTTGCACATCATTCGATTTTATTGTTACATCACCTTTATGGCGGTCATACAGCAAAACTATAGCTCCGGCAACAATATGATTGCATTGCCATTTTTTCTCAACTGAGTTTTTTTCAACTAAATGACGGATTGCCTGCGAGCGATTAGGCAAATTATTGTCTATTACAAAGCTGTCTAATGCTTTTAAAATCTCTTCATCTATTCCAACTCCAAAACGAACTAAGGCCATAGTGTTACTATTATTAATATTCGTGTCACAAATCTATAAAATTCTAAATTGAAAAGCAAACTAAAAATCATAAAAGCTTGATTAGGGAAGATTGCCTTCTATTTCACTACTATTCATTTTAAATCCAAATTCTTAAATTGACGGGTTAAGTTAACCATTTATTGGTATTATTGCCCGCAACTTATGTTAAAAGCATTCGCAAATACTCAGAGCCTTTCTCCATATATTATATTTTATTTAACATTCTAAAACTATTAATGATGTTAAAACACCTACATTTAACCGTTTTTATCAAACGGTAATGTAACCAATTGAACTAATCTGTTCGTACAAGCAATCCAAAAAAAACAGGGCTCATAAAATGTTTCGCTTGAAAATATTCATATTCCTCATATTTATCTCGATTTCACTAGTCTCTGAAGGACAGTTATATATCAACGAGTTTGTTGCATCCAATTCAGGTATTACTCTTGACCCCGACTTTAACGAAAGTTCAGACTGGATTGAAATTTATAACGCCGGGAGTCAAGCCATTCAATTAAAAGGCTATTATGTTACCGACAATATTTCTGTTCCAAATAAATGGCAGATAAATGTCAATGCGGAAATTGGAGCTGGTAAGTTCATGGTTATCTGGGCCGATGGAAAAGATACTGCGCTTCATACTAATTTTAAATTAACAGCAGCCGGCGAGGAGCTTGGCATATTTTCTCCGACCTTGTTTGTTCTGGATACTCTAGTTTTTGGAAATCAGGAATTGAATATTTCATATGGAAGAAAAACTAACGGTGGTAACGAATGGGTGTACTTCACAGCACCAACCCCCGGAACAACCAATAATAGTTCTGTAAGTTATTCCGAAGTTGTAAAAAGCGATCCTTCATTTTCACTTCCAGGGGGAATTTACACTTCTGCTATTTCTGTTCAATTAACAACCATTTTTGATGGGGAGGTTAGATATACTCTCGACGGTGCTGAACCCAACGAACTGTCTATGCTTGCTGCTGACCCGATTGGTATTACAAAAAATACAGTTGTCCGGGCGCGAATCATTAAGGCCGGACAGTTGCCAGGTCCTGTTAATACAAATTCCTATTTTATAGATACTATTAATGCAATGGGAACTCTGCCGGTTGTTTCAATCTCTACTGATCCGATGAACTTCTGGGATCCGATAAAGGGATTATATGTTCAATCATTTAAACCCGACTGGGAGATTCCTGTAAATATTGAACTTTTTGAAAACGACGGGCGTGTTGGTTCTGCTTTCAACCTGCGGGCTGGTATTAAAGTAAATGGTTTGTATTCCTGGCAATTACCTGAGAAAATGCTGGGTGTATATTTCCGAAAAGAATACGGTGCCAGTACTCTGGATTACCCACTGATATTCGATAAATCGCGGAAAAGCTTCAACACCTTTGCGCTCAGGGCATCAGGTAGCGATTGGGCTAATACAATGTTCCGCGACGGAATGATCCAGAATTCAACCATGGGATATACTGGCCTTGATAATTCAGGCTTCCGCGCATGCGTCGTTTATGTTAATGGCCAGTATATGGGCATTCACAACATCCGCGAAAAGATTGATGAAGATTTCATTGTTGGAAATCATGGGATTGATCCTAGTACTTTCGATATGGTCGAAAACCAGAATTTTGCTGAAACAGGCGATTTGACAGCGTATAATGTTTTATTGGGACTCGTTGCTAATGACTTATCAATTCCTGCGAATTATGACGCTGTTGCTGCTCAGATGGACATTGAGAATTTTACTCAGCTAATCGTTACTGAAGTATATGACGGAAATTCATCTATCGGTCATAATGTAATGGCTTGGAAACCAACAGATTCAGGAAAATGGAAATGGGTAATCTGTGATCTGGACCGCGGCTTTTTCGGTGCAGGTAACCAGATGATTAGTTTTTATCTTGCTCAGGATCCATGGCCTTTCAAACAATTAATGAATAATGCAGATTATAAAAAATATTTTGGGCGAAAACTTGCCGATCACTTGTTTACTACATTTAGTCAGAGCCGAATCGATTCATTGATTGAGTGGCACAAACAAACCATTGCTGCAGAAATGCCAAACCATATTGAGCGATGGAAAGGTACTTCATCAAGCTATGGTAACCCCATATCTTCTATGAATTACTGGTATAGCGAAGTGGATAAAATGAAAACTTTTGCCAGAGCCAGACCTTCCGTTTTACTTAATGATCTGACTAAATATGGCTTTTTGGGTGCTGTGCCCGTTTCAATTGCAACCTTCCCTGCAAATGCCGGCAATATAACTTTCAATGGACTGAAAATTCCTTTTTCTTTTTCCAGTGGCGCTTATCCTTCGGGTGAAACGATAAAACTTGTTGCTGAACCGAAAGCGGGATTTAACTTTATTGGGTGGAAATCAAATACTAAGAACCCTATTATTGCCAAAGAAAGTGAATGGAAATATAATGATACTGATCCCAACTTAGACCTTACATGGATAACCTCTGCTTTTAGCGATGTATTCTGGAAAACAGGAGTGGCAGAATTCGGCTATGGAGACAACGATGAAGCAACTGTTGTTGGTTTCGGGGGAAACACAAACAACAGATATATAACTACTTACTTCCGTAAAAGTGTTGTACTGACCAATAAGGAGACTTTAAAAAATATTACCATTTTGTTGAAGTGCGATGATGGAGCTGTTGTATATGTAAATGGAAGCGAAGTATTTCGGCAGAATATGCCCGCAGCAATAATTAGTAAAAACACACTTGCACTCTCATCCATTGCAGGAGCAGATGAAAGTACATTTACATCGCATTCAGTAAGTAGTTCGGCTTTTGTAAATGGTCAAAACATTATTGCTGTTGAAGTTCATCAGAATGCAGCCAATAGCGCAGACGTAAGTTTCGACCTTGAACTATTTTCCCTTGGAACACCTGAAGACATCTACCTCACTACTTCAAAAGAACTTTCTGCAAACCTAGTGTCAGAATTTAATGTTTTGGCTGTTTATGAACGCGACGGGAAATGCATGCTTCCAAGCGAAATTTCAACTGTTATGACGCTTTCAAAAGATTGCTCACCATGGGTAGTGCCCGAAAATGTTATTATCACTAGAACAGGGAAAATGATTATTGAACCTGGTGTTGAACTTTGGATGTCTGATGGAGTTTCAATTTCTTTAATGGGGGAAATTAATGCAATTGGAACAGCTTCTGAACCGATTATCTTCAAGAGTAATCCGCAAAGCGTGAATAAGAAATGGGGAAATATTAGTATTAATGATGTTAGTGATACATGTCATTTTAGATATGTGCATATCGAAGGTGCTTCAAAAGGACTTAATCCTGCTTATGATATTTTTGCTCTGACTGTTTTTCAATCGAATATTATTCTCGATTACCTGTTTATTGATAATGTTTACTATAATCCCCTGGCATTATATAATTCAAATACCGTACTTACAAATAGCAGGTTACACACTGAATATAACGGAGCCGATATGCTCAATGTCAAATTTGGCAAAATCCTTATCGACCACTGCGAATTCCCGGGTAATGATAAGCTAGATGTTGATGCCATTGATTTTGGAGAAATGACAACGGGAAACACAGTTGTTAAGAACAGCTGCTTTCACGATTTTGATGGGTTCAACTCTGATGCTGTCGATTTAGGTGATCATGCGAAGAATGTAATCATCGACAGCATTATTGTCTTTAATATTCAAGACAAAGGAGTTTCGATTGGACAACGTTCTTCAGCGAAAATCACAAACTCCATCTTTATTAATTGCGGTATGGGTGCAGGCATGAAGGACTCCAGCAATGTTGCTATTGATCATTGTACGTATTACGGAAACATTTATGCCATAGCCAATTATCAGAAACATCCGGGTGATGCAGGCGCTAATGCTGTTATTACCAATTCTATAATTTCTAATTCATACGAAGCGGGATATTTCAGTGATGCGTACTCAAGTATTAATATTTCTAATTCGTCAGACGATACAGAGAAACTCCCCGATGCAAATAATAACCTCTTTGTAAATCCTCTTTTTACTAATCCAACTTTATCCGACTTTACATTATCTGCCAGGTCGCCACTAATTGATGCCGGAACTTTTGGAAATATTGGAGCAGGAATAAATGTACCAAATATTATTCCTTCAGTAATGATAAGCGATATTGTTTATTATACTCAAAGTGGAACAGAGGATATTGAGTTTATCGGGCTTTTTAATCCCGGAAATGCTGCGGTTATTATGGATAGTTGTCAGTTTACAAAAGGCATAACATTCTTGTTTCCTCAAGGGATTTCAATTGGTTCGAAAGAAATGCTGTACATTACTTCCAATAGTAGTTCTACATACTGGAGTAACAGGGGTGTTAGTGCTTATCAATGGACAACTGGACGATTATCAGATCAGGGCGAAGCGATACAGCTGGTTAATAAATATGGAAAGGTTATCGATCAGGTCGTTTTTGCCAACATTGCACCTTGGCCTGTCCCCACAAATTCACAACAGGCAATTACCCTAAAAAGTGCAAATGTTGATAATCATTTTGGTGAAAACTGGATGTTGATTGATTTGGATAAGGTAGTTAAGGTTAAAAATGTTGATTCAATTAACCCGATGGAAGTGTATCCGAATCCAACACACGGTCTTGTAAAGGTCTCATTTCCAAATAATAGTGTCTCTGACGTGCTTATTTATTCTGTGCAGGGAACACTTCTTGGTCGATATTCCCTGAATAAACTTAATTACACAGAAATTGATCTTTCAGTCTATAACCAGAGTGTGGTAATTCTGAGGATTGGTGATCAGATAAGAAAGGTGATTGTTTTGAAATAGTAGTTTACTCCCCTTTCATCTTAGTGTCAAATCCAAATTTAAAACTTACACACAATCGCTGACGTTTTTAGGGATTACCTTTTTGTAATCTGATGCAATTATGAAGTAATGTGCTTGTATACAATATCTTTCATAGTTTCAGATATTAAAGGGTTAACTAATTTTTATAAAAATAATCCTTTCTGGCACTTCATCACCAGGAAGGATAAGTTATTCGGAAAAGAAAAACTTTCAATCTGGGAGGTTTATATGGGTGATATCCAGATAGTGGAATAAGTAGAAAGATTTCCTGATATTTATTTCAATTTAAGATTTTTATAAATAATCGAAATAAGGTCTTCTTGTGAAAAAGGTTTATTTAGAAAATCATTACACCCACTTTCAAATGCTTTATCTCTGTCTGCAATATAGGCTGTTTGCGCTATAATTGGCAGATCCGGAAGAAATTCTCGGATTTGCTCAGTGGCTGAATATCCATCCAGAACTGGCATTTTCATATCCATTAAAATAAGATCAATGTTTTGATGGGATCTGCATTTAGAAATTGCTTCTTCACCATTAATTGCATGAATTAGGTTGATATCCAGATTTTTCAGGAATAAAGAAATTATTAAAAAATTATTTTCGTTATCCTCAGTTACAAGGATGGTTTTCCCTTTAAGCAAAGTATTGTTTCCAATTTCTGAGGCCTTGGATTCCTGAATTGAAGTCTGTATTATTGGAATATAAGGAAGAGAAAAATAAAACACAGATCCTTTTCCCGGCTCAGATGTCAGCCATATTTTGCCATCAAGAAGTTCGCAGTATGCTTTGCTTATTGATAAGCCAAGCCCCGTTCCTCCATAAAGGTCTGAAACCCCATTGTCAACCTGATAGAAGTTATTAAATATTTTTGTATGCTGGTTAATTGGGATTCCAATACCGTTATCCGCAACAAAAAATTCAATTGAAGAACTATGTAATTTATATCCAAAGTCAACCTGGCCTTTTTTAGTAAATTTCAGAGCATTATTTAACAGATTAGAAAAGATTTGAATAAACTTGACTTTATCTGTTTGAAAAATAATTTCCTCTTCAGGAACGCTATTAATATTTCTAAGAGAGATACCCTTTTCTTTAGCATCTTCTGAAAACTGATTATACAGATTGGAAAGAGTTGCATTAAGATTAACTGAAATAATGTTAAGCTTTGTTGTATTTGATTCAATACTTGCGATATCAACGATATCTTTAATAATTGAAAGCAATTGCTTTCCACTTTTACGGATAACTTCAATGAACATCATTTGAGACTCCTTTGGCCTGTCGGGTTCCGCAAGAAGTGATGAAAACCCAAGAATAGCGTTCATCGGTGTGCGGATTTCATGAGAAATGTTATGAAGAAATGATGTTTTCAACCTGTCGCTTTCTTCGGCCCTTTCTTTGGCTGCAATTAGCTCTTTTTCAGCCTGTTTACGATGAGTGATATCTTTAGCTACCTGAAGTGCCCGATTAATTGCATAGGGAAGTTTACCAGGTTTGTCTTTTAATATGTAATCAACCGCTCCCAGTTTTATAAGATCAATAGCAGTCTCTTCACCAATAGCACCTGAAAAGCAAATAAAAGGAATCTCCGGACATATTTCGATGGCACTTTTTAATGCTTCAAATGCGTTGTACCCGGGTAGGCTAAAATCTGCTAAAATGACAGAATAGTTTTTACTGTTTAGTGCCTTTTTGTAATCTGATTCATTTTCAACACGATCCATTTTAATATTATATCCGGCATTAGTCAATAAATGATGAATGATTTCGAAGTCATTAATAGAATCTTCCAAGGACAAAATGCTTAAAACCTGATTGGGTAGAGTTTTCTGATCCATTTTGATTTTTATATAGTGTTAATAATGACTAAATTTTTCCTTATATACAAAAGCAGTGAGAGCACTAAACTAAGTAATAAAAAAAGACCCTTACATGGCCAATTTGAAAATTTACGTCTGATAGACTTACCCTATGCATTCCTATGGTCTATTAAAAGCATAAGGCTTAAGATGGTCAAAACAGAAACAGACAGAGTTTTTTATTTGTCTGGATGGTTGTCGTTTAAGAGCTTGTCAAAAACAATTTTTTACTATAAATCAACACTTCCTGAATTATCAGGATTTTAATGAGAAAAGTTTAAACCAACCTCAAAAAGAAATTCCAGTGGTATGGTTTAACATAGAAAATACTTAATATTTTAAAAAAGGCCTTGACTTATCGGTTAAAAAACTGTGCAATCCTATTTTATTGATTTTTTTGAACCAAATACAACTTACTCAAAAAGTCATGAATCTTAATATATTAATAAAAATGAGCCGTTTTTGTAAAAATAGTCTTTACTTGTATTAAAAGCAACATATTTTTAAGCTGAAAGGCCTTTAAATTGACACCTATTCGATCTAACACTATTTTAAAACAGTGATCGCAATGTGAAAAATAAAATTCTCCTTGTTAGGTTTTCCTAATATTTCGAAATGGTTATTATTTGCACAATTTACTAATTGCATCCACAGCATCCGTATCTCCTAAATCCGCAGCTTTTTTTAAATCCAGGCATCCATTGTCGGCCTGTCCCAGCTTATTTTTTGCCACACCTCTGTTGTACCAGGCTGCTGCATATTTTGGCAAATACCCGATTGCTTTTGTAAAATCATCGATTGCATTTTTGTAATCCATCAGGTTTAGCTTTGCCGTTCCTCTGTTGTAATAAGCTAGGGCAAAAGAAGGATCAATTTCAATCGCTTTATTAAAATCCGTTAAAGCTCCTTTATTGTCTTTGATGCTAACCTTAGCATTTCCCCTGTAATAATATGCATCCGGATTTTCAGGGTCGTACTCCAGGGATTTTGTATAATCGGCAATTGCTCCTTTGAAATCTTCAGATTGCGCCCTTGATATTCCCCTATTGACATAGGCAATGGTATACTCCGGGTTAATTTCAATGGCTTTGGTGAAATCATCAATGGCGCCTTTATTATCTTTAAAACCGGCTCTGGTATTTCCCCTGTTGCAATAAGCTTCAGCAAATTGCGGATTAATCTCAATGGCTTTGTTGTAATCGGCAAGTGCACCAACTGAGTCCTGAAGAAAAGATTTAGAATCGCCCCTGTTTTTATAAGCTTCAGCAAATCCGGGATTTATTCCAATGGCTTTTGAAAAGTCGGCCATAGCTCCTTTATCGTCCTGTTGGTTAACTTTTGCTACTCCCCGGTTATAAAATGCAAGTGAATTAGAGGGATTAATTTCTATGGCTTTTGAAAAATCCTCAATTGCCCCAATATCGTCAAGTTGGTAAGTTTTAGCAACTCCCCTGTTATAATATGCCAATTCGTAAAAGGGATTCATCTCAATAGCCTTGGAAAAGTCAGCCATAGCTCCTTTGTCATCCTGAAGGCCAAGCTTTAAAACTCCCCTATAAAAATATGCTTCAGCGTAGGCGGGGTTAATTTCGATAGCTTTGGTGTAATCGGCTATTGCTTCTGTTGTATTTCCAAGCTTGACCTTTGCATTTGCCCGATAGCAGAATGCCTCAGCAAAATCGGGTTTTACTTCAGTGGCTTTTGAAAAATCAGAAATTGCTGCTGCGAAATCACGAAGCTCAAGGTATGCGCTTCCTCTGTTTACATAAGCATTTGAATACTTTGGGTCAAGCTCAATGGCTTTGGTATAATCTGCAATTGCTCCCGCAAAATCATTTTTATTGTAATTGGCAATGCCTTTGTCGTTAAGCGCTTTGGCCGTTTGGCTGTAGGTTTCACTAATAAAGAGAAAACTAAGAAGAATCAGAATACTTGCTTTCATTGAGATTTATTTAGGTGGATTATAGTCTGCTTATATTTTGATCAGTTTGATTAAAAAAACATCATTTTCACGAATATCCAAATCCTTAGAAAATGTGCTGCCTGATTTTATTTTTACTATTTCAGATGTAACCAGAGAACCGTCATTGATTTTTTTGATTTGCTCAACCTGAAGTTTTGTCAATTGTTTGGTTTTCCCAGATCGAGATAGGTTGTGTACGCATCATTTGGCCGATACCCAACCTTATAAATTTCCATCGAATAGGTACCTTCCTGAATTCCCGGTAAATTAATTTTAACTTTCCCTTTAGGCTTTGCAGGCAAATCCCCGACATAATCGGAGCGGCAACTTGCATGCATGGGTATGTTGCTCTTGCAGGTTTTGGAATAACCCGAATCAGGAACCAGGCAGTAGCAAGAAGGGAAATAATAATGAAGGTTATTCTTGCTGGAACTTTTGTTTTCTTTAGGAAAAGCGAAATTCTTTTCACCCATGCGGGAAGTGTCTGGAGTCTTTCGTCTGAAATCATTTTAAATTATGGTGTCTAAAATTATTTATCTCTATCCTTAATGCATCTCACAAACAGCCCTGATCCTTTTGCGTTTGGCTCTTCAACAACTTTGGTATTGCCAAACTTCAGAATTTCGGTCCAGACTTTGGTCGTATTGCTTGTTAACTCGGTAGCACTCCACATATAACAATAGTATCCAAAAGGGCCAAAGGTTCCGTTGGCGTCATTTCTGAAACTACCAGAGATTGCGGTAAATCCATCATAGTTATCTGCTCCAATATTCGGGCTCTCCCAATGCTTTGTTCCGGCTTCTTTTAAGGTCCCTCCGGCTAATGCAAGTTTTCCTGAATATTCGATAAGCATGCTCCAATCGTCACTATCAGGCACGTGCCATCCCTCAGGACAAAGTTTACCAGTATTTACTGCATACCAGTTATACAATGCGCCATAGGTTTCAAGACTCAGGTTTTCATCTCTGTACATCCAGCAATAGGCCGGAGTAGTGAGGCCAGCCCATTCAGCATCAGTATCAGCAAATGGAATATCGGTAGTATCTTTATACTTTGATGTTTTAAGATTTTCAACCATCCAAACCTGCGAGCCTATTGTGACAATGTGGTAAACATTGCCATCAGCATCTGTTAATGCACCGGTTGTAAATATCACTAACTCACCATAAGCAGTCCCAAAGCTATTGGTGGCATAAGCCCGAAGTTTATATTTTGTATTTAAAGGGAGGTTTGTAAGAGTACTTGTAAATATCCCTGTACCAGTCCCATCGGTAGTTTTCTCATCTTCAACTGTAGGAATATGGTTCATACTCCAGCATACACCCCGCGCTGAAACCTCTGCTCCACCTTCTTTTCGTACAGTTCCACCAGAAACGGCAGTTGTAAGTGAATCTTCGGTTATTGCGGTGGTTGTAACTACGGGTATAGTGCCGGGATCATTTTTACAACTTACAAGCAATGCAATACTTATTCCAAGAATAACAAATTTGGGAAAACGGAGTATGCTCATTTTTCAAATCTTTCATTTAATTAACTTGCCGAAAATCAGCATATATTATTTCGCTAAAACCGTATAGGTATTAGGTTTCAGCTTCATCAGAAATGGTAAGCTTTTCCAAAGTATTCGCTTAAGTAAAACAGCAAATTTAGCAATTGAAAAGCTCTTCATCTGAAATTCAATAACTTCTTTTTTATAAAGTGCAGATTTACTATTCAATATTTCAAATCCCATGGTATAAAGTAGGAAATTAAACAGAGCCGGGGTATAAATATTAATATGCCCATAAGAGTTATAATGCTTAAACTTCTTATCCACTTTAAAAGAAAAATCAATAGGAACCTCAAAAATCTGGTTTCTGGATATCCTTTTTATTTCACCCATTAATTGTCTGGGATGCTCCACATGTTCGATTACATGGGAACAAATTGCAAGATCGAACTGTTTATTGGCAAAGGGGAGATTGTATCCATCGAATTGCCTGATTTCGACCAATCCCTTTATAGTTTTTTGCGACATTTGCTTTATGGCACTGTCGGATATTTCCACAGCGGTGTATTCCTCGCAAAAATTACCTTCACTTAATAACGAAAGGATGTTACCGTCACCTGCGCCAATATCCACAAGATTTTTAAAATGCAATCCCCTGGAAATATCAAAAATATTCTCCACTTTGCCCACTGCGCCTATTCTGCGCCATTCTTCGGTTTTATCAGAATAATGGGAATCGTATTTTTCTTTAAGATCTTTATTAACGGTAATCATGGAATCATATTTGAATGGTAATAGTAAATATTTGATTCCGATTGTCCAAATAAAAAATATGCATTTTTCTATTCAGGATAGCAGAATAAAGATCCTTTGAGCTATTAATGCAGAATGCAAGAATTGAAATTGAATATTTCTGAGATTACAAATTCTGAATTTTGACTAAAAAAAAAGAGCTTCCTCAACGAGAAAGCTCTTTAAATGAATCAAATGACTGTTTAATTTACAAAAGCATATCCCATGATCTGAGTATCACTGAATGTGGTCATTGTTTTGGAAACCATGATATCGTATATCATTCCATTGCAACCAAAAAGAATTGATTTTGCATCATAACCTAGTAACCTCAGGTATGCAACAAGTGCAGCACTGGTTTGTCCGGTATAGCAGTAAACTGCAATTGGTTTATTAGTTGGAAGGGTTTTAAGGTCAACAAGTAATTTAATAGACTCTTTAGGTGTGTATTGGATTGCACCGGGAATATGTCCTGGATCGGTATATTGTGCTGCAGGCCAGTAGTTAACGATGTAATAACCAGCAAGATTATCAAACACAGTCTGTTTAGTTACTTTTGCTGGGTCAAAACCTGCTGTAAGAAGTTCTGTAGCTCTGGCTTCCAGAATATCTTGACCGGTGCTAAAACCAGTTGAAAGAACAGGAAGGCTTCCTTGAACTCCTTTTTCAGTTGCAGTTGAAACGAATTGTGAAGCATAAGCATTTCCTGAAGCAACGGCAGATTTCCAACCTGAGGCAAATTGCACGTTCCATGAACTCATACCCCATTTAAGTGAAAATACTTTATCGTAACCCAAAACTCTTAAAATTGTTGTTACATATCCAGCTGTCTGGCCTGAATAGCATACCATGGCAACTTTAGTGTAAGGAGTCAAGTCTAAAGCTTTGATGTGAGTCAGAACATCCTTAACAGCAACATTATGAGCATTTAGAATATGTCCAGTTGCAAAATCAGCTACGGCTCTGATATCAATAATATACACCTGACCGGTTTCATTTAGAGATTTAAAATCAGTTGCAGTCATAATCGCTGGCATATCAGTATTAACATAATCCTTCATCAGCGGAGATTCTGCTGACTCGAGATATTCAACTAATACCTGAGATTCATTGATAGTTTTTTCATCTTTCTCGCATGAACTTACAAGGAAAGTAAGTAAAAGAATACTTAAAAAATAATTCCTGAATTTTAACATAGTTTTAATTATTTAATTGTTTAACGTATTGGATTTCAAGCTTTTTTAAATTAATTCATCCATGATGCCGGTAATTTGCCATCTACAGTAATTTTAGTAGTAGCGCTTTTTTCCCATTCGAGTAAATCGGATTCAAACAGATATAGATTCTTATTTATCAACAGGCCATTCTCATTCCGGATATGGCATTTTGAAGAGCAGGATACTCCTTGTCCGGCATTGGTTCTTTCAGTCCATCTAAGGATATTGTGAGGAGAAGTATAATTGTACGTCGGAAATGCATCGAAATTAGCATATTCCTCAACTCCGAATTTACTCCAGTTATCAGGTGCTGCAAGAGTTCTGCGTACTAATGTGAACTTAAATTCGGTCTTGATGTCAGGTATTGGATTTTGTGCAATTTTAAATCCCAGATAAGAAGGCACCCGTGCTCCTTCACCATGTATATGGCAACTTCCACAATTATTGTAATTCTGTGAATGGCAAACCTGACAATTGAAATCATTATAATGCATTGTATGGTAGACGTTTTTCGTTGCAATTTCAGTATGACAGTCTTCACATTTTGGTAACTCACTGTAAGCATAGCGTTGTTCTACCGGTTTGCCATCGCCGTGCAATTCCGATCCGCTGTGACAATCCATACATTTATAGCCCATTTTAGACAGGTGTACATCAGAAACAGTTCCTGAAGCTACTCCTAAATATGCATGCCCACCACGGGAAACATGGCATGTAACACAAACTGAAAGCATATCCGGAGTTTGTGTGAATTCATGACCTTTTGCAAGTCCCCCGCCTCCGATAGGTGGACGCACAATATGGCAATTTCCACAGGTTCCATGACAAGTTGCACAATTGGAAGTATACCCTTCAATCTGATGAGCTGGGAGTTTATCAAAATCTGCTGGTCCGCTCAAGCCACTTCTGATAGTAACTTTTCTCTTTTGCCCGGTTCCATTATGAATGCTTGTTTTAAAATTTGCAACAATTGTACTGTGACAGGTACCACATTTCTCCTCATAAAACATAGAGGGATGAGAAATAAAATCGCCAGAATGCGCCAGAGTTTTATCAGAGATGCTATCTTTTCCATTATGACAACCCACACAACCAATTTTATAATGCCCTGTTTTTTTATACGACTCAAATCCTGCCCCCCCCATATAAACTCTATCATAGGGCTCATAATGAGGAGCTTCGCCGCCACATCCACCAACTGGGGCTGCTGTATCAGGAGAATAAATCCTTTGCAAATGCGCATAATCTGTGTGGCAACCTTCACATGAAGCAATTCCTTGAACTTCTGGATCTACTCCCGGTTTATTTTCGTTACAATTGGTAAGGAAGAAAGAAAACGCAATCATGCCGATCATAAATACAAAAAAACTCTTCTTTATTAGATTCATACTTTAAGGATTTTATTTGGTCGGATTTTCGAAGTAAACGATTTTATATATCGATTTATATAGCTAGATTACAGCGAATTACAAAAAGTAAAACTTGTGATGCTATTTATGTAAAGATTAAGTATCAAATGATATAATCCAAAGAACTTCATCTGATTTGAATACGTAATCACTTAGTTACAGAACAGAATAAAATATGATCTACATCAGCATTTCTTATGATTCAATTTGCATATATTTGAGGGATAAAGAAAAACTCAAATGAGCAATAATAGTCTCCCATTCACTGCTTGCACAATTAACATTAAACATTATAAATGTTTTGAAAAGCTGAATCCAGCGGAAAAGGAGCTATTAGAAGCCAATTCTGTTGAGATTAAATATAAAAAAGGCGAAATCATCTGTAAACAGGGAGCGTTCGCTCCTAACATTATGATGATGGTTTCCGGTTTGGCGAAAGTATTTATGGAGACCGGAACTAAATCGTTGGTTCTAAAAATTATTCCTGATGGTAATTTTATAGGAATGGCATCAGTTGCTGAAAGTCAAAATACATATTTTTATTCTGCAATGACTTATGTAGATTCTGTAGTTCGGCAAATTGATCTTGTTACATTTAAGCAATTACTGAGTCAGAATTCAGCTTTTGCAAAAGAAGTAATTAATATTTTAACATCTAATAGTTTACAGATTTACGGCCGTTTCTTTTGTATAACTCAAAAGCAAGCTTTCGGTAGGTTAGCTGACATTATCCTATGTTTGTCTGACCGGGTTTTTAAGCACAGTGAATTTAATCTTCCACTTTCCAGAAAGGATCTTGCTGATCTAACCTGCATGAGTCCGGAAACTGTAATCCGTATCCTAAATAAATTCGCTTCAGAAGGGCTGATTAAAATGGATGGGAAAAAGTTTAGTGTAGTTAATTTTGAGCAACTTAGGCAAATAAGTGAAAAAGGTTAGAAACTTTTGGCCAAATTATCTGACATTTTTATAATCCGGCAAATGATTTTTTGACGTTACAGAAGTCTTTCAATTCAAATTTTAAAACTGACTTTAGGATTTCCTTATTTAAAATATTTGTATCCTAAAGAATATCAATTGGTTAAACAAGTCAGGCTCTTGCTATTTTATTCTTTGCAAATCAATTATTACATTTACACAATTATCCTCCGGGCTTTCTGATATGCCAGGCAAAAAAAATAGATATCAGAATTATTTCTAACCCATAAATTTTTCTCATGAGTTTATTTATTAGATCATTAATGTTCAGGATTTGGTATTGGTATATCAGCAGGATTGATGCCGATAACGAAATAGTATTTATGAATTACGGATATGATGATCCAAATGAGAACATTATTCTGGATCCTGAGGATGAGTCGAACCGTTATTCAATCCAGTTATATCACAGACTTGCAGCTGCAACCGAACTTAAGGATAAACACATTTTGGAAGTGGGATGCGGCAGAGGCGGTGGCCTTGCTTATGTTAAAAAGACCTTTTCACCGTCGATTGCAGTAGGAATGGATCTTGAAGACAAAGCAGTGAAATTCGCAAACAAACATCATATTAGCGAGGGATTGGATTTTGTGCAGGGAGATGCTCATAGTCTGCCTTTTGAAAACAATAGTTTTGATGCTGTGTTAAATGTTGAATCTTCCCACAGATATCAGGATATGGACTTATTTCTCTCTGAAGTTTCCCGCGTTTTAAAACCTGATGGATACTTTTTATATACTGATTTTCGCTTTCCCTCAGAAATGGCGGATTTAAAAAGGTCATTGGATTTAACTGATTTTAAGCTCATTGAAGAGCAAAATATTAATGCAAATGTTACGGGTGCTCTTTTTAAGGATTCTTTGAGAAGAAAAAACCTAGTAAAAAAACTGATCCCCCGCTTTATGCAAAAAACCGCATTAAACTTCGCCGGCGTTATTGACTCCGACACATATAACCAGATTTCTGCAAAAAATTGGCTTTATTACGTTTATATTTATCAGAAGACAGGCGCAAAAATTACATAAAAAGATGAAAAAGCTTACAGGCATACTATTCGTATTATCCCTCGTTTCAGCAATTCATTTTAGTGTTTTTTCACAGTTTATCCCGGTGGGAAGTGGAAGTTACAGAACAACCTTAATTGTTTTTTCAGATAGTTTGGTCGTTTCACCTGAGATTTCAAATCTCGAAATGGGAGTTTACCAATGCCGGCTTACTGCCAACGATGGAACATATACTTCACAGTCGGATGTTTTAATAATCGTTACGGATCTGGCCAATCTTGTGCCTTATGTTTCAATCACCACTCCCGCTAATAATTCCTCTTATTATGAAGGAAAGTCAGTTACTTTAGGAGTAAATGCCACAGATTTGGATGGAACAATTTCAATGGTCGAATATTTCTCAGGGGATATTAAACTCGGGGAAGCCCTGACTGCTCCATTTTCAATTATCTGGATAGGGGGAAACATCGCAAGCCACTCCATCACTGCAAAAGCAACAGATAATGGTGGCGCAACCGCAGTGTCATCGCCGGAAATACAACCTGTATTCTTTACTATGGAAATACAACAGGAGGCCCTTTCCCTGGAATTAATGTAAAACCTAACGTTCCCTATAAAATTAGAGCAAGTGAAGGAAGTATGGTGTATTTTTATTATACCTATTCTTTTACCGGGGGAGAAAGGAATACCTCCGCTTCGATGCATACCTATGAAATCGGCAGCTGTAATTCAAGCCCGCCTTTCTTGACGGTTCTGCCAGTAAACCTTGCAATTGCCGCGGCTGCAAATAGTAAAGGAACTTTTACAGTTGATACAAATGTGGATTGTGCGATTTCAAGCGATCAGAGCTGGCTAACTCTGAGCAGTTCAACAACTAACGTTTTCAAAACAATAACCGCAACTGCAACGCTAAACCCAACCGCAATTCAGAGAACTGCAAATATTACTGTTTCGGGTGCCGGAGTAACAACAAAAACAATTGTGGTTAAGCAAGCAGCCGGAACAACTGATGTTCAGGAAGTTTCAGAGGAAGGTGTTCAAGTTTACCCAATCCCTGCAGCTAACAGGATATTTGTAAGCGGACTTAAAACCGAAACGGTTGCAAGCATTTTCAATATCTGTGGAAATCGAGATAACTCCTAGCCCTGAGAGGGCGACATATCGGAACCATAGGCACCGCTTATGGTCAACACGAAGCCACCTGTAGGATCGCCTCCTGTGAATCTATGAAAAGTCAAGCCAAAAACTCCCCTCCTCATACTCAACCACTACCTCACCGCTGTTTTGAAAATGAAAGGTATTCAAAAGCGAAGAAATATCCTGTCTTAATGCCATCAATGCATTATCGATCAGGTCTTTCCTGAAGCCCTTTTCCTCTAGGTGCATAACGAAATCGATAGACATAATTCGACTTACAACCTGTCCGAATTCAACCAGTTTTCTCTGTGGAATCTGCATATCCACTTCAAAATTTACCAATTCTCTTACATGATCTGCAGCGCGTGAAGTGAATCCCTTTAAAAAATGATAAAAACTCCGCTCTTTGGCAGATTTCATCAGTTTAAGAACAGAATCTGCTATCTGTTGGTAAAGAATGTCATTAGAGCCTTCGAAAATCTGGAATGGACGGCTGTCAACAACCGATCTGCCGGCAATGTGATTGAGTTTATATCCCTTTGCACCTACAAGCTGAAGGAGAGACTGCGCGGAATCCTGCATCATATCTGATGTTACGGTTTTTATGACATTTGCTTCAAACCCGAGTGACGAAAGATTATTTTCTGTACCGGCTATTTCTGCCGATTTCAGACAGAATGCGGAGCAGATGGTGAAATTAGCCTGTAACCTCGATAATCGTTGCTGTACCTGATCGTAATCAAAGAGGTTCCTATTTCCTACCAATCTTGATTTGGTATGAGAAATTGCCTCATCCAGAATTCTCTGAATAAAGCCAAGTCCCATCGCAGGAAACTGAAATCTGCTTCGATGCAACATGTCCAGTAACATCTGAATACCAGTGGTTTGCGGAATTAATTTCTGATCTTCCGGAATATGCACATCAATATGATTTCTGCCGTAAGGAATTTGATACAAACCGAGGTTTTCGAAATATTCCTCCACCACAATTTTCTGATTCGGGGCGTTCACATCACAGATAAACATATCAATATCTCTCATGAGACTCCCTGATTCCGTTCTTTTTCGTGCAGTAAGTACCCAAAAGTCGGCCATTCCGGTAAGTCCGGCCCAGTGTTTTTTTCCCTCGAGATGAAAAAGACCATCTTTCTCCGAAAATGAAGTATTCATGCTCAAAGCATCACTTCCGAAATTAGGCTCAGTGATCATGAGTCCTCCCATGCAACTGGTATCCAGAAACCTTTTAAAGACTTTCTGCTTGGCACTTTCTTGTCCATATTTGGCAACAGGCTGAATAAACAAAGCATTATTTATTCCCAGAGTAAGCGAAAGAGCAAGTGATTCGTAGGATGCAGCGGAAACAAAAGCGATGTTTTCCTTAACAGTTCCTCCAAAACCGCCGTATTCTTTTGGAATGCAAAGTGCCAGAGGCTTTCCCGACATAAGCTCTTCAAGAACAGCAGGTGGTATTCCTCTTGTACTGCAAAACTGATCTATCTTATCATCTTCATGAAACGCCCGTTTCATACTGGCCTTGAACTCTTCGAGCAGACGACGAAAAGAAGGATCACTAACTGGAGCCTCAAGTGTTTGATTTACTGCAATATATTGATTGTCCGGCATGTGTACGTTTTTAGTTAAGGATATATAACAAATAATCAGTTCAAATTGTTTAAGAGTCAATCGCCAATATTGTCAGCGGTCATTTAATCACAATCAAACCTGTCAGGTCTTGAAGCCTCCTTGCTTCGCTTTCCGCTTCATGGGACGAGAAGGAAGTGGTTTTATTCCCAGACCCTCTGGGTTGGAAAATAAGAATTTCATTTGATACCTCGAAGGCTCTACCTCGGGGTAATTCATTAAACTTTAACCCTTTACTAAAGTCAAGGTTGAAAAGATAATATTCCAAAAATTAGAGAATAAAGTTCATTATATTTGCTGTGATTAAGGCATTGACACTATGAAACATCTATATTATCCAACTCTGTTCATATTTATCATGAGCGGTTTGGTTTCTTGTAAAGAGAAAACTACAGCGGTTAAGGAAAAACTACCTGTAAACGTAAGTGTTATTGTTTCCGAAATGGTTAATTTCCCTACAATAATTGAAGTAAACGGCACTTCTCTTTCTGAGGAAAGTATTGAGTTATTTCCTGAAACTAGCGGTAAACTTATTTACTTAAACATTCCCGATGGAGAAGCTGTAAAGAAAGGAAGTTTGCTTGCAAAAATAAATGATGATGAACTTCAGGCGCAACTGGAGCAATCTAAAGTTCAACTTGAACTGGCAGTAAAAACAGAAGATCGTTTAAAAAAGCTTTTGGCTGTTAATGGGGTCAACCAGTCTGAATACGATGTATCATTGAGCCAGTTAAATGAAATCAAGGCCGCAATTCACATTCTCAAGGCAAAAATCGACAAAACCGAAGTTCGTGCACCTTTTGACGGGAATCTGGGATTGAGATTAGTGAGTCCCGGCGCATACGTTACAACTCAAACTTTACTCGGCACATTACACCAAAATGATAAAACTAAAATAGATTTTACAGTTCCTGAAACCTATGCAAAGCTTGTGGATAAGGGAGATACCGTATATCTACTGACAAATGATTCCAAGGAACAGCAAAAAGCAACCATCTCCGCCATAGAGTCACAAATTAATCCAGACACACGAAGCATCAGCGTAAGAGCCAGGCTTTTATCGGGTACAATTCGTTCAGGATCATTTGTAAAAGTCATACTTGTGAGAAACGAACGCAGAATAACCGTTCCCTCGAATGCAATTATTCCAAATGCCAATTCAAATCAGATCATCGTAATCAAGGGTCATAAACCTGTGTTTACGAATATTGAAACCGGGCAAAGAAACGCTGATGCTGTTGAAATTCTAAACGGAATTGAAGCCGGTGATTCAGTCGTTGTAAGTGGAGTTCTTTTTGTAAGACAAAATAGTGTGGTAAATGTCGGGAAAGTAGTTAAAATGGACATTTCCGGTAGTCTCGATTCCAAATAGATCGCTAAATGAACATTTCAGAACTTTCCCTAAGAAGACCGGTATTAGCCACTGTGATGAATTTGCTCATCATTTTGTTTGGCGTCACTGGGTATTATTTTCTAGGTGTCAGGGAATACCCTGCGATCGATCCTCCGATCATTACTGTGAGAACCGCATATATTGGTGCAAACGCCGATATTATTGAATCTCAGATAACTGAACCTCTTGAAAAAGCCATAAACGGTATCCCGGGAATTCGCACTTTAACTTCTGCTAGTTCTGTAGGGGGAAGTAATATTACAGTAGAATTCAATCTTGGATCAGATCTGGAAACCGCTGCAAACGACGTACGCGATAAAGTTAGTCAGGCTGTCAGAAACCTCCCCCAGGATATTGATGCACCGCCGGTAGTAACCAAATCTGACGCAAACAGCGATTTCATCATTTTTATGGCTGTGCAAAGTCCCAGCAAAGGAATTATGGAACTCAGCGACTATGCAGAAAACTTCCTGCAAAACAAGTTTCAGACAATTCCCGAGGTAAGTTCAGTAAATGTTGTCGGACAAAAGCGACCCGCTATGCGTTTGTGGGTAGATCCTGATAAAATGCAGGCATACAAAATTGCTTTCAATGACATATCCAGTATTTTAAGAAACGAAAACGTTGAAATTCCCTCAGGAAAAATATATGGCAACAGAACCGAACTGACCATTCGAACCCTAGGCAGATTAAGTACTGTGGATGATTTCGCTAATCTGATTATCAGGGAAGATAAAGCTGGAATCGTGCGACTAAGCGATGTTGCCAAGGTAGAACTTGGACCCGAACAGTACGAGCAAAACTGGAAAATGAATGGCGTAACAGCGGTTGGTGTCGCCCTGATACCTCAGCCTGGTGCAAATTACATTAATATCTCCAATGAGTTCAATAAACGGCTTGACGATATCCGGAAATCGGAAAAAGATAGTGATCTGGTTTTCACAACACTTGTCGATACAACAAAAAACGTCAGAAGATCGTTGACCGAAGTAAAAGAAACTCTCCTAATATCCCTGCTTCTCGTGATTCTGGTAATTTTCCTGTTTTTCAGAAGCTGGCTTATTGCAATTCGTCCCCTCATAGATATCCCTATTTCATTGGTATCTACCTTTTTCATCATGTATATTACCGGCTTTTCAATCAATATTCTTACCCTGCTAGCCATAGTTCTTGCAACAGGACTGGTTGTCGACGACGGGATTGTTGTCACAGAAAATATTTTCAGGAAGTTTGAGAAAGGCATGCCTATTCGGAGAGCCGCGCTGGAAGGAAGTCGGGAAATCTTTTTTGTTGTTTTGTCTACCTCTGTTACGCTGGCAATTGTTTTTCTCCCGGTAATTTTTTTAAAGGGATTTGTTGGAAGTCTATTCAGGGAATTTGGAATTGTCTTGGCCGGGGCTGTTCTGGTATCTGCCTTTGTATCCCTTACCATTACTCCAGTTTTAAATGTTCTGCTTACCGGGAAAAAAACTCAGCACGGAAGATTCTACAATAGTACAGAACCATTTTTCGCGGGAATGGAAAACGGTTATAAAAATATTCTGCAGAAGTTTATTGAACGCCGAAGAATCGCCTGGATAATAGTAATTGCCTGTGTTGTAATAATCTTTACTATAGGCCGATCCCTCCAAAGTGAGATAGCGCCTATTGAAGATAAAAGCGGTATCCGTTTTCAGATCACCGGACCCGAAGGGGCAAGTTTTGATTATATGATTAGTGCAGCAGGGCAACTTGAAAATTTCCTGCTGGATTCTGTCCCCGAATTGAATTTTACTTTTTTCTCAGTTCCAGGATTCGGAAACTCCGGACTGAATGGTGCATTCGGAAGAGTTGGACTGGTTCCTTCCAATGAAAGAGAAAGAACCCAGACCGAAATTGCCAAAGATCTAGGAAGAAAAGTCGGAAGGTTTACCGATATACTTATTTTCCCTGTTGAAGAACAAACAATTTCTGTGGGTTTGGGCTCAAGAGGGTCTCTGCCGGTTCAGTTTGTTATTCAAAATCTTGACTTCGAAAAGTTAAAATCCATGATCCCTAAATTTCTGGAAGCTGCCAGAAATGATAAAACTTTTCAAAATGTGGATGTGAATTTGAAATTCAATAAACCTGAAATTGATATTATCATCGACCGTTTAAAAGCCAGAGAGCTGGGTCTAACTGTTGCAGATATTGCAGATGTCCTCCAAAGTGCCTTTAGCGGCAGAAGACTTGATTATTTTATAATGAACGGGAAACAGTACCAGGTAATATCTCAGGTAAAACTAAAAGACCGACAAGTCCCTGATGATATTCTCAAACTTTCTGTCAGGAATAATAAAGGCGTTAACATCTCACTTGCAAACGTTCTGACACTGGTGCCAAACGCAAATCCACCTTCACTTTTCCATTTCAACCGGTATAAGTCAGCTACTTTTTCTGCGTCACTAAGTGAAGGGAAAGCCATCAGTGATGGTGTGGAAGCTATGCAGACTATTGCAGATAATCTGCTGGATGAAAGTTTTCAAACATCGCTAAGCGGTCCCTCGAGAGATTATTCAGAAAGTTCTTCAAATATCGCATTTGCATTTATTCTTGCGCTTATTTTAATATACCTGATTCTCGCCGCACAATTCGAGAGTTTCAGAGATCCAATTACCATTATGCTTACGGTTCCTCTGGCCATTGCAGGAGCAGTGCTTAGTTTGTGGATATTTGGACATACAATTAATATTTTCTCACAGATCGGGATGATTATGCTAATTGGACTCGTAACCAAAAACGGAATTCTAATCGTTGAATTTGCCAATAAGAAGCGAGAACTGGGAATTCCAATGATTCAGGCAGTTGTTGAAGCGTCTACTCAACGTCTGCGTCCAATTCTGATGACCAGTCTTGCAACATCCCTCGGAGCCTTACCAATTGCACTAAGTCTGGGTTCGTCCGCAACCAGCAGGGTTTCATTAGGTATCGTTATTGTTGCAGGAATCATGTTCTCTCTGATCCTTACATTATTTGTCATTCCCTCTGTTTACACCTACATTTCAGGAAAACGGAGAATATTTACCGACGACTCAGATAATTCCTCTTTGAAAAAGTGAAACCATGAACAAAGCACTCATATATTTAGGCTTTCTGCTTTTCCCCCTGAGTTCAATGGCTCAAATACCTTTGAGTCTCAGCAATGCCATTGATACCGCCCTGAAAAACAATTTTGATATTCAGATTGCTAAAAATCTCAATGAGATCGGTAAAGTCAATAATTCATATGGAGTGGCCGGGGGATTGCCAACAGTAAATTTAACCGCCGGAAACAATAATTCTCTGTATGACTTAAATCAGAAATTAAGCAACGGTACTATTATTCAAAAGAACAATGTTTCAAACCATACCGTCAATGCCGCACTGACAGCAGGGTTCACATTGTTTAATGGGTTTAAAGTTTATGCCACTAAAGAAAGACTTAGTATTCTGGAACTTCAGAGTGAATCAGAACTAAATCTTCAGATTCAGAATACGATTGCGGCAGTCATGGTTACGTATTATGATATCATTCGGCAACAAAGCTATCTTGAAATTATCAAAAGTTCTCTTGATGTTTCATCAAAAAAGTCGGAGATTGTTTTGGAGCGTTATTTAGTGGGAATGGCAAATAATGCAGATCAGCTTCAGTCGAAAATGGATGTGAATCTCGCTGGTCAAAACCTCCAAAGTCAACAACTGCTAATTGAACAGGAAAAAATTTCATTACTTCAGCTAATAGGAGTTGTAGAGTATTTCGATGCAACCATAAATGATACTATTCAAGTGGATAAGAGCATTCAAAAAGATTCCATTATCAGTTTTCTTGAAAACAATCCACAGTTTCTCTCTGCAGACCAACAAATTCGAATTAACGAACAGATTATTAAGGAGATAAGGGCTCAACGATATCCAACCCTAAGAATAAACACAGGGTACAATTATGCTTACAACAGCAGTTCTGCTGGGTTTAACTTATTTAATCAGAATTACGGGCCAACACTAGGTGCAAGCTTACAAATTCCTATTTTTAACGGGACTATCTACAAAACCCAACAGGAAGTAGCGACATATAACCTTAGAAATGCCGAACTTCAAAAAGAAAGTCTGCTTTCATCCCTTAAGGCAGATGCTTTAAAGACATACCAGGCTTACGAAAGCACATTAAAACAGATCGAATCCCAACAGGCTAATTTTCAAAACTCTAAAGAATTAGTTGATCTTGTCATTCAGCGATTTCAGCTAAATCAGGCCACTATTCTGGAGGTCAAAGCTGCCCAGGCAAGTTTTGAAACAGCCGGATATGCCTTGATAAACCTCCAGTTTGCAGCAAAAACAGCGGAAATTGAACTAAAAAGACTTGTGTTTCAACTTTCCTATTAAAACGAAACTGTTAATCCCATGAAACTTTCTGCAGCTAAGCCCAGTGAGGGCGATCGAAGCCGGGATCAATCAACGGTAAATAAAGTTAATTTGAAAAGCTGACAAAAGCAAACCAGAAAACCACTAGGCATTGGGTTTAAGCGCTTTTAGGTGCTGGATTTAGTTAGAACAATAGTTTATTTGGATTCTTGCCGACTATCAAAAATCCTTAAAATGTCCACAAAATCTTTTCTGTTGCGGTAAAATAGAATGTTGTGTTTAGTCAAAACACATTTCCTGATTTTCTTATTCTCATAAATCAAAGGAAATTGTTTGGGATTAATTGAAATCTGAGAAAGTGATGAAGAAATAATTTCAATAAACCCTTCCAGAACCCTATCATCCCTATTTTCTTAAAGGTAATCAAGGATAGACACAAAGTCATTTTCAGCTAATGGTGACCAAATAATTTGCTTAGGCACGTAAATATTTCTTGCGAATTTTGGCCATAATTTTCTCGTTGGGAATACCTTTTCCTAACTCAATTTCCTCAATCGCATCAAAAATGCCTTGTTTTTGCTCTTCAGTCAATTTTTCCCAATCTCTTATGTCCTTTTTCTCATTAATGTAATTTATTAGGACTCCATACAACTCCTCTAATCGATTCTTTTCAAGTGAATCGATTTTAAGTTTTAGATCAGAGACTGTCATAATTTGACTTTTTTCAAAAGTACAATAAATATTGCTCAAGTATTAATCTGGCTAGAATACCTTACAACTGACAATTCCATTAATTAAGGATTATAAGAATTTCTAAGGACGATTGCTTTCATTCAACTTACTCTTCCTCATCCCATAAAAGAAATAAATAACCAATCCCATCCCAAACCATATCGCCAGATTGATCCAGGTATTGAAAGGCAAAGAAAACATCTGAGCCAGGCAGATCAATGCACCAAGAATCGGAACCAGAGGAACAAAAGGTGTTTTAAAAGGGCGGTGGATATCCGGTCGTTTTTTTCGTAAAACAATAATGCTAGTGCAGACAATAACCACTGCAAGCAAGGTTCCGAGGGAAACCAGTTCTCCAAGAATATCAATGGGTAAAATCCCTGCTAAAACAATTCCGGCAACACCGGTGAGGATTGTACTGATGTAAGGCGTTTTAAACCGGCTATGAACCTTGGAAAATACGGGCGGCAATAAACCGTCTTTCGACATGGAAAGAAATATCCTTGGTTGTCCCATCAGCGTAACCAATATCACAGAACTCAATGCAGCAATAGCCGCGATCTTAATTATAGGTCGCAGCCAGAACATGCCTTCTCCCATTGCATTAACTCCTATTGCAACCGGATCAGCAACATTCAGCTGAGTGTAGCTTACAATTCCCGTTAAAACAATAGCCATGAGAATATATAGAATGGTAGACACTCCCAGTGAGCCCAAAATACCGATTGGCACATCTCGCTGTGGGTTCTTGGCTTCCTGAGCAACGGTGGAGGCTGCATCAAATCCAATGTAAGCGAAAAAAACTACTCCGGCGCCGCGAAGAATTCCACTCCAGCCAAAATATCCCCATTCACCTGTGTTTTCAGGAATAAATGGTTTCCAGTTTCCAGCCTTCACAAAAATAAATCCCAGTCCGATAAAAAGTATGATAACTGAGAGTTTCGTAATTACCAGAAGATTATTAAAATTCGAAGTTTCTTTTATCCCGATAACCAAAAGAATGGTTAGAAAAGCAACAATAAACATTGCCGGGAAATTGCAGATTGCAGTTACATGGGCAAGAGAATCAACCGAAACCCCGGTGGCAAGCAAATCGCTTGTAAGGCTTGACGTCAAAGGTTTCCAGCCCATATTGGGCACTTCAACCAATATGGTATTCCAGGCAGCCGTAAACTGTGTTGGCATTGTAATTCCAAAATCATACAGGAAACTCACCACATATCCCGACCAGCCAACAGCTACGGTTGATGCAGCAAACAGATACTGAAGAATCAAATCCCAGCCTATAATCCAGGCGAAGAATTCACCCAAAGTAGCATATGCGTAAGTATACGCACTGCCAGAAATGGGAATCATCGATGCTAACTCAGCATAACATAATCCGGCTAAAACACAGGCGAAACCTGAAATAATAAACGAAATAACAATTGCCGGGCCTGCATATTGAGCTGCAGCCTGACCTGTTAAAACAAAAATGCCAGCACCAACGATTGATCCTATACCTAAGGTAGTAAGATTTGTGGCAGATAATGTCCTCTTGTAACCATGTTCGCTTTCGGCTATTTCACCGAGTATCTGCTGAACCGGCTTGGTTTTAAAGAGGTTTGACATTATTTTAGGTCGGAATGTTTATTCAGCTTGCTTTTTCTGATACCATAAGCAAAATAGATAACCAGACCAATTACAAACCATGCAATTAACCTAAGCCATGTATCTAACGGCAATGCATACATCTGAAGCAGACAGATACCTGCTCCGAGTAATGGTACTAAAGGAACCCATGGAGTTTTAAATGGACGATGAATATCCGGGCGGGTCTTTCGAAGCACAATAATACTTATACAAACAATTACAAAAGCCAGCAAAGTACCAATTGAAACAAGTTCTCCTAATTTGTTTATAGGGAGCGTTCCAGCAAGAACAATTGCAACGATACCTGTCAAAATAGTACTGATATATGGCGTTTGAAATTTGGGATGAACCTTTGAAAACACAGGAGGTAATAAGCCATCCTTTGACATGGTATAGAAAATTCTCGGCTGTCCCATTAACATTACAAGAATTACTGAGCTTATACCGGCTATGGCGGCGATTTTTATGATTGGCCTCAACCAGAACATTTCAGGACCCATGGCATTCACTCCAACGGCAACAGGGTCTGCAACATTTAACTGAGTATAACTTACAATTCCCGTTAAAACAATGGCCATCAATATATACAACACGGTTGAGATTCCGAGCGATCCTAAAATCCCGATTGGCATATCCCGCTGAGGATTTTTGGCTTCCTGAGCAGCTGTTGAAACTGCATCGAATCCAATATAAGCAAAAAAGATTACCCCGGATGCCCGTAAAATACCCGACCACCCGAATTGACCCCATACACCTGTGTTTTCAGGAATAAAAGGGTGCCAGTTTCCTGCTTTTACATACATAAATCCGAGTCCGATAAACATGATAATCACCGATACCTTAGTAATTACCATAATGTTGTTGAAATTCGCCGTTTCCTTAATCCCTATAACCAATAAGGTTGTGAGAAAGGCAACAATAAACATCGCTGGAATATTGCAAATGGCAGTCAGATGTGGCAGAGAATCTACCAAAACACCATGCGTAGTGAGATCTCCAGCAAGACTATCAGTTAAAGGCTTCCATCCCATATCCGGAACATTGATCAAAACGGTGTGATATGCAGCTGTAAACTGAGCGGGAATGGAAATTCCAAAATCATAAAGAAAACTAACCACATAACCCGACCAGCCAACAGCAACCGTCGATGCAGCAAAAAGATATTCAAGGATCAAATCCCAGCCGATTATCCAGGCAAGAAATTCACCTAAAGTAGCATAAGCATAGGTATAAGCGCTACCTGAAATTGGGATCATTGAAGCAAATTCGGCGTAACATAATCCTGCAAATGCACAGGCAAGACCAGATATGACAAATGAAAGAACAATGGCAGGACCTGCATACTGGGCAGCAGCCTGACCAACCAGAACAAATATCCCTGCACCTACAATTGCTCCTATTCCAAGAGTGGTAAGATTTAGTGCAGTTAGGGATTTTTTAAAACCATGCTCAATATCAGACGATTCGTTCAGGATTTGCTGTATTGGCTTAATATTGAAGAGTCTTGATTTCATTTATCTGTTATTAACAATCCAAAGAATTGGCTTTCCTATGAGATTTTAAAGATGCAAATAAGTTTGTGCACTCCAAAAAAAATCGCATAAATCTACAATCTTATTTTGAATGCCACTCTAATTGCCATTTTTATTCTGAGGTTTCTATAATTCCATTGTGAGAGGTCAGAATGTACTTGAAGTTCTGCGGAGCTGGTAAAAGTTTCAGCGATTCAATCTGCATTGGTGTATCCATGTTAAACATCTCCACAAAATGCTCATACTTTTTGTCTTTTACAATGAGATTGTCTCCGGTAACGAAATAATCCTTCCCAATAATAAAACATGAAGAACCGGGAGTGTGCCCGGGAGTGTGGATAATGGTAATTTTTAATCCGTCAATATTAAGAGAGTCGTTACTATTGAGAAGTGTATAGGGACCGTATTTCCATTTCAATTTGAGGAATTTCATTTTTCCAGTTGTGCCATTGATCATCTGCTCTTCTTCCTTATGCAAGTAGATTTTAGCGTTTTTCAGCAATGGTACCGCACCAGTGTGATCACTATCTGTATGAGTCAATAATAAAGTCGTAATCTGATCCGTTGAAATTCCAAACTTTTTTAATTCTGTCTGGAAATTTTTCTTGCTGATTCCTGCATCAACCATCAGGTAACCGCTATCCCCTTTAAACACAAAAGCATTTACAAAATTGTCTTTTATACACCAAACCGAATCATTTATTGCCATTGTTTCTCCCGTCGTCATTACTTTTGTTGCCTTACGAAACCTAACGAAAAAAATCAGCGCTGCAATCAATAGAATTCCTGCTAAAACTGCCAAAAACCAAAGGAAGAATTTTAGAATTTTTTTCATGTCGGATTTTTTATTTGGCTAAAATACAAAAATATTCCGCGAGAATAGTGGGAGTTTCAAGCATTTCCTGTGGTTTACGGAAATTCAATAATAAACAATTATTTTAGGGTTTATTCGAATTGATTTATTAATAAACAGTATCTTTGACAAATTAAGTCAAAGCAAATTCATTCAAAGATGGACAGTTTAGGAAACAGAATAAAACAACTTAGAGAAAAGCTGGAATTACCATTGCGGACAGTCGCTGCTTATCTTGATATTGACCAAGCCGTACTCAGCAAGATTGAACACGGACACCGAAAGGCAACCCGTGAACAGGTTCTACAATTGGCTAAATACTTTAAGGCAGACGAAGACGAATTGATTGTTGCTTGGCTAAGCGACAAACTGGCTAACGAAGTTCAGGACGAAGATTTGGCAAAGCAAGCTTTGAAGGCGGCTGAGAAAAAAGTAGACAATTTTAAAAAGAAAAAATGAACGGAGAATCATTAAACATAACACAGGACAATTTGGATAAACTCCAAACAATTTTTCCCGACATTTTTTCGGAAGGGAAAATTGATATGGAAAAATTCAAAGCAACTTTTTCTG
>Ga0105047_10001956_pt1 | contig 37004 bp, 35 predicted proteins | sample MAT04_FD_78384 | JGI IMG/M metagenome (GOLD analysis project Ga0105047, IMG submission 78384) | Freshwater microbial communities from Lake Fryxell liftoff mats and glacier meltwater in Antarctica - MAT-04 (megahit assembly) | ecosystem: Environmental > Aquatic > Freshwater > Ice > Liftoff... | reverse complement strand
GAAACGTGGGCGCAGAAAGATCGCGAAGTTGTCGAGGTGCCGCTGCGCAGCGGAGAGAATGAAATTCTCATCAAGGTCGGCACCTCAAAGGGGAAGCGCCTCGGATACGTCATGCGTGTCGCCGACGTGGATGGAAAGCCGTTCGCCGACATCAGCGAATAAGTTTTAGCGCGTCCCGACGTACAGGTGGACGACGCCGGCCGTCATCGAAATTGCCTGCACATTCTTGAGTCCGAGCGCGGTCAATCGCGCGCTCATCTCTTCCGGACCGGCAAAAGCCTGCACGGATTGCGGCAGATAACTGTAAGCGTCGCCTGCGGTCGCGGCGATCAGGCGCCCCAGGCGCGGCAGCACATGCCTGAAGTAGGCCATGTATGCCGGACCCAGTAGAAAGCCTGACGGTTTTGTGAATTCAAGAATAAGGACCTTACCGCCGGGCCGGACGACGCGCGCCATCTCGCGCAAACCGCCGTCAAGGTCCGCGACGTTTCGAATTCCAAACGCCACGCTGGCAATCGCGACGCTGGCATCCTGCAGCGGCAGCGCGAGCGTATCGCCGATTCCAAATGTGATCTGTCTGACACTTTTCTTCGCCGCTTTCACCGGTCCGTAAGAGACCATTTCGGGCGTGAAATCCAGAGCGATGATCGCAGCTTCGGGCGCGCGCCGGTGCAGAGAAAAAGCCAGGTCACCGGTGCCGGTGCACAGGTCGGCAATCACGTCGCCGCTACCCAAGCCGGAGGCCTGGCGCGCAGCAACACTACGCCAATAAATATCAAGACCGAGCGAGAGAAAATGATTCAGAAAATCGTAGCGCGGCGCTACCCGCGCAAACATCTCGCGCACCTCCGGCCCCGATTTCCCTCCAGCATTTTTCATTCAGTTTCCGGGCAGCGCGCTTTCAAAACTTCAGCCCCAGCTTTTTGATCTGCTCGGCGACTTTTGCTTTCACTGAATTATCCATCACGATGTAATCCGGCCATTCGCGCGTGAAGCCCTCTTCGGGCCATTTTTTCGTCGCGTCGATTCCCAATTTTCCCGTCCAGCCATAGTTCTGGCTGGCATGGTCCAAAATATCCGTGGGGCCTTTGACCACTTCAATGTCGCGGCTGAAATCACAGTTCGCGCCGACATGGAAGAGCACCTCATCCTGATTCTGCACGTTCACATGCTCATCGACGACCACGATCATTTTTGTAAACATGATTTGGCCGAGCCCCCATATCGCGTGCATCAATTTTCGAGCATGCTGCGGATACGACTTTTTAATCGAGAAGAACGCACAATTATGAAAGACGCCGAACTCCGGCAAATTGTAATCGACGATTTCCGGCAGCGTCAGCTTCAGAAACGGAAGGAAGATGCGCTCCGTCGCCTTGCCCAGATACGTATCTTCCATCGGCGGCGTGCCGACCACGATGGTCTGGTAGATCGGATTTTTGCGATGCGTGATCGCCGTGACGTGGAAGACCGGGTAATCGTCGGCGAGCGAATAAAAACCAGTGTGGTCCCCGAAAGGCCCCTCGCGCCGGCGCTCACCGGGTTGCAGGTATCCTTCGACAACAATCTCGGATTGCGCGGGCACATGCAGGTCCGGTTGCGAAACGCACGGCACCATCTCAACCGGCTTCTTGCGCAGGAATCCAGCGAGGAACATCTCGTCGATGCCCGGCGGCATGGGCGCGGTGGCGCTGTAGACCACGGCCGGGTCGCCGCCAATCGCCACCGCCACCGGCATGCGCTCGCCCTTTTTCTCCCACTCGCGAAAATGCCGCGCGCCGTCGTGATGCATGTGCCAGTGCATGCCGGCGGTGTTGCGATCGAAAATCTGCACGCGGTACATGCCGCAGTTGGGCAGGCCCTTCGGATCTCGCGTGAAAACATTAGTCAGCGTCAGGTAGCGCCCGCCGTCCTGCGGCCAGCACTTGAGCGCCGGCAGCATTCCAAGGTCCACCTTGTCGCCGGTAAAAATCACTTCGCGGCACGGACCATCGCTGACTTTCTTTGGCGGAAAGTTGGCGATCTTCAAAAGCAGTGGAAGCATCTTCAGCTTCTCGACGATCGATTCCGGCGGCCGCGTATGGAGCAGCGCGCCGATCTCATTCCCGATCGCGTCAAGATCTGTGACGCCTAATCCCAGCGCTGTGCGCGCGAGGGTGCCGAACAGATTCGTCGCAACCGGAATGCTTGAGCCTTCGACATTTTCAAAGAGAAGCGCGGGCCCTTTGGATTTGACGGCGCGATCAGCCCACTCAGTCATCTCCAGAATCGGCGAGACCTTCTCCTTTACGCGCAGCAATTCGCCGCGGGATTCTATGGCGCCTAGAAAGTCTCGAAGGTTTTCAAATGGCATGATTGTCAAAGTACCCGGGAGGTTGATTTAATTTACCGCATTCAGAGGCTTCTGTCCCTTAAGTACCGCAACGACATTCTGCGCCGCCATCGTCGCCATTCGGCCGCGCGTCTCCGTCGTGGCCGATCCGATATGCGGAGCGAGCACTGCATTCTCGCACTCGAAGAGACCCGCATGAACTTTCGGCTCCTCTTCGTACACATCAAGCGCCGCGCCAGCAATCCGCTTGCTCTTCAGCGCCTCGACCAGAGCGGCCTCGTCGATCACCGGTCCACGCGCGGTATTGATCAGATGCGCCGTGGGCTTCATCTGTTCGAATTCTTTTCTGCCAATCAAATGTTTCGTCTCTGCGGTCAGCGGCACATGCAGCGAAATAAAATCGCTCTCGCGCAGGCAGGTTTCCAGATCCACGTGCCGCGCGCCTAGCGCATTCATGTCTTCTTTTGGAGAACGCGACGTATACAGCACCTTCATCGAGAAGCCGAGCGCGCGCCGCGCCACGGCATGTCCGATGCGCCCGCCGCCAACGATGCCGATTGTCTTTCCATAAATGTCCTGCCCGAGGAACTGAAGAATGCCCCAGCCGGGCCATTTTCCCGCGCGCAGCACGCGCTCACTTTCACCGAGCCGTCGCGCTGAAGCGAGCAGCAGAGCCCACGCCAGATCGGCCGTCGTTTCGGTCAGCACGCCCGGCGTATTTGTGACGAGCACCTTCCGTTCGGTAGCCGCTTTTACATCGATGTTGTTGTAGCCCACCGCGACGTTCGCGACAATCTTGAGCTGCGGGCCGGCGGCGTCGAGCACCTCGGCGTCGATTGCATCAGTCAGCAGGCAGACGATCGCCGTTCGGCCTTTGACCGCGCTTTTTAGCTCCGCCTTTGTCAGCGGGTGATCGTCCGCATTGATCGCAAACCCGCCGGCCTCAGCTTGAAGAATATCGAGACCCGGTTGGGGCAATTGGCGCGTTACGTAGATCGGATGCATTGCTAAATTCTTTTCTCTATCCAAAAAGGTTCTAACCGACTCAACGTTTTTTCTGACACTTTGGGCAGAACCACGTTCCGCGTTGTCCCAGTACGATGCGCTGAATCGTGCCGTCGCAGCGCATGCATTTTTCACCTTCTCGCCCGTATGCGCGCAGTTTCTGTTGAAACCAGCCGGGCTCGCCATCGGGATTCAGAAAGTTTTCAACGCTCGATCCGCCTGCATTGATCGCCTCCGCCAGCACTTCCTGAATCGCGGCATGCAGCGCGTGCGCATTCGCGGTTTTCACCTGTGTCGAGAGCGCCAGAGGATGCAATCCCGCGCGAAAAAGCGACTCGTCGGCATAAATATTTCCGACACCGGCAAGAAATTCCTGATTGAGGAGCAACGGTTTTAGTCGTCCGCGCCGCGATTTGAGCCGCTCCGCAAACTCATCCGTTTTTATGATGAGTGGCTCGGGCCCAAGTCTGGCCAGCGCCTTCATCGATTCCACAATGTCCCGCGTGCCGCACCAGACACGCCCAAACGTTCGCACGTCGCGAAAGATCATCGTCTCTTTTCCGTCGTCAAGCGGATAGCGCACGCGAACGTACGGATCGTTGCGCGGATCTTTCGCGCCGGTCGGAAGCACTCCGAGCCAGCCGGTCATGCGCAGATGGATCGCCATCGCCGTACTGTCTTCAAGGTCGATGCGGATGAATTTTCCGCGCCGATGCACGCTCAGTACGCGTTTGCCTTTGACGAATTGCGACTTTGATGGCGATCCCTCAACCGACGGTTTGTGAAGCACTTCAACATCGCGGATCACGCGCCCCGTCAGACTCTTGGCGAGGCTGCGCACCACTGTTTCAACTTCGGGCAACTCTGGCATTACGTCTCTTTCGCACTCAGCGCAACAACACGCGCTCAAGCAGCACTGCCGCAAGCAGCAGCAGACTGACCAATCCATTGATCGTAAAAAACGCCACGTTCACGCGGCTCAAATCAGTGGGACTCACGATCCAGTGTTCATAAAAAAGCAATCCACACACCGCCGCCACCGCCATGAAATACCAGACACCCATGCCCGCATAGACTCCGCATCCCGCAAGAAGCAATGCGGCGAGCACATGCAGAAACGACGAGAGATGCAGCGTGGCCAGCACGCCGATTTTCTTGGGCATCGAATGCAGCCGCGGATCGGCGGAGTCGATCGCGAAATCCTGGCACGCGTAAATCAGATCGAATCCCGAAACCCAGCAGAGCACCGTCGCACCGAGCAGAATCGGAAAAAGTTCGACCGATAAATTCCAGCGCTGCGCCATAGCCATAGAGGGAAGGGGATCCAGGTTTCCGCGTACCGCCAGATGCGCCGCGAGCGGCGCCAGTCCGAGCGCAAGTCCCAGCCAGAAATGGCACAGACTGGTGAAGCGCTTCGCCAGCGAGTACCCCAGCAAAATCGCCAGCACCGGAAGCGCGAGCACGAAGCAGATGAAATTGATGAACCATGTTGCCGTCCAGAAAATGGCGCTGCAGAGCAGAATAAACGCGATCAAAAAGTGCGGCGACACATCGCCCGTCACCGTTGGCCGCGTCTTTGTGCGCGGGTTTGTCTGGTCAATATCCCGGTCGGCCCACCGGTTAAACGCCATCGCCGCGCTGCGCGCGCTGATCATGCAAATTACAATCAATCCCGCCGTGCGCCAACTCGGCAAGCCCTCCGGTCCGGCCGCGACAATCATCGCGATCAGCGCGAATGGCAATGCAAAAATGGAATGCGCGAACTTGATCGAATCGAGCAGCAGCGCTAAACGCGTGAACAGGGCGGGTCGCTCTGTGCTGCTGGCGCTCATTCCATTATCACGAACGCTTCCGCATCCGGTTCCGCGCCCGCTTCGACCTTGCCGATGATGTCGCTGCCGAATCCGCTCTCTTTCAACACGCCTTGAATCGCCTTCGCGTTGAATGGCGGACAGACCAGCGTCATGCCGATGCCCATGTTGAAGGTGTCGTACATTTCGGATTCGTCGACGTTGCCGATCTTTTGAATCAACTCAAAGATCGCCGGAATCTTCCAGCTTCCCTTTTTGAGGCGCACGACTTTTCCATTGGGAATGGTGCGCGGGATATTTCCCGGCAGGCCCGATCCGGTGATGTTCGCCAGCGCATGAACATTCTCTTTCACCGTGTAATGCGAGAGCACATTTCTTACGGCCGCTGCGTAAATGAATGTCGGCCTGAGCAACTCCGCCACAAGCGTGCAGCCCAGCTCTGGAATCTCTTGATCGAGCTTAAATCCGGCAACATCGAGCAGCGCTTTGCGTGCCAAGCTGTAACCGTTGCTGTGTAGTCCGGAGGAATGAATCCCGATCACCGCGTCGCCGGCCGAAACTTTTTTGCCGTCAATGATCTTGCCTTTTTCGATGACGCCGACGCAGAATCCCGCGAGGTCGTATTCGCCCTTGGCGTACATTGCCGGAAGCGAGGCCGTCTCACCGCCCAGCAGCGAGCATCCCGCCTGCCGGCAGCCTTCGACGACTCCAACCATCAACTCGTGGCAGACTTTTGGATCTTTCTTTTCGATGCCGATGTAGTCGAGAAAAAAGAGCGGCTCAGCGCCCTGCACGATCAGATCGTTCACAGACATCGCAACCAGATCAATGCCCACCGTGTCGTGCTTGTTGGCTAGAAACGCAATCTTGAGCTTGGTTCCGACGCCGTCGGTGCACGCGACCAGCACCGGATCTTTGTAGCGACCGCGGAAGAGATTGACTTCGCCACCCAGCGAAAAGAGCCCGGCGAATCCGCCGATTCCGCCCATCACTTCAGGGCCATACGTCGTGCGCGCCAGCTTGCCGATGTCCTCGGCGATCTCATCGCCCGCGTGGATGTCCACGCCCGCGTCCTTATAGGTCAGTTTGTCTTTCATGTCAGCCATCGGCCATCAGCCCTTTAGAGCATCAAAGAAATTCGAAACTCGAATATCGAAACTCGAAACAAATTCAAAGCACGAAATCCTAATGTTCAAAACTACAAGGCGCAAATGATGCAAGGAAACCCAATCGTTTTGATCATTAACATTTAGAACATTCGAAATTGTTTCGAATTTCGATATTCGGATTTCGGATTTTCTCCTTGGTTGGGCTCTTTAATCCTGCCCCTGCCGCCTGTGGTGCTCCATGCCGTACTTGTCCATATTGTCGACCGGATGCACGGGATATTTTCCCGTCCAGCAGGCCGTGCAATAATGGCTCGCCGGCTTTGTCACCGCCGCGAGCAAACCTTCGACGCTGAGATAGCCCAGCGAATCCACGCCGAGCCACTCTTCGATCGCCGAAATTGATTTCATCCGCGCCGCAATCAACTCGTCGCGATTGGGGAAATCGATGCCGTAATAGCACGCGTTCAATGTAGGAGGACAGGTGATGCGCAGATGCACTTCCGTCGCGCCGGCATCACGCAGGATGCGCGCCTGTTTTTGAAACGTCGTGCCGCGAATGAGACTGTCTTCGACCACCACCACGCGCTTGCCGCGCACCGCGCTGCGCACCACATTGAACTTCATCGCCACCACATTTTCGCGCTCGTGCTGGCTGGGCTTGATGAACGACCGACCCACATAATGATTGCGGATAAAACCCATATCCAGCGGGATGCCGGACTCGCGCGAATAACCGATCGCGCCCGCGTTGCCCGAATCGGGCACCGCGAAAACAATATCCGCCGGAACCGGATGCTCCTGAGCCAGTCGCGCGCCCAGCCGCAAGCGGACCTGATGCACGTCATCGCCGAAGATCATCGAATCGGGCCGCGCAAAATAAACATGTTCGAACATGCAGTGCGCCGGCTTGATCTCTTCCTTCGTCGCGAAGAACGTCGAACTTACGCCGTCCGCGTTGATGGTGACAATCTCGCCCGGCTCAATCTCGCGCACGAACTCCGCGCCGACCTGGTCCAGCGCGCAGGTCTCGCTGCACAGAACGTAACCTTCGCCGATGCTGCCCAGTTGCCCTTCGCCCTGCATGCGCCCCAGGATCAGCGGGCGGAATCCCTGCGGGTCGCGCGCGCCGATCAGTTCCGTGCGCGTCATGAAAAGGAAGCTGAACGCCCCGCGCAGAGCGCGCAGACAATGCGCCAGATGATCCTTCTTGCCGACGTGCTCCGGCCGCGCCATTAAATGAATGACAATTTCACTGTCCGATGAGGTCTGAAAAATAGCGCCGTAGGCTTCGTACTCGTCGCGCAGAGTGCGCGCGTTGACCAGGTTTCCGTTATGCGCGACCGCCACAAGGCCGTTGGAGTAATCGACGACCAGCGGCTGAATGTTCTGCGGCCGGCTCGATCCGGTCGTGGAGTAGCGCACATGCCCGACAGCAATGTGGCCTTCGAGTTCATCCAGATCGCGCTTCGAAAAAACCTCGGTGACCAGTCCCATCCCCTTCTTGGACTGCACCCTTTTGCCATCCGACGACACAATCCCCGCGGATTCCTGACCGCGGTGTTGCAGAGCAAAAAGACCCAAGTACGTCTTGGCAGCAGCGGCAGGGACGTTGTACGCGCCGAACAGACCGCAGTGGTGGCCAACACTATCTTCCAAAATTTGCTCCCACAAACAGGGCCTTTTACCCGTTCATTCTGCCTGAAATTCCGCGTTGAAGCAAGCGGGTAGCAAAATTAGCACACCGGCACGGCGACGCAAACGGAATGTTCGAATCGTTTTGCCTCTACAGCGCGCGGTATATCGATTTCCTCCATATATAGAGCGACGTTTAGGACTCGCCTGTTACATTCATTGTAACACTTTTGGAGACACATTGATGTCAGACCCCGTCCCACAGTCCTACGCCAATCACCGAGCCGTCCCCAAGCTCTACCTGTTCGTCGGACTCATCCTCGCCATCGATGTCATCGTCCGGATCTGGAATCTCATTCAAGATCCCCGCCTCGGTTCCGCGTGGGCGCTGCTGGTCGGCGTTGCTCTCGTGGCATGGTGGATGAACACGCGAAGTAACGCACTCAGGTTGCAGGATCGCATCATCCTTCAGGAAATGCATCTGCGGTTCCAGCGCATTCCCGGCTTGGAGAAGTCCGAGTCCACAGCGCGCCTCGACCGCCGCCAGTTGATCGCGCTGCGATTCGCATCCGACGCCGAACTGCCCGCGCTGATCCAAACCGTCCTCGCCGAAAACATCACCAAGCCCGACGAGATCAAAAAACGCATCAAAGACTGGCAGCCCGACCTCCGCCGCGTTTAAGGCAACGTGCAAGCTTGGCACATGATGAAACTGTTGCCCAATTGTGTGCACGGGCAGTCCAACAGCTTCCCGGCCACCGCTGGCACCCGTCTGCCGTATTTCATCTCCCGTACTTTCAACCTATTGGTTCGCGCGCAATCAAAGAGACAGCCACAGCGGAAAATGTCCGGCTGTTTGGACTTTTCCGCTGTGGCTTTCACAACGCGCGAACCAATAGTGGTTCGTCACGTTTGAAATGAAGGGTTGATGGGTGAAAACAGCCGGCTGTTGGGCTGGTTTCACCCGTCAACACAATCGTGACGAACCACTAGCCGTGCTCCACCGTGAGTGCCTCGGCACTCCGTCCCCAAATTTGAAATCCAGCAGTCTTGACGACTTCGCGGCGCGCGGTGTACACCTATCCAAGTCAGGGAGGCGCTTCAAATGAAATATATGACCGTGATCTTTTTCGCTTTCGCTCTTGCGATCGTCCATATCTCCGCAGCGGAGAATGAACCGCCGGAGGGCTTTAAATCGCTTTTCAATGGCAAAGATCTGAGTGGCTGGAAAATTCCTGAGGGCGACAACGGGCATTGGAAAGTCCTCGACGGCGTGATCGATTACGACGCGCAGAGCGAGGCCAAGGGCGAGAAAGACTTGATGTCGGCGGGCGAATTCAGCAATTTTACAATGCTGGTCGATTGGCGCATCAAGGAAGCGCCGTACATCAACCCGCGCGTGTATTACGTGCTGCCCGACGGCAGCGAGGCCCGGGATAGCACAGGTAAACCGCTCAACTTAGCGTTGCCGGATTCCGACTCGGGCATCATCATTCGCGGCGATGTGAAATATCAGATCAACATCTGGTGCTGGCCGATCGGTTCCGGCGAAATGTATGGCGTGCGCAAAGATCCCAAGATGCCGCCCGAAGCGCGCGCCGCCGCTACCCCGCGCACGCAGGCCGACAAGCCCGTGGGTGAATGGAATCGCTACGAGATCACCGTCAAAGAGAGCATCGTCAACGTGGTCTTGAACGGCAAAGCTGTCATCGTCGATGCCAACATCCCCGGCCTGCCTGCCAAAGGCGGCGTCGGCCTTCAGCACCACGGCAAAATGAAAGACGGCAAATGGACCAGCCCGCCGGCGCTGCTGCAGTTCAAGAATATTCTCATCAAGGAGCTGAAGTAGAGGAGCAATTCGCATAACTATCTGCGCTTGTGTCCGCAATCTCAGATGAGTTTGTAGTAATCAGACCCGTGCGCTGGCCCCGGCGATGCCGTTTGCCAGCTTTACTCCAGCCCGAACTTCTCATCAATCAATTCACCCAGCGCCAGCAGCGCGTCTTGCGCGTCATTGCCGGAAGCGCGGAAAGTGAAGGAGTGATCGTTCTCGGAGGTCGAGCGGACCATGTGCGCGGCGAACTCAATCATATCCAGAATGCTTTTGGCATTGGCGTCGCAATCGCCCTTGATCGCGCGAATATCGGCGTTGTATCTCTTGGCAACTTCCACGATGCGCTGAGCAGGGCGCATGTGCAATCCATGCTTGTTTTTGAGATCAATGTTCTTTTCTAACCAAGCTACGGTCATTTTTGCTCCGTTACTACGTTACTCCATAAAGGGTAAGTACCTAACATTATAGCCTCAAAACCAACAAAACCAACAGCATTATCGTTCGCTTTTACGGAAAACCTATGGAAGCAAGGCCGCTCTATTAATCATCAATCAGCCCCACCAAAGCGCGGGCCAATTTCGATGTATCGTGACGAATCGGGAAAGCCGGGTTGACCACATCCGCCATTACAAGCTTAAACGGGGAGTGCACGTACTGGCTTGCATCGTAACGCACAGGGTGCGCGCCGCGCTCCTTTATGGTGATTATCCCCGTATCGCCGTGCTTGCCATTATTGAGCAGAACGTGATCGTACACGCGATGTGGGAAGGTATGCTCGTCAATGGCCTTGAGAAAATCGGGCAGATCGTATCCGCGCGTCTCACCTTCGTAGGTCATGATGTTGCAAACGAAAACGCGCTTGGCCTTGCTGCGTGAAAGCGCCTCGGCCATTCCTTTAATGAGCAGATTTGGGATCACCGACGTGTACAGGCTGCCCGGCCCGATCACGATCAAATCGGCCTCTTCAATCGCTTTGACAATGTCGGCCGCAACAGGCTGCGGGTCGGGGCGCACGTCCAGGCGCTTGATGCGCTTGACCGTCTTGCTGATCAGCGCCTGCCCAGTTGTCTTGGTGTCGTCTTCGTGCGTGGCGACGAGCATGACGCTTTCAAGTGTGGAAGGCAATACCTGCCCGCGCACGGAGAGAATGCGGTTGGCTTCGCGAACGGCCTCGCCGAAATCGCCGCGAATGCGCGCCAGCGCCGTCAGAAAAAGATTCCCGAAATTGTGGCCGCCCAGTTCGTTCTCGGGAAAACGGTAATCGAGCAGCTCGCTCATTAATGGTTCTTCGTCGGCCATGGCGATCAGACATTTGCGCACGTCGCCGGGTGGATTAATGCCCAGTTCCTGGCGCAGCTTGCCCGACGAGCCGCCGTCGTCGGCCATCGAAACAATCGCAGTGATGTCGCGCGAATAATCCTTCAGCCCCGTCAGCACGCAGGCCAGTCCAGTGCCGCCTCCGATGGCCACCACCTTGGGGCCCGCGGCGAGCACCGCGCGTTCATAAGCGGCGTCGATCAAGCCTTTGCGCCCGCCGCGGCGGTCGACCAATTCCCACATGGATTTTACAAGGCGGTAGATGCCCGTAATCAGGCAGAAGCCGGCCAGCGAAAAACAGAGCAACGCGGCAATAAGGAGCAGCTTTCCGTTGCTGCCAAAGCGCTGCCCGCCGACCTCAAAGGCGTAAAAAAAAATGGACGCGGAGGCTAGGAATGCAAACAGCGCTCCCAGGAAGATCACCGCGATCCAGCGTTTTATGCGCAGACCCGGGCGCAGCCATTTAAAGAATTTAGGCAGAGCCATAAAAACGGTTCCAGGTTTCTAGTTTGTGGTTTTTGGTTAACGGAAATGGGCTGGAACCAGAAACCATAAACTAGAAACCATCTGTTCAGCTTCCGCTGAGGTCTTCATCGGCTTCCACTAAAAGCTGCCGCAGCCCGGCGGTGTCTTGGGCATCGCGCAGGAATTTCACCCATTGCTCTTTACGCACGGCGCGCGAGATATAAGCCAGCGCTTCCAGATGTGCGCCAGAGGCGCTCTTAGAGGAGAGCAGAAGGAAGAGAACATGCACAGGCTCGCCGTCAAGAGCGTCGAAACTGATGCCTTTTTTGGAACGTCCAAAGGCGCCGACCAGATCCGTGATCGAGTCGTGTTTGGCATGCGGAACGGCAACGCCAGAACCAATGCCCGTCGAGCCCAATTCTTCACGGTCCATCAGGGCCTTGATGACTTTTTTGGAGGTCGCCTCTTCGATGCGTCCGGCCTTCACCAGAGCACCGACCATCTCACGAATCACTTCTTCTTTTTGTGTGGCCTTCAAGTCGTCCATGATACAGCCTTCGGGAATTATCTCGACCAACTTCATCCGTAGTGTGCCTCCATCAAGTTCTGGCGCGGCCCGGAACTTCGTTTGCGCCGGAATCTGGCCGCGTTAAATCTCAGAACTGGTTTTTCCAGCCTTCGGTAAAGGAACTTTCCCTGGCGCAGCAGGGCAAAACGATCAATCTAGCACCGTAACTGCGTGCGCACAACCAAAAGCGTGCCCCATGCAACCGCTGCTTGAAACGGCTGGCATGGGACACGCTTTTAAAAGACTGCCTGAAACGTCCTTAGTTTTCGACAGTTTCTTCAACGGCACGTACGCCATTGGCGCCTTCAAATACCGCTGCCGCTGCAGCAGCCACATGCTTGCCTTTGACAACAGTGCGCAGCTTGGACTTGTACTTCTTGAGTTCGCCCAGCATTTTCTTCTCGGCCTTATCGATCGCGACATATAGATCCGGGGCCTCGCCTTTGGAAATAAACATATGCCGCTTGGCCGCTGTACAGACCAGTTCGACGCACTGCCGCTGGTTCTTCTCCACCGTTAATATCACGTGGATGCGGTGGATGCCATCGAAGTACTTCTCGAGTTTCCCCAGTTTCTCCTCTAAATGCTGCTGAATTGCTGCCGTTACCTTAAAATGCCGCCCTTCGATCTGAAGTTCCATTCTGCCTCCCGATCACTTCACGGTTAGATTTCCGGACCGCCCTCTGCAGCTCGGAACACTCCATACGGATGGTAGAACTCAGGTTGCGAAAATGCAATCACTTTCGCCCCGCTCCTTTTATTCACGAATTCATAATGGCAAGTACGTGTGACGGGTTACGCCGCGGCGCGTGTCACGTTTTTACAATCGATTGATAACCGAACGCCTTTCTGTATAATCGCCGCGCAGTCCGCATGTGCGGGCCCCATTTTTTGTCGTTTGCTGTGTTGCTGGCCCCGCCAGACATCCACAAACACCCAACCTTTTTCTGACGCAGGAGCATCCGTTCATGCCGGTTAAATTCAACGACATCAAACAGGGCGAGGCCATTATCTTCAATAACGAGATCTGGATCGTGTTTAAGAAAGACCTCCAGACGCGCGGCAATCTGCGCAGCTATTACCAGGTGCTTTTAAAGAACCTCTCGCGCGGCAATGTTTTCAATCAGCGCTTCTCACCCGACGACAATGTTGAACAGGCCATCCTCAACCGCAGCGAGTACGAGTTCCTCTATCAGGACGGCGACATGCTGGTGTTGATGGAACCCGAGACTTTCGATCAGATCAATCTACACAAAGACCTCGTCGGCGAAGGCCTCAAGTTCCTCATCCCCAATGCGCGCGTCAATGTCTTGCAGCACGACGAAAAAGCGCTTAGTGTTGAAATGCCGCAGTTTGTGGAATTGACCGTCACCGACGCCCCCGAAGGCGCCCGCGGCGACACCGCCACCAGCGTCTTCAAAATAGCCATTGTCGAGACCGGCGCTGAAGTCAAAGTGCCCGGCCACATCAAGAAGGGCGATAAGATCAAGATTCGCAGCGAAGACGGGGAGTTTCTGGGCCGCATTAATTAACCAAGGGTGGGGCAGACAGAAATGTCTGCCCCACTTATTTAGCCTCTTACGTTTTACGTTTTAAATTTATTGTTTAATCATCATCCTGTTTCGATTTCTTCAAGATCGCCTTAAAGCATAACTCTTTCATTTTGCGCCGGTTGTCGGCCGACATGTCGGCGATCTCGAGGCCCATCTGCCAGCATTTGCCGGTCTTTGGATTGGTACGCTCCGCGATGGTCTTCAAGCGGCAGATAGCATGGATTTCAACGGGCGCGTCGACCATGGTGATGTTCAGGCACATGCCGCCGCGCAGAAGCAGATCGGGGGTGCTGGGGCCGCGCGGTGTGCCTTCGATCAAAATTCCGCCTTCACTGAGGTTCAATGTCACGCCCTGATAATACACGGGATCGGCGGCCGCTCCAAAGCGGGCGCAGTATTGATACGAGATCGGGACGATGACATCGTAGCGGATGAAGCGGCGCGAGCGGTGCTTCTGCGGCTTGGCCCATTTTTCCAGGTATTTCAGTATCTGATCTTCGCGCGCCAGGAAGACTTCAACGCGCCGCCCGCAGATGCGTTGCATCTCCTCGAGCGTGCTCTGGCTCATCGGTTCAGTCGCCGCAACGCACACGAATGCTTCGGTGATATCAAACGGAATAAACTGGTGGCGCTGCAAAACGGGAATGGGGAAGAGCGCCGAGGCTTTATCGCTGGGCGGATCGTCGTCCAGATCTTTCACCGGCAGCTTTGATTGAAGTGCAAGCGCGCGGCAGAGGACGTCAGGCCCAATCTTGCCACTGCGCACCAAGAAGCGGCCCAGCCGCTCACCACGCACGCGTGCCTGATCGGCCGCCGTCTGGATTTGCTCGGCGGTCACTTTTCCCATGCCCAGCAGAATCTGTCCCAGCAATTTATTTTTTGCCGGACCCGGCAGTGCGGTCGTGCCGCCCGTATTGACGGCGACCGGAAAGGCCGGCCTGCTTGCGGGAAGAATGCCTTCCGCCGACGGAACGAAGACCGGCTTCGATGGCGGAAAATGAAGACCCTCGGAAGACTTTTCTAATTGCACCGGCTGCAGAATCGGAGCAGGAAGTGGCCGAACCGGCGACACCTCGAATGGTCGGGTGATTTTCGGCAGCGCATTGAGCGGGTCGACGGGTGAAGGGGGCTGCGCCTGCATTGAGCGTGCTTCAGCAACAGGCCGAACGGGCACCGCTGCCGGAGGTACTCCGCCTGAATTCTCAGGTCGAGCCTGCCCCACGAGTGGCAGTCGCGGCGGTAGCGGCGTGGGCCAAACCGGCTTTGGCGGCATGCTCGGAACCGGAAATGCGCGCACTGGCGCAGCCATCGGGATTGGTAGCGGCGGAGGAAGCGGTGCGGGCGGTACGGTGTCCGCCAGTACAAACGTGGGGACCGGTCGCGTAAATGCAAAGTTCTCGGGTTTGCCCGCGGTGGCCGCCGGCATTTGCGGAGCGGGTCTGATCGTGCCAGCGGGCGGCAGCGGCGGCGCTGTTTGAACAATAGGCGGAATCGGTGCTGTCGCCGGACGTGCTGGCGCGGTCCCCGGCAACGGCGCTTGCGGCCGGGCTGGGCCGATCGAGGCCACATTCGTCGGCGGCGCCGCTGGGTATGGCTTGGCAGGAGGAGGAATAAACGGTTTGGGCGGAGCCGCCGGGCCAGATGGCACGGGTACCGCAGCTTTGGGCGGCAATACCGGCACAGGCGGACGGTTCTGAACGGGTGCTGCCGGCATCGCAGGGCGGCTAACTAAGGAAGGTTGCGGCGCGGGTGCTCTTGCGGCGGGAGGAAGCGGCGGATTCGGCCGCGGAGCATTTGGTGCGATTGCCGGACGCGTTGCAGTGAACGGTACGGGCGCGCGCGGAACCGGAGGCGGCGAAGCCGGAATGACTAGCTCGTCATCCTCGCCGTCTTCATCAATCTCGTCATCCTCGTCTTCTTCATCCTCGTCTTCTTCGTCCTCGTCTTCGTCGTCGTCAATTTCATCGTCATCAGTATCGTCGTCTTCGCTCTCGTCGTCGTCGTCGTCCTCGTCTTCATCTTCGTCGGGATCGTCCTCGTCTTCGTCCGTCTCGAGGTCGCTCTGGACAACGCCTTTCGGTGGAGCTTTAACTGAAGCGGGCACAGACGCTGGAATCGCCAACGTCGGTTCGACGCGCGCATAAGCGGCACGCGCGCCCGGTAAACTCTGCAAGGCAATTTGGATGGACATGCGCTGCTGCGGAGTCAACTGCGTAAAACAGATTCCAATCTCAGTGCTCTCGCTTTGATTGGCGATCTCGGCAACGTGTCCGTCGACGCTGATGGATTCTTTCGTGCCGGCAATCTCAAGTAGAACATGAATCGGGCGGTTCGGAGAGAGACAGCGCTTCCAGCATTCAACCACATGCGGCGGCAGAAATTTAAAGATGACAGTTCCGCGGCAGCCCTGCTCCGTCAGCGCCACCAACAGGCAACCCAGTTCGGGCATGGTGGGATACGAGAGCTTGCAGGTGCCCAGGGTTTCAAGCAAGGCGCTATCAGATTTGCTCTTATACTGTCCGAGCATTTCTTATACTCTCCTATGGAAACTTATTCTTGCTAGATAATGGATACAGCCATTATCCTATCAACTATATCACAAACGCAATGATTTGTCTTCACTTGCAGAGTTTGACAAAACGGGACGCAGGAGCTACAGCCTGTATATGACGATCAGTTCAGATGCCGCACTGCTGGCGACGTTGCGCCTCTCGCGCGCACGCAACGTTGGTCCCGTGACCTTCCGAAAACTCGTCCGTGTTTTGGGCTCGCCCGAGATGGTGCTGGCTGCGCCACGCAACCGTTTAATGGAAGTTCCGGATATCACTCCCCGCACCGCCGATGGCATCGCCGAGGCGCGCGACGACCCCTGGGCCGACGAAGAATTGAAGCGCGCGCGCGAGCGTGGAATTGGGCTGCTCACCTTCGATAATCCGCTCTATCCGCGCGCGTTGCTTTCGACCTACGACCCGCCCGTCGTGATTTACGTCCACGGCGATCTGCGTGCCGAAGACGCGCTCTCCGTCGCCATCGTCGGCTCGCGGCACTGTTCGCATTACGGCCGCGGGCAGGCGGAGAAACTGGCGGCCGGACTGGCCTCGGCGGGTTTCACCGTGGTCAGCGGTCTGGCGCGCGGCATCGACACCGCCGCCCATAACGGAGCGCTCTCCGTCGCGCGCGGCCGCACCGTCGCGGTGCTCGGCAACGGCATCGGCACCGTCTATCCGCCTGAGAATCGCAAGCTCTACGACAGCATCGCCAACCAGCCCGCGCGCGGCGCAGTGCTCAGCGAACTGCCGCTGGACACCGCTCCGGCCGCGCAGCATTTCCCCGGCCGCAACCGCATCATCGCCGGCATGACGCTCGGCACGGTGGTGATCGAAGGCACCGAGACCAGCGGTTCACTGATCACCGCGCGCTACGCCGTGGACATGGATCGCGAGATTTTCGCCGTGCCCGGCAGCGTCGAGAGCCCCAACTCGCGCGGCCCGCACCGCCTGATCAAGGCCGGCGCAAAACTGGTCGAAGATGTCGAGGACATTCTGGACGAGCTGCGCGAGATCGCAGAGCCCATGGTAAAAATCCGCCGCCCTGACGAGCGCCTGCGCCTGCCCATTAAGCCGGTCGCCGCGCCCACGCCGTTGTTCGATGCAACCGACGAACCTGAAATCAAAGACACGCGTCCGGCCGCCACCGATCTGCGCGCCATCAATCTCAATCCACGCGAAAAGCAGATCTATAATCTGCTCGACCAGAACACCGCGCGCGGCATCGATCAGCTGATTGTCGAAAGCAAGCTCAAGCCGCAGGAAGTGCTGGCCACGCTTCTGGTGCTGGAAGTGCGCCGCCTCTGCAAACAGCTACCGGGCAAGCGCTATCTAAAAGTCTGAGTTTACAAAATGGTGCCACTGGTACGTGTCCGAGGGCCGTTTCGAGGACGCTTACCAGTGCGGTCGCGGAAGTGCGCGCGAGTCGGACCTTGCGCCGCCTTCGGCAGACTCGACAGCGTTTCGTCGTTCGTCCGCAGCGGCACTGGCTAAGCCGCGGTACGGCCGCGGCTGAGCCAGTGGCACCAACTTTTACATCTTATTTCAATCCGTGCATCTTCTTGAAAATCGGCCAATCATCTTTGAGGTGCGTGAACTCGCGCAGATCCGCGCAGAGCAAAAACGGATTGGTCTTTCTCTCAAGCGCAATCGTGGAAGCCGGACGAATTCCATAATCGTGCCCCGGCCAGACCGTCGCGCTATCGGGCACAACCTTGAGCAGCCGCTGCAGACTGTTCCATTCGATGCGCGCCTGAACGTTGTCCTGGGTCCCGCCGACTTTGCCGACAAAGAGCAGATCGCCGCTGATCAACAGATCGTACGTCCGTTCATGAATGACGAGATGATCATCGCAATGGCCGGGCGTGTGATAAAATTTCAGGCGCAGCGATCCCACCTCCAATTCCTGCTCATCTTCGATTTGAAGATCGGGCATCGCCGGATTGTCCGGATGCGCGCCGACAAGCGCCTGCGTCAGTTTCACCGCCTCTGAATTTCCGTTGATGTGATCGGCGTGCCCGTGCGTATTAAGGATGTGCGTCACCTTCAGTTCCTGCTCGGTGGCGCGCTTGACTAGCACCTCGGGCGCATATGCGGGGTCGATCAGCACCGCCGTTTTGCTCTTGCGATCTCCCAGCAGGTATCCGAAATTTCGATCGCCGCCGATTAGAATTTGTTCAAAAACCAATTGTCCAATGCCCACTGACGATTCCTTTAGAAAAGATTTACTGGCTGACGATCTGTACGTTATCCCAGTACGCGCCCCCAAGCGCCCCCGCCTGCGCACCGCCTGCTTTGATTCGCAATTCCAGATTAACATCTTTGCCCGCAAACTCACTAAGATTGATTTCCACCGCCTCCCATTTTCCGCCCGTGATCAGCTTATCTTTAAGCATTTCCTTGCCGTTCGCGTAAACGCCCAGAAGCCAATCGCCTTTGTAATGGCTGGCGACGTCAAAACGAAGAAAGTGTCTCTTGTTATTCTCAAAATTCACCGCGCGCGTCCATTTCGCCGGATACGTCTTCCACGCATTTTCGCGCCCCATGAACGCGCCAATTGCCGCTTCAGGATGCTCGCCGCCGCCTTCGTATTTCCAATCCGGCCGCCAGTCCTTTACAGGTCCGGTCAATTTTTGGATGGCCGCCCGTACAGGTGCATTCGCCGCGGCACGCGCCTGCAACGTCAGTTCGGCAGGCTTCTCTTTGTCGGGAATGCCTTTGAGTTCTATTTCGGCCGGCAATCTGGTCTGAGCTGCTTGCGGGATTCCATCGCTGGAATTGCCAGAACGCACTAACGCAATCAATGCCACAAGCAGCATCAAAAGTACCGCGCCCGCGCCCGCAATCAGCGTCATTGAAACGGGGCTTTTCTGGCGCTCGGACGGGGGCCGCCGCCGCCGCGTCTCAGCCAGAGTGCTGGTGACTTTGGCCGCAGGCAGCGCTTCAATCGCCGGTCCAATACTGCTATCGCCAGGCGCACAGGCTGAACAGAAATGCTGTCCGTCCGAACCGATCATGCCCTCGGCGCCAGGCGGACGAATCATGCAGGTGCACTTGGCGCAAAACCAGAGCAGTCGCTTCGGTTTAAGCGCCGGAAGGTTTGGATCGCTCTCGTTCATAGATGCGGAACCTGTGATGCTGACCGCAGCGAGCTTAACCTTATCGATATTTAAATATAGTATCAAACAATTGAACGCGTGACGGGAATAGCCTCGTGCGTCGCAGGCCGTCTCTCGCCACTCGCCACGCATCACATTTCGTTCAGTTGAAATTACCTCCTCCAGCCCATAGATTATTCTTTCGTTTGTACAATTCAGAGGATTCAGCGCAAGCGTGACACAGTCTTTTATCTCCGGCAGAACACTTCGGCAGTGCGCAACTCTCAGCGGCGAGGGCCTCCATTCGGGACGCAACACCACCGTCCGAATCGGTCCTGCAAAAGCCGGCAATGGAATTCGTTTCGTGCGCACCGACCTGCCCGGCCGTCCGGTCGTCTCGATCCAGGATGTCGACCGCAATTCGCCGCCCTTTCGCACAGTGATCAAGCGCCAGGCCGCTGAAGTTCACACCATCGAGCATCTGCTCTCTGCGCTTGCTGGGCTGGGCATCACCGATTGCGAGATCGAGATTGACGGCCTTGAAGTGCCCGGCGCCGACGGCAGCGCGCTGCCGTTTGTCGAAGCGATTTATTCCGCTGGCATCGTTAATCTGGAAAGCCCGAACACTCCGCTGGTCGTGCGCGAACCGCTTTGCGTTGAAGACGGCGCTGCCAAAATTCAAGCTCTGCCGCATGCCGGAGAATTCAAGATTTCATACACGCTGCATTACCCCGGGCACACGTTGGCGCAGGGCAGTTACGAAATCGTCCTGAGCGAAGAATCGTACCTGCGCGAGATCGCTCCGGCCCGCACCTTTGCGATCAAGAAAGACGCCGAAGCCATGCGCGCCGCCGGGCTGGGGAGGGGCGCCAATTTTCAGAACACCTGCATTATTGATGGCGATCAAGTGCTCGAAACGACGCTCCGTTTTAAAGACGAACCCGTCCGGCATAAGATCCTCGATCTGATCGGCGACCTGTACGTGCTGCGCCGCCCCATACACGCGCACATCATCGCCACTTGCTCCGGCCACCGCACCAACGCAATGCTCGCGGCTAAACTGGCGGAATTAACGACGGTTTCTGGTTTCTAGTTTTTGGTTCACGAAAACCGAGGCTTGAAACCAGAAACCAGAAACTAGAAACCCTGAACTAGAAACCGCTGTTGAGGAGGGCATTCCGTGCAACTAGACGTCAACGAAATCAAAAAAATTCTTCCGCATCGCTACCCAATGCTGCTGGTCGATCGCGTGATCGAGATCGAACCCGGCAAGCGCATCGTCGGCATCAAGAACGTCAGCGCCAACGAAAGTTTTTTTCAGGGCCATTTCCCCGAAGAACCGATCATGCCCGGCGTGCTGATCCTTGAAGCGCTGGCGCAGGTCTCCTGCGTGCTGGTCTTGCGCGATCTGAATGTGCAGGGCAGCATCTCTCTATTCACCGGCGCCGACGACGTCTCCTTTCGCCGCAAAGTTGTGCCCGGCGACCAGTTGAAACTCGAGGCGGAGATCGAAAAAATGCGCGTGCCCTTCGGCCGTATGAAGTGCAAGGCGACGGTTGACGGCGTGCTCGCCGCCGAAGCAACCTTGAAGTTCATGATCCAAATGCCCGATAAAGCAAAGAGTGCGTCCGTGGAATCTTCCCCTCGTTGAGGGAGAAGGCCGACGTGAGCGAGAGCAAACGCGGGGTGAAGGGTAAGTCGCGTGATTTTTGCAAGTGACCCGCGGACATTCCCTACCCCGTCATTAAACGTGCTCGATACTCCACTCCTCTACCTCGGCGAAGAGCGCCTCGAGACCTCGGCGAACACTCACACGCTCGATCACCACTGAATAAATAGCTGACTCAAACTGGCGCTCACCCGCTTCGAGCCGCTCGATGATCTGGATCATGATCTCCGGCGGCGGCGCGGCAAGCTTGCGGCTGGAGCCGTCTAAGAGGAGCAGATCGATGCGCGAGCGATCGCCTTCGACGGAGAAACAGACCGCCTTGGCCTCTTCGCGTTTTGCGTTTGTCAGGATCATTGCTAGAAACATATCGGGCTTGGACATGCGCCAATCGTAGCGCTGCGGCAGGGCTGATTCAAATTCATCCCGCGTCGATGCGCTCGCTTTCACAACGCAAGACGCTACATTTTGTCGATACTGAAATTCGCCGGGGGGGGGCGGTCAATAGGAGTCGCTGCATGCGTTTACGCACCCTTGCCGGAACTGTCCTGCTCGCCACGCTCACGCTCTGTCTTTGCGCCAGCGATGTTCCACCGATCCCGCCGGCCTCGCCGGGCCTTGAGGACGTTCCTGTAGTCGTCGCTGAAGTAAACGGCAAACAACTCTTCCGCCACGACCTGATTCGTGAACTCGTCGGCGCCTGCACGCCCGATGCGCTCGACCGCCTGGTCAAGCGCGTCCTGGTCGAACAGGCTGCCAAGGAAGAGGGCGTGACGGTCACCGATGCCGATATCGAACTGCAGTTCAAAAACGACATTGTTCGCTTGAACGAAGAGATGGTTGACATGCCGTTCACGAGGAAGGATTCACAGAAAAAACTTCCGATTGAGGAACTGATTCAGGGCCGTTATCGCATGACGGTAAGCGAATACAAAAACCTTGTCGTGCGCCAGCGACTTCTCATCAAGCGCGCGCTTGTTCGCGACCTTTCGCCCACGGACACTCAGCTCGTCGCGTACTTCGAAGCCAATGTGGACCGCTTTCAAACTCCCATCGAGTACAAGGCGGCTCATATTTTGATCACGCCCTGGGACTTGCGCGACTTGCAGCGCGGTCAATCTTTCCGAAGCCGGCGCGGACAAGCCGCCGTTGTGGATGCCGAGCGCCACGAACGAAATGTGGCTCATGGAAATGACGCAACGGCCCGCCGCCGCACTGTCGATCAGGCCCGCGATTACGGCGTGGAATATGTCGACGCGCCCAATCGCGAACAGTACCTCGATCCGGCCTTGAGGAAAAGCGAGGAGAAGGCCACCCGTCTTCTTCGCGACATCCGCGCCAATGTCATCTCCTGGGATCAGGCGCTCAAGCAGTACACGCAGGACCCGCTCGACAAGCCCTATATGGACGATAAAGGAAAGCAGACTACCGACCGCCAGAGGGCCAACATGGGGCCCGGTGTAGTTGGAAAGTTCACGAAACTCGGCCCTCTTGTTCCTCAATTTTATGAAGGCGTCAAAAATTTAAGGCCCGGAGAAATCGGCGGACCGGTACGCACGCCTTACGGTTACCACCTGGTTAAAATGCTCGAAGTTACCCCACGGCCGGCGGTGAAGTTCGACACGATTCGCGCGCAGATTCGCGATGCCTATCTGGAAGATAGAATCCAGGCTCTTTCAGGCGACTGGATGGAGAAGCTCGTGCTTCGCGCAAACATTAAAACCGAACGCGCGCAGCTCTGGCCGCCGCTTCCCACGCAGCGCGACCAGACCGATCCCGTAGTGGGCAGCGTCAACGGCGTGCCGTTCAAGCGCTCGCAGGTCTGGCGCGAACTGCTCCGTTCGGAAGGCGAAGAAGCGCTCAATCGGCTTATCAATATGGAAGTGGTGCTGACGATGTTGAAAGTATGGGGCCTCGAACGTTTGGACTGGACCTGTTCAAGCCCTGAATCGCAGGCGAACAGCCCGCCACCGCTTATCCGGCCGATCCGCGTCAGCAGCGAGGCCATTGATTTTGAACTCAATACCGACCGATTGCGCCTCGACAAAATGAACGAAGCCATTCACGTAAAGGAGAAGAACGCGCCGGATATCGAATTGAAAGATTACATCTTTCAGCGCTACGGCCAGAGTGTCGAAAATTACAAACGGAAGCTGGAAGCCGGTCTGGTGCTGCGCAACGCCATTCGCGGAAAAGTGCCCACCGACGAAGACACCCTGCGTGTTCAGTTCGCCATGGCCCGCGACCAGTTCAACGAACCCACGTGGTATGAAGTCAGCCACATCCTGATTCAGGCCGGCGGCAATGACTCCGGAGACCGAATCATGCGCGGCCAGGCGAAACTCATCGCGGAAGAAGTGTACCGCGCGTTCCTCGCCGACCCCGATTCGTTCCCCGATCTCGTGAAGCGTTTTTCACAATGCATGCGCAGCAACACCCGGGGCGGCTATCTCGGCGCGTGCTATCCGTTCATTCAGGAAGAAGATCTCTCCGAAATGCCGCTGATTTATGAGGAGATCAGGAAGCAGAAGATTCAGCGCGGCCAGGCGACCTCGCCGATTGAAACCAATCGCGGATTTCACATCGCCCGGGTCGGCGCCATGCATCCAGAACGGCGCGCTGAATTTCACGAAGTGAAAGGACGCATTGAGCGCGCCTTCCTAAATGAGCGCGCCAAAATGTATACGGAAATCTGGCTTCAATCGCTGAACAAGCAGGCCAAGATCAGGCGCTTCATTTTCGAAAGCAAAACGGCCCAAAACGACGAAATGCCGCCGGATAATTTTAAAGTTCCGAAAGCGCCGAAATAATAGTGTGGCTTATTTTTTCTGCCCGACCCGTTCGAGAATATGACGCAGGTCGTTCCGTGATTTGACCGGAACGATTTCGCAATTTTCGGCCAGCACAACAATCTCGCCGCGCGTTTCAAGACTTTCGAGCAACTCTGCTTCCGCGCAGAGACTTTTAAAAATCTCTGCCGTGGCAGGTTCAGCAAGCGCGCGCACGGCTGCCGGATCGACTTCAATTTCTTTTAGCGGCGCGTCCCAATACGAACTTCCCCGGCGCTTGCCGCGCAGCAATAAATAGGCAGCCAGTTTCTCGGGCGCAAGCTTGCGCACAGCCATGGCGCGCGCGGCCTCTTCAACTTCGGCGATGCCCCCCGAGGCCGCCAGTTCCAGTCGCGGCGTTTTGCTGCTGAAGTAAAGGACATCATGAATGCCAAGCTCGACCGACCTGCGGGAACTCTGCGCGTGCTCCAGCGCCGTCTCCAGCGCCTCCTGCCCATTCTTGGTGAAGCGCGAAACAAACAGATCGACTCGGCCCTTGATGCGCGGACGATTGATCACCCGGTGCGCACCGGTCGCATACGGCTTGAGGATCAGCCACGGCTGCCCCTTGTCATCCTTGCTTTCCGTAACAACGCGCCCCACGCTTTCAGCAAACGTCGATTCTTGCCGGGAAACAGGATCGAGCAGAAATGCCGGGAGGCGCGTGAGCTTCATCGATTCGATCAAGGCGCGTGCGCGCGCATCGGAAATATCGAGCAGCGTAAATTCAATGCCCGGCAAATCGCCGAGCACGATTTCCATCATGCGCTCATGTTCATCATGAATATTTTCGCGGTCCACGATCACGATTGCCGGAATCTTCACCGCCAGTCGCGAGGTGTCGCAACGCGCCGCCGGCTTCCCCGCATCGACGCACGTCCCAATGAACCCGCGCTTGCGGCACTGGTAATCGTTGAAACAGGCCGGCGCCTCCTTGCAGGCGTCCGGACGCGGCAGGCTGAGAATGCTGCAGAGCGCGCGAAGCAGATGCGGGTAGCGGTCCTCGCCTTCGTAGACGCGATTGGCGATGACGAGCGTCGGCGTGCCCGGAATTTTTCTGCGCTGCATCAGTTCGTAATCGGCCTTCAGAAGAACGTCCGCTTCACCGGCCTGCAGCGCGCCGCGCAAGCGCGTGGCAAGCAGCCCCAGTTTCTGTGCGCCCTCGATCCACGGCGCGGCACGATGCTGCTCGCGCCACTGCAGCCACTCCCATATACGTTCGGGATAATATTTCTGAATGAGAATCTGCAGCCGTGTTTCAGCCAGTTCCTGCTCGCCATGCAGCGAACCAAAGCGGCCGTCCTCTTCCTTATGGACTACAAAATGAAGCGTCAGATCCAGACGTCCGGCCAGAGCCGCGTTAAGCTGCTCGATCTCGGGTTTTGCCGCGATGCAGCCGGGGCATTCGGGCATCGTCCAGAATTCAACGGGCACACGTTGCTTGCCCTTTTTCTTCAGCACTGACAGATGCGGGCTGAGCAGCTCGGACATCTGCGGATCATCACGGATTTCGCGCGTAAGTTTCTCCTGGAGTACGCGTATTTCATACGGCGCTGCGGGATTCGCTGCGGCGAATATTTCAATCACGCACAGACGCTGCGCCTGAAAATCAAAATTAGCCAGCGTGCTCTGGCCGCTGCGCCAGGAGATGCGCTGCGTGCTCTTTCGACCGGCATTCAGAATAATCGCAGGCTCTTTTTGAAGCGCCGCCAGTTGCGAACTTTCATCCTCGCCCAAGCGAGAGATGAAGACTCGGGGCAGAATCACTTTGGCCGGCGCGTCAGGCAGTCGCGACTGGCGAGCATGGATTTTCTCGCCCGCTCCGGCCCGCAATGCAACGGCAACCACGCGCTCGTCGGCTTTGCCGCCGGAATGATCCGGCAATATCGAAAGTTCAATTCCCGAATCTTTGTGCGAGCCGCGCAGATACATGCCCTCGGCCTCGTCGGCGCAGACAAGATCGTAGTTCATCGCCTTCATCGCGGAGGCCATCAGTTCGGTGCGCAGCCGGTCCCGCGCCGCATCGCCATCGCTCTCTTCATCGTACATTCCACCGGCCGCCCAACCTCCGCCGTCAATAAGCAGCACCGGACCGCGCTCGCGATATGTTTTGATCACGCTCGCTCGGCGCGCCACGCCGCCCAGGGGCTGAAGCGGACAGTCGCAAGGCAGCAGCGCGCCGTGCGCTTCGGCGCTGTAGAGCACGGTGAGAATCGGCTTCCGCTCTTCTTCAGCATGCGCACTATTTTTGAGCAAGAAGAGAGAAAACAGAATACTCAGAAGTGCGCAGCTCTTAACAATCATCGGCCTTGCCAATTTCATTTTCCTTCGCGCTTTTTAAGCTGCTGCAGGATTTCGTTTACGGTTGCCTCGTAAGTTCGAGAGGTGCTTGTGGCGCGCGAAACGCCATCCACGGCGACCGTTTCCTTGGCCAATTTTCCTTTGTACTGTCCCGTGTACTTTGCAACCTCCGCCTCGGAAAGATGCGCGCCGTAGCGCTCTATCGGGCGCGACGGCCGGACGTCCAGAATCTTGAGGTCGGGCAAGCCCACTGCCATCAGGAACTGCACATCATTGCAGAGCGGGCAGGCGATGTGCCTGTAGGCGTCGACGACATACCCAGCGTTTTTTCCGTCTTTCAAAACCTTGTACGAGGCGATGTGTGCCTGCGGGTCAGGATTGAATTCTTCGAGCTTGGCGTCCTTTCCGAAATGTTCAAACGCAAACGGTTTCACGTCGACATCCAGACGGCCTTTACCGGCGTCATTGGTCAAGACGCGCCGAACCATCGACTCGAAATAGTTCTCGACGTCGCGTCGCGTGCCCTTGCTCATCAGGTGGAGGGGTCCCATAACAAGCGTCAATTCGCCCGGCTCGCGAATCGGCAAACTCTTCTCCAGTTCCGCGAGCTGCTTGTAACCCTCTGGCGTGTCGATCGAAACTTTGATGACCTTGATGCGCGGCTGGCGTTTCTGCACGGCGTCGATCGTCTTCTCGCTCTGCGCCCAATTTGGATCTTCCTTTGAGTAAAAAACGCTGACGTCGATCGGCGGGAATTCATCTTCCGCAGCCGCGGCAATGAACGGCACGAACAATGCAAAAAGAATGAGACTCCGAACCAGCATGATCAACCCTCGGATCACAGAACGCCATGCGCTTGCAGAATTGCGCGCGCCCTTGCTTCGTCTTTGCGGATTTGCTCGACCAATGCGACCACATCTGGGAAACGGCGCTCGTCGCGCAGTTTCTCCATAAAGAGCACTTCCATCTTCTGGCCGTACAGATCGCCATCGAAATCGAAGAGATGCGTTTCGATCAACAGATCAGGCTTGCTCCCCGGCGGAAGATTATGCGTAATCGTGGGTCTGTAACCCACGTTCGAGACCGAGCCGAAGCGCTTCCCGTCGAGAATCGCAATCGTTGCATACACGCCGAAGGGCGGGCGCACCTCCTGCCCCAGGTCCAGGTTGGCGGTGTGATAACCCAGGCGACGGCCACGCGCGTCTCCCTTAATGACCGTTCCATAAACAGAGACGTGCCGGCCGAGCATGGCTTCAGCGTCGCGCATGCGTCCTTCCCAGATTGCATCGCGAATCCGGGTGCTCGAGATCACATCGCCATCGGACGTCAACACCGGAGCCTGGCAGCGCAGTTCAATGCCGATCTCATGGGCCAGCGTCTTGAGTCCGGCCGAATCGGCGCTCATCTGGTCTGAACCGAAGCGCGAATCGAAGCCCATCATCAGGCCTCGTATCGCGAGCCGGTCGCGGAAGAACTCGCGCGCAAACTCCGATCCGCTGTGCCTGGAAAGCTCGGGCGTGAAGTTTAGAACCCACGCGAAATCCACTCCCGCCCGCTCGAACAAAAGCAGGCGGTGTTCCAGTGTCGTCAGCAGATCGGGCGCGCGCCCATCGAGCGTCTTACGGGGGTGCTCGCGAAAGGTGATCACGCCCGACGGAAGCGCCGGAGTCGCGGACCGCGACCAGGCGGTCAGAGCCTTCAGAACGCTCTGATGCCCGCTATGGACGCCATCGAAGGTTCCGATGGTGATCACCCCACCTTGCTCCAACGGACGTTCTTGATTGCCGAAATAACTCCTCATCATGAGGCCATTAAACGGCTATCATGCTCAAAGATCAAGACGCACGGCGACCGGGATAAAAATAACTGAGCTTTATGAAAGATGAATGCTCCGCAATGACTGAAGATCCCAATCCCACTGAGAGGCACGCAGCGCCGCTTCCGGAAACGCACGACGCCGTCGAAGTTGTTCCCGACGACTTGGACGGTGCATAACCGGAGAAGGAAAATGAGAGCGACCTGGGCGATGTACGAATTCTGGCGCGCGTCTCGCTCGCTTTTTTCGCGGCCGGAACAATCGCCTGGATGGCACGCGAAAGCATTCCCAGCGCCGACGCGCGCGCTCGACACCTGCTTAACGATTCCGGTAATACACCTGCAGCGTCATAATGGAGAGTGCGGTCGCGTAGTTGGTTCCGCCCATGCCCGTCCAGGGGTCGCTCGGGCGCCAGCATCCCGATTCTGACTGCATTTCAGTAACGGCCTTCTTCATCGAATCGTGCCAGTCGTCCCAATCTTTTCCACCGTAGTAGTAAAGGCCATGCGTCGCAAACAGCATGCGGTAAGGATCATACGACGCGCGCGCCATGTCATCGTTTTGACCCAGATTGGGGCGCCAGTTTTTGCCCCAATGCGGCTTGGTCATGATCGGTCCGGCGGTGTTGATCTGGGCGACCAGTTTGCGCAGTTCCGGACTCCTGGGATCTTCTCCGAGCAGAATGCGCATGGTCAGCGAGACGCCACACAGACTGATGCGATCGATCTTGTCATCGGGGGCGCCCAGAAGCTGCAACACACGGCCAGTGGGCTGCATGGCTTCCTGGTACATTTTCAAAGCTTTATCGAGGGTCTCTTTGGGAACGTTGAAGCCGGCTTCGCGACCAGCTAGAAGCGCTTGAACGGACCATGAGGAGAGCGAGACGTAGCTGTCGCCGTCAACGATGCCTTTGTAATTCCATCCCCCTTTGGTGGCCTGGGATTTTACGATAAAATCGAGCGCCTTCTGTGCAGGTTCGCGCAGAAACGGATCGCCCGTCAATCCCGCGGCTTCGCACAGCGCCATGGTGGCCATGCCGTGGTTGTACATGATTGCGACGTTCGCGCTCTCCACATCGCTGATGCGTCCCGTCGCCGCATCCTGCTTGGAAAGAAGAAACTTTACGGCATTGTACATGACGGTTTTATTGTTCTTGCCCACCTTCAGTTCCGGTTTTCCATCCGCGCCCAGCCAGGATTCGCCTTCGCCCAGGAAACAGAGCAGCCCCAGAGCCGTGACGCCAACGTCGCCCCACGCGTACTCCTTGGTCTTCATCTGATCCCAGTCGCGGGGATGAATGTTGACGGGCCATGCGCCGAGGGCGTCCTGACTGTCGCGCAAGTATTTCAAGCCCTCGGCGATTGACGCGGAGACGACCTTGGGAGCGCCCGTGGGCATGCGGTCGGCTTTGTTCGAATCCATCAGCCGTTTTCGGATGTCACCCACGCGCTGACCGAAAGCGGTTGGAATAATAGGCGGAATCGGAGGACTGGGACGGGGATCTATATATGGGAGCGCAATGGACGGCACGTCAAGCGCCACGGCGCCCGTGAGCGGAATAGCCTGGTTGAATGAGCCGTCGTAAACCAGGGGCTTATCCCACGTAAAATTGATGCTGAAAACAAGCGCGCAGCCGAGCACCATCACCAGCAGCATCCACTTGAGTGATCCTTCGATCCGCTCTCCGCGCCGGATCGCGGCGTCTTCATGTACGGAAGCGGTGAGCGACTCAATGGAGATCTCAGCTTTCTTGCCGCACCTCGGACAGTGCTCCTGCCGCAACTGCATCTCTGCATCACAATGTGGACATTTCACGCTGGTCAGACCTCCATACAGCCTGTGTTACAAACGTGCATCACTTCTCTTTGATCACTCCGCCCTTGATCTGATACTTCAAGGATTGACTGAGAACGTTTCCGGCGCCATCCTGAGCCGTGATTTCCATGACGTACTCGCCCGCCATCAGTTCCCTGGAAAGTTCAAATTCCTGCGGCTTGATCAGTCCCGAAATGGCGCCACCTTTGGTCAACCCTGCCTTTACCAGAACAGTGGCCGGCGCGGCGGATTTCACACTCTTGATCGTGACGGTCACAGTGGATGGATCGACGCCCGCGGGGTCGTTAAGCTTGATCGTCCACGTCGCCTTGAGCGGAACCACGCTCCCGCCTTCGGGGACAATAGTCAGATTCGGCGGTTTGCGATCCAGATAAAAGCTGAACGGCTCCAGCTCCAGGATCTGTCCCATGGCGTCGGTAATTTTGATCGTCACGGTCTGGTTACCATCTGAGATTTCAGAGTCCGCGGGGCAATAGAGCACCTGCGTGCCGGAGACCGTGGGCTGCACCGTTTTATCACCCAATTTCATCTCCGCCTTAAGCGGTCCCGCATTGGTGCGCGCGAGCACATTGCAACCGATCACCGGCTTGGCTCCGAACCAGCGTTCACCTTCCTTGGGCCAGCGACTGATCAATTCGGGTTTCTTGCCAAGCTCGGCCAGCAAGCGGGCCAGTTCGGCGGGAGGTTGAATCTTTTTCTCCGCGAATAGTTTTGCGGCTTGATCAAAGGCCTTGAATGCATCCATGTACTTGTCCTGTTCAAGCAGGACTTCGCCCTTTGCGAAATAGACGGCCGGATTCTGCAGATCCACCTTCAGCATGTCTTCGATCAGCTTGTTGCTTTTGTTGTACAAGTTGGGGCGCAGCGGTTCTTCATTGATGTCCAGCAAAAATGTCAGGCGGCGCGAACAGGCAAGCTGCCGGAGTTTTGCGTCGATTTTCTGCTCATTGCTTGCGGTGGTGTTCTTTTCAAGAAATTTCTGCCAGAGCAACTCTTCGCTCTGCAGGTGCTTTCTGATTTCAGAGAGCTTGGGATTGTCTTCGACCGGGTAGCGCGTCAGTTTGTCGGTTGGAAGCGCCTTCCAGACATTGATCTTGGGTGTCTCGCCTTTCAGGCCCGTGACATTGCCCTTGAGTTCGCCGACCAGATCGGCGATGCGGTCTTCCAGCAGGCGATGCGTGTTGCCATACGCGCGCGCATCCTTGGGATCTTCGTCCATGGCCTGCTTGAAACGCGCAACAGCCGCAGGATAAGAGGAGTCCATGAAATCGGGCGTGCCTTTCAGCATGCTCCATCCGATTCCCACGGCGTTGATTACCGTGATTTTCATATCCTTAATGGTGAAGTTCTTTACTTCGTTTTCAGCCTTCCTGCACATTTCCTTTCGGGCTGGCGGCTCCAGTTTCTTGTCAATGCAGCTCAGCACCGTGGCAATGCGGCGCGCTTCTTCGCCGCTCTTGGCGGCCGGATTGATCACATGCGCCTGGTCGTAGGACTGAATCGCTTCGACCGGCTTGCCGCGCTTGGTCAGGATCACGCCGTTGAGTCCATAGAGCTGCTCTTGAACTTTAATGGAGGGCGGCGTCTTGGCGTCCAGGGCCAGCTTGCAATACTTTTCCGCCAGGTCGATGTTGGGCGGGGTCTTGTACATCTGGATCAGAGCCATGTTCGCCAGCGCATCAGTGTTGTTCGACTTTTCAAGATCCAGAGCCTGGAGAAACTTTGCCTCAGACTCCTTGGCGGCCTTGAGCTTATCTTCTTTGGCAGCGGCAATGAAGTTGGCGACACCCGAACCGACCAGCGCCCAGGATTTTTCCTGGTTCGATGCAGCCGTGGAGGCGGCGATCTCTTCGAAAACCGTCTTCGCCTCGCGCGCGTTGGGCTGACGGATAAGCAGGTTGCCCAGAAAAAGCTTCACTCCAATTTTATTGGGGTGCGAGGCCAGAATCATCTTACATGAATCAATTGCAGTGCTGATGCCTTCACCATTGACGTCGTACGTGGCGCGCATGATCTTGGAGCGGAAGAAAGCTTCTTTGCGGATATCGTCTTTGCTGAACCATAATTGGCTCAGGAAAATCAGGCTGGCAACGAACGCCCCGGCGTAGACCAGCATCTTAATGGAAACATCGATCTTGCCTATTTTCATCGCGTTGCCGATCCTCTCAATGCCCAAACCCCGTTCAGGCTGAAAAGCCCGAATGAGGTTTAATATTTGACTTTGCCCATGATATTGAAAAAGGGCACAGGCCCAATGTGCATCGAATCTTTTGCCAGAGTGGTGCGATCAGCCATCACCCAGACACAATTCTTGGGAATGCGAATCTCTGGAATAATTAATTCACGGGCGTCGCTCTTGAAGATCGTCACGGTCTTGCGGTCGACTTTCACGAAGGTTGGGTTTGCCTCGACCAACTGCCCTTCTATGGCAACGACGCGCCCGATCTTGTGAACGTCGGGTTCTCCGGGCAGGAAATAGGCTACGACATCGCCCTGAACCAGATCCTTAACTGACGTGATGGAGTTATCCACCGCGTAGCTGCTGCCGGGCTTGAAATGTTCAATGTTCATATAACTGTCGGCAGAATCGACTGTGGCTTTTGTGCTTGTCTTGTAAAACCAAAACCCGCCAATGATTACACCGATAATAAACGCGTATGCGATGATCGATCGAATCAAATCGTTCACAGCGGAGGGTCTCCCGGGAGTGCAGCCAAGCTCAATAGATAAGGACTCTATCGTAGGAGAGACTTGTTACACTTTTATAGCACTACGTCAAGGCTTGAAAAAAGTTCGGTTTTCCCATAATGAGTCCAGCGTGGGTAAAGAACGTTTAAAACGATTCGTTTCAAACTTTCTTCCCTGCATTAACAACACTGGACTCAGAAATATGCAAGTTCACACATTTATGCCCGCTGACTTGACTTGAGGCGTCCAGACGGGTAGGAACATGACATCTAAGTGCTGCAATTGACAGCCACCGTGGAGACGATCATGCCAGCGCCGATCACCTTGCAGCTTAGTAAATTCGAGCAGATCGAGATTCTCAGGGCTGAGATTGAGAAGCGCGAAGAAGAATTGAAGCAAATCGAACGGCAGATGCGCGAAGTGCTCTTTGAACTTGAACGCCAGCGCTACCTTCAAACCGTGCACGCAATGTTCCACGAAATGCCCCAGCCGGAGCAGGCCACGAACATGCCCCACTATGCCGTGGCACACGACACGCTTAGTGAGGCGATCGAGGCTATGCATGCGACATTGACCCGGCTGCAAAGCGAAACGGCGGGACAGACGGCTCCGCCTTCGCGATCCGCGCAACAGGCGCGCCCCGGCATGGCGGCTCCGGCCGCTCCGGCAGTGCGGCGGAAATTCGACTCGTTCGACGACTTCAAATCGAACAAACAGGGCGGATGATACAATCGCCTTGGCTGATTCACGCGGAAATGAGTCAAGGCGAGAAAGTAAAACGCCGTATAATAAACACTGTTGAGCACAGCTTTACCTTCGACCCTCTTTTAGCGAATACTTCCAATGGCCAAGAAAGCGAGACCCGTGAAAGGCACCAAAGAAAAGAAGCACGTCATTGAAAAGGAAAAAGTAAAAGCACGCGGCGGAAAACAGTCGTCCCCCGAACCCGCCGCCGATACGCCTCGAGCCGCCCGTGCCACGCGAAAAGGCGCCGCGGACAAATCCGTGGGCTCCGCAGACGCATCCGGGACAGAAACGTCTGGCGACGACGCGTCTAAGAGCAGCCGATTGACTCTGATTAAAACCATGCACGAGGCCCGCAAACGCGAGTTCGAGCAGATTCGCGAAGAGCTGGATGCCGACGAGGAAGAGTAAACAGTAGGGCAGACATTCCTGTCTGCCAGTTTCCAGAGGACTGGATTAACGCTCCACATTTCTCAGGCCGTCCGCTTCTCCGGCTTGGCGCCCATGCATAGAAAAAGAACGGCCATTCGCACCGCCAGGCCGTTCTGCACCTGGTCGAGAATCACGCTGCGCTCTCCGTCGGCCAGATCAGGCGTCAATTCAATGCCGCGATTGATCGGTCCGGGATGCATGATGATCGCATCCTTTTTGCAGTGCTTCATACGCTCGGCATTGAGTCCATAAATGGCGGCGTACTCACGCGTGCCCGGAAAGTAATTTGCCGCTTTCCGTTCGAACTGAATGCGCAGGCAATTGAGCACATCGGCTTCGGCGATCACCGCGTCAATATCGTGACTCACCTCCACACCCAGCGCCGCGCCGATAGCCTGCGGCACCAGAGTGGGCGGCCCGGCCAGGATCACGCGCGCGCCCAGTTTGCGCAGTCCCCAGGCATTTGAACGCGCGACACGCGAATGGCGGATATCGCCGAGAATCGCAACCGTCAGGCCCTCAAACCGTCCGAAGACTTCGCGGATTGTGAACATATCCAGCAAGCCCTGCGTGGGATGCTCGTGGCAACCGTCGCCCGCATTGATCACCGGTACATTGACATGCCGCGCCAGCAGGTGCGGCGCACCTGGCGCTGAATGGCGGATCACAAACGCATCGACGCCCATGGCTTGAATATTCAGAGCGGTATCGATCAGCGTTTCGCCTTTGCTGACGGAACTGCCCGAGCTTGAAAAGCTCATCGTGTCCGCTGAGAGCCGCTTGGCGGCCAGCGCGAACGAATTGCTGGTCCGCGTCGAGGCTTCGAAGAAAAGATTGACTACGACCTTGCCTTGCAGCGCATTAATCTTCTTGATGCTGCGCGTGGAGACTTCCTTAAAGGAAGCGGCGGTATCGAGAATTTCGAGGATCTCTTCCTTGGTCAGTTCTTCCAGTCCAAGGAGATGTTGGCGTGTCCAGGGCATCAGTCTCTCAATTCGTGTGCAGAAAACGGTTGGTTATTCATCTGCGGGAACCGGCTTTTTGGCGACAGGTTTCTTTGCCGCAGTCGCACCGTCCAAACCGGGGATTGCCATCTCGTTGGCATCGGCCTTGTTCATCCGGCCCATTTCATTCTGTGAGACCTTGCCGGCAAACTCAAGGACCTGCTGCGGCGTCACCTTGCCGTTGCTCGAAACGGGATCGATGAACAGAACGAATTTTAAATCACTGCTGGCAAGCACCAGCGCCGCGCCCTTTTCCGCAAGCTTCAACCAGTCCGCCGGCAGACTCTTCGCCTCCGGACTATCGCTGAGAATCTTGACGCGCTGAAGCGACTTCAACTTTGCTTTAACCTTGTCGTTGGTCAAAGCTTTCTCAAGTTCACCGGAAAAAACGCTGCTCTTTTGATCGTCCTTAATAAGGATACAGAGGGGCTGATTCAGGCCCTTTAGTTCGCGGTAGTCGCGCGCTTTCCAATTCTTGGGATCGGCTGCGGCATTCTCCCGTTCGACAAGTTCCTTGGCAGCCTTCTCATCGGCCGCCTTCTTTTTGGCCGCCAGGTCAGCTTTCACGGCCGCTTCTTTTTCCTTTGCTGCTTTCTCTGCAGCAAGCTGGGTTGCGTTTTTCTTGGGAGGTTTGGGCGGCGTCTCGGCTGCCAGAACAGATGGCGCGCACGACAATATACCAAAAAGGAGCAGGAACCTCATTTCCATTGCAGTCTCCCGGGAGCCGAACAAGAAGCGCAAAAAGAATAGCACGCTTTCTGAGGTTTGCACGAAAAAGCGCTCTATGAAGCAGCGGCCGCCAGCGCGATGCTTTCCACGCCCAGCCCGTAAAATGTGTACTCGCAATCCACGACGGTTTCGAGCGCGAAGCCGGTGTACCCTCCGGCCGCATCTTCCAGCGTGCGCGCATAACGCCAGGCCGTGGCGGTCAGCCGAGGCTGCGCGGCACCCAGCAATTTCAGCGTAAACAGCGCCGTATAAGAGGAGAGCAGATCGGCGATCGGAGCGGCCGGCGTGGCATAAAAACCGCCCTCTGAACTGTGCATCGACGCGAGGAACTCCGCGTGCCGCGACATGTCTTTGTCGACGTCCAGCAGCACGCTCAACGAGATCGCCGCCGCGCAGCCGTTGGTGCCCGGCTTCTTGCTGAAGCGGTTCTCAAGAAACCCGCCGCCGGGCTGCTCCATCGATTCGAGAAAAGCACGCGCGCGTTCGGGCTCCGGAAATGGCGCACCCATTCGCAAAAGCGCGCAGCCGGCGAGGAAAGTGTGATAGAGGCTGCCAGCGATATCGATGTCGGTCTTGGCGAACCCGCCATCCTCGCGGCGCAATGCATTCAGCCGCGTGACCGTGACATCGACGACCTGCGCGCGCTCGCTCGCCTCAAGCAGCGCGCGACCAAGCCGTTCCTCGCAGAGCGCCAGCGAGTCCCACCACGAGACCGCCGCGACCGCATCGCAGAACGCGCCCGCGGGCTGCCGGAGCCGCTCGACGTCCGGCTTGCGCGAAAGCGTCAACAGGTATTGCCCGGCGGCCTCGGCCATTGTGGTGGTCAGCGCGTTTAACGCCGAAAGCGCCCTCAATGCAAACGCCGAATAATACAGATCCGCGCGCCCGCGCCGATTTGCAAATCCGCCCGAAGGCTGCTGCCGCGCCGCGAGCCACGCGCCGTGCTTGGCACGGTACTCCGGCGAGGCATGTGAAAGTCCGGAACGGATGTCATCGCGCAGGACGGTCAGGAAGTTGAGTTCGTTCACGACGCCAGCCAGTCTTCCAGACGCAGGCCGGGGATGTTTTGAAAATCCGAAGTGTTGTGCGTGACGAGGACCAGGTCATGCACCAGCGCGACGCACGCGATCATGAGGTCGGGACCGCCGATATTATGGCCCGCACGGATGAGCGGGCCGCGAATGCTTCCGAACCGTTCCGCGCACCTTTCGTCATACGGCAATACCTGCACGCCAACTAACAAGTCTTGGATGAGTTTACGACGCCGATCCAAAAGGTCTTCTCTTAAATAAGCCCACGTATAAAGCTCGCCCAAGCCAACGGACGAAATGTAAAGGCGACCGGAGTATTGAATCAAATGAGAAAACAGACCAGCAGGTCTCTTAACAAGCGCTGAGCAGATATCGGTGTCGAGCAAAAAGCTCAATCTATCACCGGTAGACGCCGATCCTGTTTACGAAACGATAGAATTATGTGCATGTCCATTTCCGCGTTCGGATCCTCAGCTAGAGCCTCGGCGGAACGGCGAATGTTCTCAACCCACTCCTTGGAATCGGAGCAACCCCTCACGACCTCGACTTTCACGCGCTGCCCATCGGCAAGGTGCGGGTCTTCGGCCAGTTCGACCGTCTTTCCGTGTATCACGCCCTCAATAGTCATACGCACCTCCCATCACTATTAAATCGTGCAT
>Ga0105047_10001955_pt1 | contig 37008 bp, 33 predicted proteins | sample MAT04_FD_78384 | JGI IMG/M metagenome (GOLD analysis project Ga0105047, IMG submission 78384) | Freshwater microbial communities from Lake Fryxell liftoff mats and glacier meltwater in Antarctica - MAT-04 (megahit assembly) | ecosystem: Environmental > Aquatic > Freshwater > Ice > Liftoff... | reverse complement strand
CAGCGGCGCCGATTTCACGCCTGGCGCGCCTGGGTTGCGCGAGCCTGTGACCTTCCACTTGTGAGGTCTCGCGTTCACGCAGAGCGAGAAACGGCGTGCGTTGCGCACGCCGGTCGGCGCGCAGCGCCGATTCTCCCTGGGGGAGGCTCGCTGCGCAGCAGCGAGGGGGACCGGAGGTCCCCAACATGAAAAGTACCGAAGGAGGGACTCGAACCCTCACGTACTTTCGTACGGCGGATTTTGAATCCGCTGCGTCTGCCATTCCGCCACTTCGGCGCGCGTGCTGCCCGCCGCGGTTTTGAGTAGCAGAATCGCGGGCGCGCGACCACGGCTCGATTCGTCGTATGCTCTCTGGCCATGACGTTCGGTCGTAGGCGCTTGCTCTCGCTGCTCTCCGGCCTGCCCGTGCTCGTCGGGCTGGGTCTGGCACCGGCGATGCTCGTTTCGGGCTGCAAGGACAAGGGCAAGGTGAGCGCCGAGGAGGCGCGGTCCAATGTGAAGCTCCTCGTCGAGCTCGCCGAGAAGGACGTGGCCGAGGTGGACCGCGGCCTTCCCGAGGGCGCGAAGCGCATGGCCGCTCACCTCGCGAAGGAGACGGACGCGAAGGTGCTCGACGCGAAGCAGAACGCTCCGCAGGTGCGGACCGCTCTCCTCAAGATGCGCCAGCAGGTGCCGGACCTCGGCGTGGCGAAGTCGACGTTCTTCGCCTTCACCGACGACAAGGGCATCGCGGTCCGCAACGACCTCGAGCAGGACACGATGGCGGGCAAGGATCTCGTCGGCGCCTATCCCGACTTGAAGAAGGCGCTCGCGGGCGAGGCCTACGTCACGACGCAGGGGCGGTTCCCGGGCGTGCCGAACCCGCAGGGCCCGGACAAGGAGTGGGTCGCCGGCGTGCCGGTGAAGCGCGACGACGGCAGCCTCATCGGTCTGCTCGTCACCGGCTGGACCTACCGCCGGTTCGCCTACCACCTGCAAGAGGCGTTGAAGCGTGAGCTGCAGGACAAGCTCATGCGCGACAACGACAAGGGCAAGCTGCCGGTCCTCTACGTGATGCTCTTCGACAAGGACGGCGTCTACGGCGCGCGCGGCACTCCGGAGCCGGACGAGAAGGCGCTCATGGAGGTCGGCCTCACCGCCAAGACGGCACTGGGGCCGGTCGACGCCCCGATCACGATCGCGGAGCGCCCGTTCGGCTACGCCGCGGCACGCGTCCCGAAGCTCGGCCCCGACGTCGGGATCGTCGTCCTCCGCAGCGAGATCTGACTCAGTCGTCGTCGGGCTCGGCGGCCTCGGGCTCGTCGGCCTTCTCGGGCTCGTCGGCCTTCTTCGGCTCCGCCGTGGCCGCCGGTTCGCGGTTGCTGCTCCCGGCTCGTCCGAGCCGGTGCAGGGAAGCGATCCCGAGCACCCACGCGCCGAGCACGAACGCTCCGCCGGCGGTCCGCTCGACCGAGCCTGCGATCGCCAGGCCCCCGGCCACGCCCACGGCGGCGAGGATCATCGGGAGCTTGGCACGCTCGAAAGGCTCGGCTCTCGCTGACTCTTCAGGCGCGGTCACGCCCTCGGTCTACCACACGCGTGATAGAAGTCTTGGATGCCGCGCTTCGCTGCGCTCGACCTCGGCTCGAACGCCCTGCGTCTTCGGATTGTCGAAGCCGACGGGCCGTCCCCCGGTCGCGAGCAGCTCTCGCTCCTGCCCGAGACGCCCTCGACCTTTCGCGAGGTGACGAGCTTGCGCGCGCCGGTGCGCCTCGGCAGCGAGGTGTTCGTGACCGGTCGCCTCGCGGCCGCGTCGATCGGCCAGGCGTGCGCCGCGCTCCGCGAGTTCCGGCAGGCGATGGACGCCGCGAAGGTCGACGCCTACCGCGCCACCGCGACGAGCGCCGTCCGCGAGGCCTCGAACGGCGCGACGCTCGTCGAGCGCGCCCGCCGCGAGGCGGGCATCGAGCTCGAGGTGATCGAGGGCATCGAGGAGGCGCGCATCATCCAGCTCGCGGTCGTCCGCCGGCTCGCCCTCGAGGACCGCCGCGCGCTGCTCGTCGACGTCGGCGGAGGCTCGACCGAGCTCACGTACCTCGACCGCGGCCGCAACGCCTTCGCGATGTCGCTTCCGGTCGGCACGGTGCGCCTGCTCGAGACCTACCTGCGCGGCGCGAAGACGGTCGATCGCACGCGCCAGAAGCTCCTCTTCGAAGGCGTCGATCGCGCGCTCGCCGAGGCCGTCCCGCAGCTCCGCAAGCTGCCGTTCGAGCTGGTGGTGGGCACCGGCGGCAGCGTCGACACGCTCTCCGAGCTCTGCCCGATGAAGGGCGGCCACGCCGGATACCCGAAGGCGGTCGACATGACCGCGGCACGCACGCTGCTCAACAAGCTCTTCGGAATGACCGTGGAGCAGCGTCGCGACGGCCTCGGGCTACGCCCCGATCGCGCCGACACCATCGTCACGGCGACGTCGATCTTCGTGCGCGTCGCCGAGCTGTTCAAGGCGACCGCGATCGTCGCGCCCGGCGTGGGCCTCAAGGAGGGCATCCTCGAGGAGCTCGTCGACAAGCACTTCAATCGCTGGGACCTCGAGTCCGAAACACGCACGGTGATCGACGCGTGCATCCGCCTCGGGCGCAGGTACGGCTTCGACCAGGCGCACGGCGAGCTCGTCTCGTCGTTTGCCGCGTCGCTCTTCGACGACATGGCCGCCGTGCATCGGCTGGGGGAGCGCGATCGGCTGCTCCTCCGCGCCGCCGCGGTGCTCCACGACATCGGCGACTACGTCCGCTACGACGGCCACCACAAGCACAGCTACTACCTGATCCAGCACTCCGACATCATGGGCCTCACTCCGACGGAGCGCGGGGTCGTCGCGAACGTCGCGCGCTATCACCGAAAGAGCCCGCCCGACCCCGCGCATCCGAACTTCCGCGAGCTCGACAAGGATTCACGCGCCAAGGTGCGTAGCCTCGCCGCCATCTTGCGCATCGCCGACGCGCTCGACCGCGAGCACCTCGGCAAGGTGACGGGCGTGACCGCGGAGGTCGACAACGCGAAGCGACGGCTCACGCTCCACGTGGCCGGCGAGGAGGACCGCGAGCTGGAGGAGTGGACCGTCCGCGCCAAGTCGGAGCTGCTACGAGACGTGTTCGATCTCGAGGTGCAGATCGCGGATCCCCCGTCACGCCCCTCTTCGCGTCCGGAGCCGGCCGCGTCCCCGGCGTCGCGCCCCCCCGCGAAGTAATTTCCGTGTACGCTCGGCCCGCTCGAATGCGTGTCGTATTGCTCGCATGTCTGCTTCTCCTTCCGACCCTCGCAGGGTGTACCGGCCATGCCGTGCCCGACCCGCGGTCGGCCGCCGATGCCTACGCTGCCGCGGCCTCACGCGGGGACGCCGACGCCATCTACGAGATGATGACGACGTCGGCGCAGAAGTCCCGCTCGCGTGAGGACGTGAAGCGCCTCGTGAAGGAGCAACGGGTCGAGCTCTCCGAGCAGGCAAAGCTCGTGACCGCCCGAGACGCACGCGTCGAAGCGACCGCACGGCTCCGCTACGAGGACGGCGAGGAGGCTCAGCTCGAGCTCCGCGACGGACGCTTCTGGATCACGTCGTCCGGCGCCCTCCCCGGCGGCTCGCGGACGCCGGAGCAAGCGCTCGATCAGCTCCGGAGAGTGCTCGCCCGCCGCAGTTACGCGGGCCTCATGCGCGTCCTCACGCCGGCCACGCGGGCGGCCATCGAGCAGGACCTCCGTTCGCTCGTGTCAGGGCTCGAGCGTCCCGAGACCCTGCACGTCCAGGTGACGGGAGATGCGGCGGCCGTGACGGTCCCCGGCGGCCACACGGTCAAGCTCAAGCGTGACGGCGGCGTGTGGCGCGTCGACGACTTCGACTAGATCGAAGGACGATGACGCTCCCCCGGCTCGCCATGCCTCTCGTCTTCGCGCTCGCGCTCGCGCTCACCGCGCTGATCGTCGCGTTGCCGCGTCCGGCGCGTGCGTTCGGCGACGTCGGCGCGTTCGACCCGCGCGTCCTGCTCGTCGGCGGAGTCACCGCGGCAGCGCATGCGAGCGCGCCCGCGCGATGGTCGTGGGAGCTCGTCCAGCGCACGAGCGCTCCCGGTCGGCTCAAGCCCACGCAGGTGCGAGCCGACGACCCCTCCGTCGTCGACGCGCCGTTTCTCTGGCTGAGCGGCGACCGCGGCCTCAATGCGTTCACGCCGCAGGAGATCTCGGGGCTCCGGAAGTTCTTCGCGCTCGGCGGCATCCTGCTCGTCGATGACGCCGGCATCTCCGACGACGGCGCGCCGAGCGCCTTCGGCCGCACGGCGCGCGAGCAGATCGCGCGCGTGCTCCCGGACACGAGCCCGATCTCGCTCGGCCAGGAGCACGTCATTTTCAAGACGTTCTACCTGCTGCGTCGGGCAGAGGGTCGCGTCGCCGGACCGAAGACGCTCGAGGCGATCGTTCGCGGCGGACAGGTGCAGGTGGTGTTCTCCTCGCACGACCTCGGCGGCGCGCTCGCACGCGGAGCGACGGGCGCATGGGAGAACCCGGTCGTCCCCGGCGGCGACGTCCAGCGAGAGCGGGCCATCCGCCTCGCCGTGAACATCGCCATGTACACGCTCTGCTCGAACTACAAGGACGACCAGGTGCACGCGCCGTTCCTGATGCGCCGGCGCGCCCTGCCGGTCGGGCCGTAGGGTCGAGAGGCGGGCAGCACGATGCACACTCGCCTCGCGGTCAACGGCGATCTCCCGCTCTGGGCGACCGTGCTCGCGTGCGTGCTCGCCGTGCTGAGCCTGGGCGTCCTCCTCGTGCTCGAGCTCCGACGGCGCGAGCGCGGCGGGCCGATGATCGTCGTGACCGGGCTCGTCGCGGTGCTCGCCCTGCTCGCGGCGGTCGCGCGACCGGTGCGCATCGCGGCACGCGAGAGCGTGATCGGCGCGAAGGTCATCGTTCTCGCCGACACGTCGCGCTCGATGGCGCTGCCGCAGAACGGCACGAGCCCACGCGCTTTGGTACGCGACGCCGCGGTCGGCGAGGTCACGAAGAAGGCAAAGGAGGCACGACTCCACGTCCTCGCGTTCGGCGACGGCGCTCCCTATCCGCTCGGGACGAAGGCGGGCGAAGCGGGCGCGAAGTCCTCGAACGCGCCGCGAAGCGATCTGACGTCGGCGCTTCGTGCGCTCGGAGCGTCGGCCGAGGAGCGACCGCAGGCCATCGTCGTCGTCTCCGACGGCCGTCTCGACGACCCGGGCGAGGACGCTTCGAAGGAGCAGCTCCAGGCGCTCGGGCGTGACCTGAAGGTGCCCATTCATACGGTCGCGACGACCGCGGTCTCGCCGCCTGACGCGAGCGTCCGCCGCGTCTCGGCCGCCGGCGCTGCCGTCGCTCACGTGCCCCTCCCGCTCAAGGTGGAGGTCGGCTGCGCAGGCGGCCTGTCGTGCGACGAGCTCACTGTCACGGCGCGCGAGCTCCGTGAGGACGGCCCGCCGGCGCTGCTCGCGACGGGGCTCTCTCACCTGAAGGACGGCAAGGGCACGGTCGACCTCGCGGTCACGCTCGATCGCGCGGGGGCGCGCATCCTCGAGATCGCGATCACGCCGCCCTCGGGCGACACGATCCCGGAGAACGACCGCCGGCTGCTCACGTTCAACGTCGCGCGCGAGCGCGTGCGCGTGCTCCACGTCGCAGGGCGCCCCACGAGCGACGTTCGCGCGCTGCGGCAGTGGCTGAAGAGCGACGCCTCCGTCGACGTCGTCGCGTTCTTCATCTTGCGCACGCAGTCGGACACCCCGAACGCGCGGCAGGAGGATCTCTCGCTCATCCCCTTCCCCGTCGACGAGCTCTTCACGGAGCACTTGCCATCGTTCGACGCCGTCGTGCTCCAGGACTTCGACGCGCAGCCCTACGGCCTCGAACGGCACCTCCCGCAGCTCGCACGCTACGTGAAGGCCGGCGGCGGCCTCATCATGGTGGGCGGGCAGAACTCGTTCGTCGCCGGCGGGTACGCCAACACACCGCTCGCCGAGGTGCTTCCGGTCACGCTCGACGGCTCGCCCGGCGCCACGGCCGCGGACGTCGCGAACGTGGTGCCCTCGTGGACCGACGACGGCCGTGCAGCGCCCCTCCTCTCCCCGCTCCACGACCTCGTCGGCGAGGAGCTCCCGCAGATGCCGGGCGCGAACGTCCTCGGCGACGTTCGGCCGGGCGGGCTCGTCCTCTGGGCGCACCCGACGCGCACCACGCGGAGCGGCGCGCCGATGCCGATCCTCGCGATCGGTGATCAGGGCGACGGCCGCTCGATCGCGCTTGGCCTCGACGGGGCCTGGGAGCTCGAGTTCTCGCAGCTCGGCGCGCGCACGTCGGGCCGCGGCTACGGCGCGCTCTGGGACGGGCTGCTCGGCTGGCTCATGCGCGACCCCCGCTTCGAGCCAGGGCAGCTCGAGCTCGTTTCGCCGTGCGTCGCCGACACGCAGACCAAGCTGCGCGTGCGTCTCCCTTCCGCGAGCGCCCCTCGCAGCGGCGGAGGCGGCGACACTACGAAGACGAAGGACATGACCGTGGAGGTCAGGCGCCTCGACAAGCAGGACGAGCCGCCGATCCGCGTCGAGGTGCCGAAGCAGAGCGCGGGCTCGTCGAGCGCCGTCGAGATCGCGCTCCCGCCGCTCGCGGCGGGGGGCTACACCGCGCGGCTGAAGCTCGGCGCCGGGCCGACGACACGACGCGACTTCGCCTGCGAATCGGGCGGCGACGAGTGGGCCGATTCACGTCCCGACCGCGAGCGACTGCGCGCACTTTCCGCGGCGACGGGCGGCAGCTTCCACGACGCGACCGACGACCTCACCTTGCCGCTCCCGAAGCCGGCGGTCGTGAGCGCAGAGCGCCATGTGGTGCCGCTCGCACCGCCGTGGGCGTGGACGCTCGCGGCGGCGATCGCCCTCGGCGTCCACTGGTTCGCTCGGCGCCGGTCCGGGTTGTCGTGACCGTCGCCGCCTCTCGGCTCCGTCGTTGTCTGCTACCGTTCGGTTCGTGCGACGCGCCGTCACCCCGCTCTCCCTGCTCGCGCTCCTCACGCTGACCGCGTCCGCGCACGCGCTCGTCTGGCCCGACGTGCCCGAGCGCATCGAGCGCGGGCTCCTCTCGCCGGATCCGGCGAGCCGTCGGAGCGCGGCGCGTGAGCTTTCCACGCTCGGAGCGGCCCGGGCGACCCCGCTCGTGCTCAAGGCGATGAACGACGCCGACATCGAGGTCAGGCTCGCCGGTGCACAGTCGGCGGTTCGCCTCCACATCGCGCCCGCGACGGAAGTCGCCCTCCAGTGGCTCGGTGAGCGCGAGAGTCGTCTGCGCGTCGCCGCCTGCGAGGTCGCGAACGCCATGCCGGCCCCGCGCTCGGTTCCTCCCCTCGCGCGAGCCCTCGGCGACTCCGACCCGCAGGTCCGCGGAGCCTGCGCCGACGCGCTGGGCGCACAAGGCTCGCCCGATGCCGTGGCGCCGCTCTCCGGCAAGCTCGACGACCCGACTCCCGCGGTACGCGCGCAGGTGGCTCGTGCGCTCTCCAGGCTCGGCGATCCGCGCGCCGTGGTCCCGCTCGTCGGCAAGGTGCAGGACTCCGTGCCCGACGTCCGTCAGGCCGTCGTTCGCGCGCTCGGCGATCTCGGTGACCCGCGCGCGACCCAGGCGCTCCTCCTTGCGCTCCGGGACAACGTCGCCGAGGTGAAGGTCGAGGCGCTCGCTGCGCTCGGTCGACTGCGCGCGCCCGAGGCCGCGTCGGCGATCGCGCCGCTCGCCCTCGAGCGCAACCCGGCGGTCCGGCAGGCGGCCCTCGTCGCGCTCGGGCGCATCGCGACCCCCGACGCCGTGCGTGCGCTCATCAAGGCCCTCGGCACGCAGGAGGATGGTGCCGGCACGCTCGAGCGCACGTCCGTGCGCGACGCGCTCGTCTCCGCGGGTGCACCTGCGGTCACCGAGCTCACCGCGCTTCTCGAACGCCCCGTGTCGTCCGCCGTGGCGACGAGCGCGGCGTGGGTGCTCGGCGAGCTCCGCGCGACGAAGAGCGCGCCCGCGATCGTCGCGGCGCTGCGCAAGGGAACGCTCCCGCCCGGCGCGGCGCTCCACGCGCTCGCGGGCGCAGGCAGCGCCGAGCAGGTGCCGGTGGTGCTCGAGTTCGTGGCCGATCCGAGCCCGGTGGTCCGTGACGAGGCGCTGCGCGCGGCGACGGCCCTGCTCGATCCGGCGCGCCCGGACGGTCGCGCGGTCGAGCCGCTCGCGGCGACGCTGCGTGCGCCTCGTACCTCCCCCGGCGAGCGCGCCGCGGTCGCGACGTTGCTCGGTCGTACCGGAGCGCCTCGCGCGGCGACGGAGCTTGCAGGCCTCGTCTCCTCGAAGGACGCCGCGCTGCGCCTCGCAGCGATCGACGCGCTCGGCGCGCTCGGGAGCGCATCGTCCGAAGCGAAGCCTGCGGTCGGCGATGCCGACGCCGGGCACACGGTGACGGACGACGCGCTCGTCCCGCTCCTCGCCGACACCGACCCCGCGGTCCGCCTTCACACCGCGGTCGCGCTCGCCGCCAGCGGCGGAGTCAAGGCTCGTATGGCGCTGCTCGCGAAGCTCGACGGCGGAGACGAGGTCGACCGCTATGCGGTGCTCGCGGCGCTCGGCGGCATCCTCGCGCGCCATCCCGACGAGGCCGCCGCGGCGCGGCTCTTCAAGGAGCTCGCGGTCGCCGCGGGGCCCGAGCGCGACGCGGTGATCGAGGCTGCGGGCCGTGCCCGGCTTCCAGGCGTCGTGCGTGCGCTCGGCGAGGCTGCAGCGAAGGGTGATGTCGACGATCGCCGGGCGATCGCGGCGGTCCTCGGCGGCCATCGCGGCGCTCCGGCCGCGGTCGCGCTCGCCAAGTCGCTCGCAGGCGACACGGACGGGAGCGTGCGTGCGCAGGCGGCCTTCACCCTCGGCACCGTCGGCGATCAGGCGGTGCTCCCGCAGCTCGCGGCACTCGCGAAGTCCGGCGACGCGGACGTCGCAGCCAACGCGGCCGGAGGAATCGCACGCCATGCGGCCCTCACTGGCCGTGCGGGCCAGGCCGCCGTCGCCGCCGTCGCGTGCACGATGCTCGCGGACGGCCGCGCTGCGGTCCGCGCCAACGCGCTCGTCGCCCTCGCCTTCACGCAGGCGCGGTGCGGCGACGGCCGCACGGAGCGAAAGCTCCTCGCGGACGACTCGAGCGACCTCGTACGCGCCGCCGCCGCTCGCATGATCGCGAGCGCGCCGGCCCCCGAGGACCGCATCGCGCTCGACCGTTGCGTCTCGACCGACCGAAGCGCCGAGGTCGCACGGCTCTGTCGCCCGCGGCCCGCCACCGAGGCTGCGAGCGCTGCGCGACCGCCTCGCGCCGTCACCGTCTTCATCGTCGGCGAGAGCGGCGCGGCGGCCAAGCCGCACGCTCCGTTCCTCCTCGAGTACGAGGGCGGCATCCTCCGCGCGGGCGTTGCCGATCGGCGCGGCGCCACGTTCGAGGCGATGGCCCCCGCGGGTGACGTGACCCTGCGGCGTGCCCCTTCTCGCTGACGGCGCCGAGAGAGCTTTCGGCTCGGCGTCAGCGGCGCGTCACGAAAAGGCTCAGCCCTCGACGGGCGGCATCCGGTAGTAGATCGCGCAGCACGTGTCGTTCTCCCAGACCTCGACGCGCGCGACACGCACGCGCGCATCATCCATCTTCGCCGCGAGGTCATCGGCGATGACACGCGCGATGTTCTCGGCCGTCGGGTTCACGTCGTCGAACGGCGCAACCTCGTTGAGGAAGACGTGCTCGTAGGGCTCGACGAGGTCGCGAAGGACCTTGCCGAGATGGTTGAAGTCGACGACCCAACCGCTCTTGTCGAGCTCGACCGCGCGGAGCACGGCCTTGATGCGCCAGTTGTGTCCGTGAAGGCGTTCACCCTCGCCCGGCGCAAACCTGAGCTGATGGGCTGCGGCGACCGACGTCTCCTGGCTAATTTCCCACATCGGCCGGGCACTTAGCACGGAGCGGCGGAAGGGAACAGGCAACAGGCCACGCGGCTAGCGGCTCGCCAGGAAGATCCCGACCGCGAGGCCGAGGAGGCCCACCGTCACGATCGCGCCGCCGATGGCGACCGCGAGCGTCGCGCGCGAGTGACGAGCTGTGCCCAGAGGCTTCGGGCCGCCCTTCTCTTGGGGCGCCGCCGCGCCTGTCGGTCTCGGCGCGCGGCTGAGGGAGTCGAGCGCCGCCCTCGCTCGGACCGACGCGAAGGGGGCGAGCGCGGCGGCGGCCGCCGCCGCCGTCGCGGGGCGATTCTCAGGGAGCTTCTCCAGGCAGCGCATCACGCCACGGACGAGCTTCGGCGGCAGGTCTGGCCGCATCTCCGACAGCGGCGTGGGCGGCTTCGTGAGCACCGTGGTCACGATGGTCGGGTTGGTGGCTGGCCCGAAGGGGGTCAGCTTCGTGAGGAGCTCGTACAGGATGATCCCGACCGACCAGAGGTCGGCGCGCGCGTCGACGCGCTTGGCATCGACCATCTGCTCCGGCGCCATGTACGCGACCGTTCCGAGGACGGCGCCCGTCTTCGTGATCGGCTGGGAGGATGCGGAGCCTGAGCCGAGCCCGCTGTGCGCGCCGATCTTCGACACGCCGAAGTCGAGGACCTTCGCCACCATCGTGCCGCCGGCGCCGCGCGTGACGAACACGTTCGCCGGCTTGAGATCCCGGTGCACGATCCCTGCCCCGTGCGCCTCGCCCAGCGCGGCGAGGACCTGGATGACGTGATCGACGGCCTCCTCGACCGGGAGCGGGCCGCGCGTGTGAATCGTGTGATGGAGCGTCTCGCCTTCGAGGTACTCCATGACGATGTAGGGGCTGCCGTCCTCGAGCGAATCGACGTCGAGGATGCGGACGACGTGCTCGCTGCGGAGCGCCGCCGTCGCCTGCGCCTCGCGCTTGAAGCGAGCCGCGTCGTCCTTCCACGCCCCCTCCTCCGAAGGCGTGAGGACCTTGATGGCGACGATCTGATCGATCGTGAGATGTCGCGCCCGGACGACGACGCCGAAGCCACCCCTGCCGAGCTCCCGCTCGACGCGGTATTTCCCAGCGATCATGCGCCCGGGCTTCACGGCCTCGAGCGACCGCCCGACGACGACGGAGGCCGCGGCGGCCTGCGGCGGCGGCGCGCTCGGATGGGTCGAGGGTCCTGGCGCGCGTCCCATGGCGGACCTCCGATGCTACCATTCACCTCGATGGCCAGGTCTGCCAAGCGGCGGCGTCGCAAGCACCTCGACGCACCTGAGTCGATCGAGGATCTGCTCGATCGCGCCGGAGAAGATCGGTTTGCCAAGCGCCGGCCGCCGATCCCCATGCGCGAGTGGAAGGTCATCGTGGGACCTCGAATCGCCGACCGCGCCCACCCCATCACGCTCGAGCGTGGCATCCTCCTCGTGAAGGTCACGACGAGCGTGTGGGCCAACGAGCTGCAGATGCTCGCCCCGGAGCTCGTCGCGCGGCTCCGCGTGCGAGGCCACGCGGTCGATCAGCTTCGGTTCCGCGTCGGCCCGCTGGACCTGCCCGATCGGCCGCCGGAGCGCCGCATCACGCGCGTGGTCCCCGCCCCTGTCACTCTCGGTCCCGAGCTCTCGGCGACGATCGCCAAGATCGGCGACGCCGATCTGCGGGCCGTCATCGCGCGCGCCGCGAGCGCGAACCTCGCGTGGCAGGACTTCGTCGCCCCCGCGAGCGGAGCGCCGAAATCGCTGCGGGCCGAGGAGGCTTCGCGCGCGGCTCGGATCAGCGAAGTGCCTGCGCGCGGAGCGCAGCTGCCAGGGCGGAAGGTCAGCGAAGAGCGGCCAGGCGCTCGAGTCCCTCGAGACGCTGGAAGAGAAAGCGCTCCGCCGGACCGTAACGAGGGAGGCTCTGGCGCAGCATCGCCACGTACCCGCGGAGACGATTCAGGTCGACGGCGGTGACCTTCCGCATCGCGTTGTAGAGCTCGTCGATGACGTGCGCCGGACACGGGCGCTTCTGCGCTGCGTAGAGCTCGATGACGTAGTCGGCCCAGCCGCCCTTGCCCGTGGCCGTCGCGAGCTTCGCGCTGAACTTCGCCGCCTGGTCGACGAGCATCGGCGGGAGCGGTCGGCCTGCGCGCGTCGACTCGATGACGTCCGCGAGCGCGGACGCGAGCAGCCGCTCGGCCTCGCCGGCCTTGCCCATCGCGAGCGCCTTCTCGGCGACGCCCGAGAGGAGCTTGAACTGATCGGCGCGCCGCACCATCGACGGCTCGGGGTCCGAGTCGACCGAGGAGATGTGGGGGAAGCCGGAGGAAGGCGTGCTCACCTTCATCTTCGGCAGGGTCATCTTGCCGACGCCGCCGCCGCCGGTGACGTTCGCCGCGCCGTCACGTGCGGCGAGTAGCGTGAGCTCCTGCGAGCCGATGAGGATGCGGTCGCCGACGTTGAGGCTCACCTTCGCTTCGATGCGGTGACCGTTGACGATCACGCCGTTGCGGCTGTTGAGGTCCTCGATCGTGACCGCGCCGCCCTGCAGCTCGAAGATGGCGTGCCTCCGCGAGACCAGGGGGTCATCGAGCGAAAGTTGGCAGCTCGCGTTGCGCCCGACGGCGAACGTGCCCTCGTTCAGCTCCAAGTCGTGCTGTAAATAGCGGAGCCGGAACCGCATCCGTCAGGAGCCATGGAATACCGCCGCGTACCTGCGCGGCAAGGAATCCGATGAATGGTGCCTGAGCGCGCCCCCCGGCGGAAGACTTCTTTCGTTCGAAAGCGTCAGGAGGGGGTCAACTCGGAGCAGGCTTGGAGGCCGCCATGGGGGCCACGGAGGCACGAACCCGCTCCAGGGCCGCGATCGCCGGGCCCTCGGCAGGCGATGAAGGGACGGTCCGGACGTAGGTAGCGAGCTGCTCGACCGGGTCGGCCATGTCGTGGGGGAAGCGCACGGCGAGCTCACCGAGCTTCGCGACGACCTCCTCCGGCATGACCAGCGGGACCCGCCGGTAGACCTGAGCCAGCCAGACGGCCCAGGTCGAGTCGTCGAGCGCGAGGCTTGCGCGGGCGGCTCCGAGCGCAAGCTTGGCGAGCTGGGGAGCATCGATGGCGTCCCCGCGCACGATCCGCTCTTCGACCTGGACGGTCGCACGCCGGAGGATGCGGTGGACGTCCTCGAACCGCTCGAGGGTGAGCGCGCGGTCGAGCACCTCGAGGAAGAGCTGTACCGACCAGATCTGCTGGGCCGCGGCCCCGAACTGACCGCTCAGGGTCTCCTCGTCGAGGGCCTCGGTCGCACCGCAGCTCGGGCACGAGCCGGCCTCCTGGGGGTACGGCATTCGGCACCGGGCGCAGTGGCGAAGGAATCCCGTGGTCTTGGCGGAGGCATTGGGGGCAGCCTCGACGCGACAGAACACCAGCTCCTGGGTTCCGATCCGGAGACGGTCACCGTCCTTCAGCTCCACCGGGTCCTTCACCGGGGCACCGTTGACCTTCACGCCGTTACGGCTGTTGAGGTCAAAGACGACGGCCCGATCGCCCTCGAGCACGATCCGCGCGTGATGGCGCGAAACGAGGGGGTCCTCGATCGTCACATGGCAATCCGAGCTTCGCCCAAGGATCGTGGCCCCACGAGGGAGGTCGAACTCCTGAAGCAGAAACCGTAGTCGGTACCGTGCCACCGATGGTTCTCCTGCCGCTTCGCACTGTGGGCCCCCCAGCCCGAACGCGAATCGTCTTCGAAACTATAACGCCCGCTCGGCACGGCTTCCTAGCGGCATTTTCTGGGGTGGGGTGTAGGCGAGTTTCGATGCTCGAAGGTTCCGGCCCGTCGCGCCTCCGAGTGACGCCGGGAACGCCGGTCGCCGTTCGAGTGTGGTAACGTGGTCTCGGTGTCCGACGTGGCGACCAAGCCTAGCGAACTGCCCAAGACCGAAGGTTCGACTTCACCCGAGGCCGGCGTGAACGGCCCGGTCATGAAGGCGCTCTCGGATTTCGTCGTCGATCTGGTGAGGGCCGACGGCGGTGAGCTCTACCTCGTCAGCGCGAGCCCCGAGGACGTTCACCTCCACCTTACGGGCACCTGCGCGGGCTGCCCCGGCGCGAACATCACGCGCGAGCGCCTGCTCGAGCCGGCCGTCCGCAGCGCCGCTCCCAAGGCCAACGTGAAGGTCACGACCGGCTGGAACGTCCCCGAAGGCGCCCGCAAGGTCGACTGAGCTCGCTGAGCTTGCTCTGCCACGACGCGCACGGCGACGCGGCGACCTCTCGATAGGCCGCCGCGCCAGACCGCTCTCCCCTACTTCTTCGGCGGCGCGCCCTTCTTCGTCGGCGCGCTCGAGCTTGCCGCGGGCTTGCCGGCGTTCGGGTCGGAGAGTCCACCCTTCGTCACCGCCGCGATGGTCGGGTCGATCGCCGTCGGGTCCTCGGCCTTGTTGGGCCGGAGCGAGGCGAGGTTCCCGAGCGTTCCGTTGTCTTCCATGACGACGGCGACGATGCGCTCACCCGAGCGATCGACGACGCGAAGGTGGCTCGAGCCGTCCTTCCAGTCGACGGTCGTCGCGTTGACGCCCTTCGCCGGGTCGGCGCCCTGGACGCGGCCCTGCGCGGCAACCTTGCCGTTCATCGTGTTGACCGCGTCGAGGTAGGTCTTGCCGAGAACGCCGCTCTCCGCGAGCGGGACCTCGTCGTACATCTTCCAGAGGCGATCGTTGATGAAGAAGAAGTAGCGCTTCTTCCCCTGGCGCGTGATCCACATGAGCGATTCACGGTTCCGGTACGTGTACTCGCCCTTGATGCCGGTCGCGTCGTAGCCGGTGGGAGTGTCCTTGAACTCGATGAAGCTGCGACCGAACGCCTGCTTCGCCTGCTCACGCTCGTTCTCGATCGCGCTCATCTCCGGGCCGACGCGCGCCTTCGCGAGCTTCTCGTCGTAGTCCTTCCAGATGATGCCGCCGTTCTCGGTGAACACCTTCGCCACGTCTGCGTGGCTCATTCCCCAGCGGAGGTTGTCCATCAACGGAGCCAGGCTGCTCACCGGCGTCGCCTCGCCCTTGCCGGCCTTGCCGACGGGACCGCCGCCGCCGACGGAGGGTTGCGCGAGCGGGTCGCCGCCGCCCTTGCTCGAGCCGCCGCTGCTACCGCCGCTGGAGCCACCCGAGGAGGAGCTGCCCGAAGAGGCCGAATCATCCGTCACGGGATCGACCCCGGAGGCCTGCTTGGGCTCCGTCGGATGACAGGCGACGACCGCCGTAGCGCCCATGGTGGCGAAGAGGAGTCCGAAAGAACCGACCAACACCGCACGTTTCATGGCTGAGACGGTACCACTCCGCGCGATGCCCCATCAACAGGCCGGCCGAAAACTGCTAAGGGAGAGCGATGCTCCGGAGCCTGTCCACGGTCGCCCTTGCCGCGACGCTCGCCCTCTCGGTCGGCGGCGCCGGGGGTTGCGGGCCGATGACGGGCGCGGGCGCCAAGTCGCGCCCCCTCCCCGCCTATGCGGGGCGCGCGGCTGACCTCTTCGACGATTCGATCGATCCCGCTGCGGTCGGGATGGACTTCGACAAGGGCTACACGCCGCGGGCGGACCCGATGCTCCGCGAGCGCGCCCAGACGAGCGACGCCGTGCTCCGCGTGAAGATCTCGACCGTGACGGGCAAGACGGACGGCCCGGAGGTGACCTACCAGCTCGGCCTCCACATCGTCGAGAAGCTGACCGGCGCGAACCCGCCTCCCGCCGACTTCACGGTCGCGGTGAGCAAATCGAGCGAATCCCACGGCATTCTCAAGAACTTCGAGGGGCGGCTGGTCGGGTACCCGTTCGTGGCGTTCGTGCGTGAGTTCGTGCGGCCGGACGGTGACCACGAGGTGCACTTCCACCTCTCGCCGGACACGAAGGAAGTAAAGGCTGCCGTGAATGACGCTGTCGTTCTCGGCGAGGCCTACGCTAAGTAGAAGCAGGTAAGGGAGTACGCCGTGGCGATCGACATCAAGAGCCCCAAAGAAGTGGAAGCGATGAAGGCGGCCTGCCAGATGGCCGCGGACACGCTCTTGCTCGTCGGCGAAAAGCTCCGTGTCGGCATGTCGACGGAGGAGATCAACATCCTCGTCCATGAAGACACGCTGAAGAAAGGCGGCCGTCCCGCGCCCCTGAATTACCGGGGGTTCCCGAAGAGCGTCTGCACCTCGATCAACGAGGTGGTGTGCCACGGCATCCCCGGCGCGCAGGTCCTGAAGGACGGCGACATCATCAACGTCGACATCACGACGATCTACGGCGGCTACTACGGCGACACGTCCGCGACCTTCTACATCGGCACCCCCAGCCCGGCGGCCCGCAAGGTGGTCGAGGTCGCGCGCAAGTCGCTCGAGCTCGGCATTGCCCAGGTCAAGGACGGCGCGCGGCTCGGCGACATCGGCGCCGCGATCCAGGAGTACGTCGAGGCGCAAGGCTGCAGCGTCGTCCGCGACTTCGTCGGTCACGGCATCGGTCGTCGCTTCCACGAGGACCCGCAGGTGAAGCACTACGGTCGTCGCGGCACGGGCGAGCGCATCAAGACGGGCATGACGTTCACGATCGAGCCGATGGTGAACATCGGTCGCTTCGAGGTCGCGGTTGATCCCGACGACAAGTGGACGGTCACGACCGTCGACGGGTCGCTCTCGGCGCAGTTCGAGCACACGGTCGTCGCCACGAAGACCGGCGTCGAGGTGCTCACGAAGCGCCCGAAGCCGCTCAAGCTCAGCGAAAACGTCGCGACGATATTTGCCTAGTCGGGCTCCGCCCCTCGCTTCGTGAGCCTCTCCGAGATGGCCACGGGCCCGGCGTGATTCGCCTGCGCGAAGAACGACTGAGCCATCGATCAGGCGAGCGCGACCGGACACGGATTGAACAAGCGGGGTCGCGGAGACGCCGAGGAAACGCGGAGTTTTTGTGGCTCAGACACGCGCATCGACTCGCATGTCTCGAGCCAAGAAACCCCGCGTCGGCTCCGCGTCTCAGCGTCTCCGCTCGTTCAATCCGCTCGCAGTGACGACGACGCGTCGTCTCGCGGCGGCTACTTCTTCGCGCCGAGGAGCTCGACGGCGGCGCGGCGGGCGGCCTCGCCGACCTTCACGCCGCCGATCATGCGCGCGATCTCGTCGACGCGCTCCTGATGGCTGAGCGCCTTCACCGTGCTCGTGGTGCGACCCTTCTTCTCGGTCTTGTCGATCACGAAGTGGTGGTCGCAGAGCGCGGCGATCTGCGGGAGGTGCGTGATGCAGAGCACCTGGCGATGGCGCGCGACGTCCGCGATGGCGCGGCCGATGACCTCGGCGATCGCGCCGCTGACGCCGGCGTCGACCTCGTCGAAGACGTAGAGCCCGGCAGGCCCCTTCTCGGCGAGAACGCGCTTCAGCGCGAGCAGCGCGCGAGAGAGCTCGCCGCCGCTGGCGATCTTCCGGAGCGGGCGCGGATCCTCGCCCTTGTTCGGCGCGATGAGGAACTCGACGCGGTCGATGCCGCTCGCGGTGAGGCGGGCACCGTCGACGTTCGGGAGGTCGCCGGCGTGGGGTGCGGGCACCGCGGAGACGTCGACGATGACGCGAGCGCGCCCCATGCCGAGGCCGCTCAGCTCGCGACCGATGGCGTCCGCGAGGTTAGCTGCCGCGTCGCGCCGCTTGCGGGAGAGCGAACGCGCCTCCGCGGAGACGGCCGCGAGGCATGCGTCGCGCTTCGCTTCGAGGTCCTCGAGAAGCTGGCTCGCGCCGGCGAGCTGGTCGAGCTGCTTCTTCACGTCGTCGCGATGCGCGAGCAGCTCGTGCGTCGAAGGTCCGTGCTTGCGAAGGAGCTTCTGCAGACGGAACCAGCGGTCGTCGACCTCGGCGAGACGCGCCGGGCTCGACTCGATGTTCTCGGCGTAGCGCGCGAGCGCCCGCGCGGCGTCGGCGAGCTCGGAGCGCGCCGACTCGACCGAGCGTGCGATCGGAGCCAGCGTCTGGTCGATCGCGGCGGCCGCATCGAGATCGGACGAGACACGCGCGAGCTGATCGCACACCGCGCCCTCGCCCTCGTAGAGGCGATCGGCGGCGCCCTGCGTCGCGCCCTGGAGCTTCTCGGCGTGGCGGAGCCGCGCGCGCTCGCTCTCGAGCTCCGTCTCCTCGCCGGGCGAAGGGTCGAGCTCCTCGATCTCCTTCAGCTGGAACGCGAGGAAGTCCTCGCGCTCGGCGCGGTCGCGCTCGGCCTCCCGGACGCGCGTGATCTCGCGGACCACGTTCGTGAGCTCCGCCACCTTCTCACCGAGCGAATCGCGCATCGTGTCGAGCTTGCCGAACGCGTCGAGGTACTCGAGGTGGGTCGCGGGGTCGGTGAGGCTCACGCTCTCGTGCTGAGAGGCGATATCGCAGAGGTCCGGTGCGAGCTCGGCGAGCTGGGCGGCCGTCGAGATCTTCCCGTTCAGGAAGGCACGGCTCCGCCCCTCGGCCTGCACGACACGCCGGACGACGAGCTCGCCGTCGCAAGGGACTCCGGCAGCCTCGAGCTTCGCGGCGACGCGAGAGCCGGACTCGACCTCGAAGAGCGCGGCCACCTCGGCCTCTCGTTCGCCCGTGCGGACGACCTGCGGCTGCGCGCGGCCGCCGAGAACGAGGGCGAGCGCATCGACGACCATCGACTTGCCGGCGCCCGTCTCCCCGGTGAGGACGTTGAAGCCGGGACCGAGCTCGAGGACCTGGTGCTCGATGAGCACGACGTTGTCGATGGTGAGCGAGTGGAGCATGCGGACGAGGCGTTGGTTACTCCAAGCATGGAGCGCGGTCGAGAGCGCGCCCCCTCACCGGCGTGCCCTATGGAGAAGATAGACACACCTCACTGCTGCACGACGCACGCACGTCAGCGGCGTGCGAGTCTCGCGATGCCGAGGACGACGGCGACCATCAAGCGCAGGCCGACGATGCCGAGCCACATGCCCGCCTTGAAGATGCCCGTGACGGCCCGACAGCCCAGGCTGCCGAGCAAGGTGACGAGGAGGGTGACGAGCGTGAGCTGGAGGGTTCCGGAGGTCTTGGTGGGGGTGCGCATGGGGCCACTCGGTTCAAGAGACGCACCCTCCGACCCTCGCCCTTCCCTACCGATCGGATGAGCTGAAACAACCTCTTGCGTACGTTTCCCTACACAATTCGCAAGTACTTGAGATTGCTTGCATAATGCATCATTCCTTGACGGACGCGACTTTGCGCCACTAGCCTCCGCGCCCGCCGTGCAACGTGCGCGGTGAAGGGCAAAATGGCGGCGAAAGCTTCTGCGAAATCGTCCAAGAAGGACCCCGTGAGCACCCCCGCTGTGAACAGTGGGATGGCTTCGCGTGCGAAGGGTTCCAAGCGCAAGCTCGCGGTGGCTGCCGCGATCGAGCCGCCGCCCAAACAGCTCACGCTCGAAGAGCGCTGGGCGTCGCTCGAGGAACGCCTCGCGAAGGCGGAGCCCGAGTTCCAGCGCGCCTACCAGGAGAGCCTGGACATGTCGTGGATCTACCATGACAGCGCGCTCGAGGGCTCCGTCTACACCCCGCTCGAGCTGCGCTCGGCGGTCGACCAGCCCGACCCGGCGGCGCAGGCCTTCCCGGTGGGGACGGACTCGAGCATCCAGCCGATCTGCGAAGAGATCCGCCGTCACCGCGAGGCGCTCGAGTACGTCCGCGACTTCGCGATGCAGGCGCGCAAGAAGCGCATGCCCGTCACGATCGACGTCGTGAAGAAGATCTACCTCATCCTCCATCCGGAGGAGGGCGACATCAAGACGGTCAAGTACCGCAAGGACATCCCCCAGCACCGCCTGTACTTCCACGAGTACGCGCCGCCCGACAAGATCACCTACAAGGTCCGGCAGATCCTCGACTGGATCAACGATCCCGAGACGCGCCGCACCCGTAGCGCCGTCCGCATCGCCGCCCGCGCGCACTACGATCTCCTCCGCGTGTTCCCGTTCACGACGGACAGCGGAAAGGTCGCGCGCCTCTTCATGAACCTCCTTCTCCTGAAGAACGGGTTCCCCCCGGCGATCGTCCACTCGACCGAGCGCCAGCGCTATTACGAGGCGCTCAAGGGCGCGAGCGCCGTCATGACCCAGATCGTCCACGAGTCGATCGAGAACAACCTCGCCTCGGTCGAGAAGCTGCTCGAAGCTCACGAGAGCAAGGGCTACGCCGTCAAGGTCTAGGCGACGCGGTCGATGGCGAACGAGGGATGCTGACCAAGCGGATCATCCCGTGCCTCGACGTGAAGGACGGACGCGTCGTCAAGGGCGTGAAGTTCGTCGACCTGCGTGACAAGGGCGACCCGGCCGAGCACGCGCGTCGCTACGACGAGGAAGGCGCCGACGAGATCACACTGCTCGACATCACCGCGACCGTCGACGGGCGGCGCGCGATGCTCGACGTGATCGCGCGGACCGCGGACGAGACCTTCACGCCGCTCACGGTGGGCGGCGGCGTGCGGACCGAGGCCGACGTCGAGGCGCTGCTCGAGGCCGGCGCCGACAAGGTGAGCCTCAATTCCGCGGCGGTGGCCGACCCAGAGCTCATCCGACGCTGCGCCGGCCGCTGGGGCTCGCAGGCGATCGTGGTCGCGATGGACGTGCGAAGGACGGCCGCCGTTCCCTCGGAGAAAGCGATAGCGCCGAATTGGGAAGTCGTGACCCACGGTGGTAGGACTCGAACGGGTCTCTCCGCTCGTGAGTGGGCAGAACGAGTCGCTCTTCTAGGCGCCGGCGAGATCCTGCTCACCAGCATGGACCGCGATGGCACACTCAGCGGATACGACCTCGAGCTGCTCCGCATGATCGCGGAGTCGGTTCCCGTGCCCGTCATCGCATCCGGCGGAGCCGGTACGCTCGAGCATCTCCGCGACGGGATCCTCCTCGGCCACGCCAGCGCGGTTCTTGCGGCATCGATCTTCCATGACGGCACTTATCGTATCGGCCAGGCCAAGGCCTTCCTCGCGAGCGCCGGTATCCCGATGCGTCCCCCCAGCGTGAGCAGCGCCGACCCCGAAGGAACAGCTGTCCGATGAGCGCGCTCGAGTCGTCGGTCACCCTCGAGGACGTCTTCTCCGTCGTCGAGGCCAAGCGTGTCCCTCTCGCGCCGGAGCTCGCGGGCTACCTCACGCTCGAGGTCGCGGACGGCAGCCAGGCGGCGGGAGGCGAGGTCGACCCGCGCACCGTCTACATCAGCGAAGAGGGCACCGTCGCGCTCGTGCGCCCGAAGAAGGACGCTCCGAGCGGTGACGCCGAGACGAGCGTCCGCGCCATCCTGACGAAGCTGCTCGAGGCGAGCGGCTCCGCGACGCCCGCACTCACGGCTTCGGCCAAGCGCAAGGCGGGGGCAGGCCTTCCCGCGCTCGTCTCCGAGCTCGAAGCGGCGCTCATTCCGGTCAATCGTGCCGCGGGTCGCCGCGCGCTCGCTCGCCTCGCACGCGAGGTGAAGAGGGTGACCCTCGGCCTCGGGCGCAACGCGTCCGTACCGCCGCCCGTACCGCGCGCGGGCGCTCAGGCCCGTCCCGCACCGAAGGACCCGGTCGTCGAGGACGTGATGAACGGGCCCGACGCGCCGCCAGGGCCGCGCGGGAGCGTCTCGAGCTTCACCGACGAGGCGCTCACCGCGAAGCGCACGAACCAGATTGCCGACCTCGCGTCGCAGATGAACGCCCCCGACGTGTTCGGCCTCCCCCCGGGCGGCCCGGCCGAGGCGCCGAAGCTCGACGCGCCGAAGCCGCTCGTCCCGTCCATGGGGCTCACGCCGCCGCCGTTGCCGGGCTCCACGCAGTCGCCGGCGCCCGCACCGGTCGCACCGAGCGCCGCGCTCCCTCAGCCTCCCGCCCTCCCCGTCCGCGCACCGCTGCCGCCGCCGCCCGCTCGCTCGGGCTCGAACGCGCCGGTCGTCGGACCGCCGCCTCGTGGCAAGAGCGCGCCCGCCGGAACGGCCGGAGCAGCCGAGCCGAAGGCCGAGCCCGTTCACCTCTTCGGAGGCGACGAGGTCGACTCGCTCCTCTCGACGTTCGAGGTGTCGAGCGTCGGCGAGAAGCAGATGCGCACGGACCTCAAGGCGATCGCCGGACTCGACCCGACGCCCGCTCCGCCTGACGCGACCACGCTCGCCGAGCTCACGAAGGACGTCGGTAAGGACCTACCGAAGCGCCAGCCCTCGCAGACGGACGGGCTGGACGCACTGCTCGCTCTCTCCGAGCCAAGCGGGCCGCTCGCGGCACCGCTGCCTCCGCCCGGCTTCGGCGCGAAGTCCGACGACGCCGGTCTCCTTCCGCCGGCCTCCACGGCCTCTCCCCCGTCCGCGCTCGCGCCGCTCTCGCCGCTCGTCCCGATGACGCCCGCGGCGCCCCCACCGTCGACCCGCAGCGCCCCGCCGCCCGCTTCCCAGCCTCCGGCGGGTGCGCTCCCCGACGTCGCCGCGGCCGCCATGGAGGCCGCCCTCAAGCGCCCCGCAACGCCTCGCCCGCAGTCGCGTCCCCTTCCAGCCGCCAGCCCGTCGACGACGGGCCGTCGCGAGAAGGCCGAGCCCCCTCCGATGGCCACGACCGCGCGCCGATCGAAGACGACCGGCAGCGGCCGCGGCGCGACAGGGAGCTTCCGTCAGCCTCGCGCACCACGCACCGGCCTCGCGATGCTGCTCCTCACGCTCTTCGTCCTCGTCGCCGGCGGCATCGCGGTGTGGATGTTCAAGCCGGCGTTCTTCACCGGGAAGAAGAAGCCCCTGCCTACCGCGTCGACGAGCGCCAGCGTGCTCGTGCCCGCGGCGCCGCGCTGCAAGGTCGCGCTCGTCGTGAGCGACGTCCCCGCGAACGCAGAGATCCTCCTGCGCATGGGCCAAGCTCCCCTCGACGTCGAGCGCATGCCTGTCGGGACGCGCCTCGAGTTCGTCGCGACCGCCGAGGGCTATTCGCCGAGGCGCGCCGTCATCAAGGCCGAGGCCCCCTGGGACAAGACCCCCGAGGGCAAGCCTCGCATCGACGTCCCGATCCAGCTCGACCCGACCAAGGCCAAGGCCGGGACGGTCGACAGCTGGCCGGTCGCCGAGCCGGGCAGCCAGGTCGGCGGCTCGGGCTCGCCGGGCAGCGTCCACATCGTGTCGAACGTCCGCGGCGCAGAGGTCTGGCTCCTCGCAGGGCTCGGTCCCGAGGCTCGCATCGAGCAGCTCCGCTGCGACGGCGACATCGACGTGCTCCTCGCCGGACCGCCCCAGCTGCGCAAGCGACTGCACGTCGGCGAGAAGGAAATCCAGGCCGCCACGCCGGATCCCCAGGGAAATCGCGTCGTCTCCGTCAGCGCGAAGTGACCTCGCGCGGAGAGATTCGCATTCGCATCCGCAAGGGGTGACAGCCCTACGCGAGCCGCTTTATCCTCCTCCCCATGCAAGAGGAAACGTACGCGCTCATCCAGGCCTTGGTCCCCGTCGCCTGGGCGGACGGCGACTTCGCCGACAAGGAAAAGGAGATGCTCGACGCGCTCCTGGACGCCTACGAGGCGACGCCGGAGGAGAAGAAGCGGCTCCAGGAGTACGCCAAGGAGAAGCGGACGCTCGACGACATCAACCTGCAGGATCTCTCCGCGGGCGATCGTCGCGTGTGCCTCCAGCACGCGGTGCTCCTCTCGTTCGCCGACGGCGAGCAGCATCCGGCCGAGTCGAAGCTCATCGCCGAGCTCGCGACGAAGCTGCGCATCCCCGCGGACGAGGCCAAGAGCGTCATCGCCGAGGCCGAGGCCCGCGCGAAGAAGAACCTCAAGCTCCTCGGCTGAGAAGCTTTTCTCTAGACCGTCTTGATCGCCGCTTCGCTCTTCTTGGCGAGAGCTTCGATCTCTTTCAGGAGAGCGAGCGGGCTGAACGGCTTCTCGTAGAAGGCGTTCGCGCCTGCGGCGACCGCATTGCGCTTCACTTCGTCGTCATTCATCGCGCTGATGATGATGACCGGCGTGTCCTTGGTGGCCGCGTCCGCGCGGAGCTTCGCGCAGACCTCGAGGCCGTCGTAGGCACCGGGCAGATTGATGTCGAGGAGGATGACGTGGGGCTTCCACGCGAAGGCCTCCTCGAGACCGCGTGCGCCCGAGCCGGCGCTCTTCACATCGAAGCCACGCGCCGCCACGAGGGCCTCGATCATCTTGCAGATCGAGTCCGAGTCCTCGACGATCAATACCCGCATCGCGGCCTAGGGTAGCACGCTCAGGCTAGTTGGGGACCTCCGGTCCCCCTCGTCGCTGCGCGCCGAGCCTCCCCCAGGGAGGATCGGCGCTGCGCGCCGACCGGCGTGCGCAGCGCACGCCGTTTCGCGTGAGAGCCTCCAGCGAGCGATCGCGAGACCTCACCAGTGGGAAGCTCAAAGCCTCGCGCATCGCAGGCGTGAAAACGGCGCCGTCTGCGGCGCCGGTCGCCGAAGGCGAGTCACGCCGGGCCGGTGGCATCACGGGGAGGCTCACGCGAAGCGTGAGGGGCGGAGCCCCAGAAGCAGAGGGGCGGAGCCCCACCAGCCCAGACTACCGCTTGCCGAACGTGACGGCGACCCGCAGCCCGCCACCCGCGGGGCCACTCGAGGTCGCCTCCGAGGTCCGGGGCGGCGCGTCGGACAGCTCGAGGCGAGCGCCGATGCAGGCGGCTAGTTCGGCAGCCATGAAGATGGGAAGACCGCTGGGGCGGGCGTATTGGCCCGCGTGGGTCTCGAGCGCGAGGAAGGAGCGACGCCCCGAGGCGGGCAGCGGTGAGCCTGCGTCGTCGACGACGAGGCGAGGCCCCGCCGGGTCATCGGAGACCGAGATCTCGACGATGGCGCCCTTCGGGGACGCCGCGACGGCATGCGCGACGAGCTCGCGTGCGAGCGCGGCGACGGCCTTGGGACCGCAGCGCACGTAGAGGCGCGCGGCCTCGCCCGCGCTGGGCGGCTTGGCGACGACCTTCACATCGTTGCGCTCGCCGAAGACGTTGCCGTCGCGTGATGCGCTCTTGGCGACCTCGACGATGTCGACCTCGGTCTCGAGCTCGTGCGACGGCAGCGCACCGATGCTCCGGAGGCTCGCGACGAGGTCCTGCGTGTGCGTGAGGCGACGACGAAGCGTATCGAGCTGCTCGTCCGTCACCTCGTGGCGCCGCAGCGAGCCGAGCTCGGTGGTGAGCGGCCCGAGGGTCGCGCGGAGCTCGGAGGCCACGCCTGCACACACCTTCGTGATGGTGGCGAAGCGATCCGCGACCGGGGGGCCGGGCGCCGGAGGCACCGACGAGACCGTCGCGACCTCCTCGCCGCGATCGAACACGGCGGCGAGCTCGCGCGCGTACACCTCGCCCTGCTTGCGCGCTTCGTCGAGCTCCTTGCGAAGGGCCTCGCGCTCCGTACGGTCGGCCGAGGCCTCTGCCGGGAGCACGAGGGTCTCGTTGCCGCCTTCGAGATCGTAGCGGCCGCCATAGCGTACGGCCATGCGGCTCAGCCACGCGCGCTCGGTGCCGGCGGTGGGCGAAGCGTCGGGGCCGAGCGCCGTCGAGATGCGCACGTCGTCGCCGTCGCGGCGCACGGTGACGGAGGACCCCTGCCCCGCGCCCTCCGAGCCCACGCCGTGACCGACGAGCACCTGCAGCATGCGCCGGAAGTCGGCCTCGTCTCCGTACACCTCGGTCCCGCTACCCGGCTCGATCGAGACGCGCGCCTCGGGCGCGACCTCGACGATGAGCGCAGCGAGGTCGATGCGGCCGCGGCGCGGAGCCACGGCGAGATGCGAGGAGCTCTGTCGCTGATTGAGGTTCGACAGCATCTTCATCACGTCATCGAGCGCATCGAGCGACGATTCGACGTGACGCCCCGGGTCGGTCGGGTCCTGGTTGATGACGACGTCCGGCGCAGGCGGGGCTTGGGTACGGAGGACCTGCACGCCGATGCGCAGCCTCTCGGCGGCATTCTGCGCCTCCTGGGTGAGCAACCAGCTCAGCTCCTGGCGCGTGAGGCGTCCCTTCGACATCAGGTCGTCAGGATAGAAGAATTCGCGAGCTTCGTCAGCGTTCGAACTTCAGCAAGCCGACGAGCCCCTTTTGCGGGGCGGGCGCGACCGCCCCCGCTTCATCCGCGGCTGCGGGGAGCGATGGGGGCCGGACGCGACGTCCCAGCGCTGACCCAGGAGCGCTCGGGGCCGAGCGCGAGCCAGGTGAGCGACACCTTCTGCGACCCGAAGGTCACGACGGTGGGCTCGTTCTCCGCCCATTGCGCGGGCGGCGGGAGTGCGACGGTGCGCTGGCCCTTGAGGCCCTTGGCGCCGGCGGCATCGAAGCGGAGAGCCGCGATGCCGACGCCGCTGAACAGCGACACGGCGCCGCTCGGGATGAACGGCGCGAGCACGGCGCGCACGTGGGGCGCGAGCTCCACGGCACGTGCCGCGACCTCGCGGACCTCGTCGAGCGTGTTGCAGACGACGGCGAGCGGGTTGCCGTTCGTCATCACGGCGCTCCCGTTGACGAGGTGCGTGGGACCTTCGACGACGTCGAGGGTCTGGACGCCCTTCCACGGCGTAGGAGGAGTGGCCGCGAGGGACGCGGCCTTCTTGCCGACATCGAGCGTGCCCTTTCGGTCGCGGACGACGAGGACGTCGTCCGTGGGCAGGGCCCGCGGGATCGTGACGCGAACGGGGCGCTTGAAGCTGCGCGGATCGCCCATCTCGCCCGTGGCGACCGCGTACGCGAGCGTCTCGGCCGACGCGATGGCGACGTTCTTCGGCGACGTGACGCTCGGCTCGAGGTCGTGCGTGCGGACGCTGATGCCGGCGGGCGCCGGCGGATAGAGCTCGCCCGACATGACGCGGGCGTCGGGCTCGATGAGGCGCGCGCCGGTCGCGATGAGGTCGGTGAGCGCGCCGCTTCCGGCGAGCACCTCGAGCATCTGGCGCGACGGGATGGCGACGAGGAACTCGACGCGTGCGGGAACGCGCTTCGACTTGAGGAGGGCCGCGGCCGCGAAGAGATCGCGGAGCGTGCAACCGCTGTCGCCGCCGAGCAGCACCTGCGAGACGGGCTTGCCGTTGAGATCGCGGACGGAACGGACCGCGCCGGTCTCGTCCATGTAGAGAGGGTCGACGGCGCCGAGGTCGACGTTGAGGACCTCGTCGCACGGCGCGCCGGCGTCGGGAACGAGGGCGCGATGCGCCTTCGAGCGACGCTGATCGCGGAGGAACACCTCGGTGCGCTCGTCGCTCACGAAGAGCGCACCGGCCGCGCCGAGCTGCGGCGCGAGGCCGGCGAGCACGGCTCGCTCGGAGACCGAGAGGAGCCGAGCCGACGGACCTGCGAACTCGATCACGACGGGCGCCTGGTGCTGGACCTCGATGCGCGAGACGGCCTCACCGAGGCCGCGGCGGATCAGCTCGAGCGCGACGTCGCGAGCACAGACGAACGGACGAGTGCGCCCCGAGAGGAGCACCTGCACGCTGCGCGGCGGGCGCATCTGGATCGAGCCCTGCGCGAGCGCTTGCCCGAGCATGCCGGGCGAGACGACGAGCGTGAGCATGCCGATGCCGCCGACGCTCGCGAGCCGAGGCTCGTCGGTCACGCAGAGGCGCGCGGGGCTCGCGAAGCGCTCGAGGTGGACGGGCGCGGGGAAGCCGACGCCGGGTCGTCCGATGACGACGCCGTGCGCGAGCACCTCCGCGGCCGCGGCCTGCATCTCCTCGCAGTGGAGACGAGACGCGGGGCTCGAGGAGCTCACCGCGTGGGCGTCGTAGATGATCGCCACCTCTGCGGAGGTCTTTTTAAGGCCGGCCTCGCGTGCCTCGGCGATCGCACGCAGAGGCGCACGCACCAGGACGATCTGGTCGACCTTGACCTGAACCACGTCTCCCGAGAGCGTCGGGTCCGCACATCTCCCAGCCAGGATCTTCTGGGCCATCGTGCGGGGCGGATCCCCTGCTCGTGCGCGCATCGTGGCGGGACCTTAAACGTTCGTAGCCGCGCTGGTCAAGCAGGGTCGGCCCGATAACCACCTTGGTTTTCGCGCCTCTACCTTCGATTAGGCGGCAGCGTTGTTGACGCATCGTTCGCAAGGCCTTTAAGGTTGTTTCTATGTTCAAAGAGGCGCTCCAGGAGCTCGTAGAGGGAACCGAGGGCGGACTCGCCGGACTGTTGATGGATTCGAGCGGAATTGCGCTCGAAAGCTATGCGAAGGACGATTCGCCCTTCGACATCAACACCATCGGGATCGAGTTCAGCGTGGTGATCGGGTCGATCAAGCGCGCTTCCGAGATGCTCGAGGCCGGTGCGGCCAACGAGATCGCGGTGGGGACCGACCGGCTGGTGACCATCATCCGGACCCTCGGGGACACGTATTTCCTCGCCCTGGCGATGAAGCCGGACGGAAACTTCGGAAAAGGCCGGTATTTGATGCGTACCTGCGCCCCGAAGCTGATGGCAGAGCTCTGAAGAAGAAGCGCGCCTCCTCTTCCGTTCTCCGCGTCCTCGTCCTCTCGGGGCCGAATCTGCAGCTTTTGGGCACGCGGGAGCCGGCGATCTACGGAAAAGAGACGCTGGCGGACATCCACGAGCGCCTCGCGGCCCGGGCCGCGGAGCTCGGCGCGACGATCAAGGGCTTCCAGTCGAACCACGAGGGAGCTCTCCTCGATGTCATGGGCGACGCCCGCGGCCGGTTCGACGGCCTCCTCCTCAATGGGGGCGCGTTGACGCATACCTCGCTCGCCCTCTTCGATGGGATCAAGGCCGTCGGCCTCCCGTGCGTCGAGGTCCACCTGTCGAATCCCGAGGCCCGCGAGGCCTATCGCCACGAGTCCAAGCTCGCTCCCGCCTGTATCGGGAAGGTCAGTGGGTTCGGCGGCGACAGCTATCTCCTCGCCCTCGAGGGTCTGGTCGGCTGGCTCCGTCGCTCCGCGTCACGCGCCCCCGCCTGACTCGCGCCCCCGCGTAGAGCGGTTCGCGGCGGAAGAGTCTTTGAACTGTAGCGTCGGGCCGACTACCTTCGCCGCCGCCATGAGGTCCCGGAAATGACCGTCGATATCGACAAGCTGAGGGCGCTGCTGGAGCTCCTCGCCGAGCAGAACGTCGCTGAGTTCGAGCACGAGAGTGAGGGCGGCGTCCGCGTCCACATCGTCCGCTCGCACGCGGCCCCCGCGGGTGCGCTCTCCTACGCGCCGCCTGGAATGCACTTCGGCGGAGGTGCTCCCCACGCGGGAGGGCCCGGCGCAAGCGCTGCGCCCGCCCCCGAGCCGGAGCCGACCGACGTCCTCGACGTCACGAGCCCGTTCGTCGGCACCTTCTATCGCTCGCCGAGCCCCGAGGCGCCCTCGTTCGTCGAGGTCGGCTCGGTCGTCCGCCCCGGGCAGACGCTCTGCATCGTCGAGGCGATGAAGCTGATGAACGAGATCGAGGCGGAGATCTCGGGCACCGTCATCGAGGTCTTTGCTCAGAACGGCAAGTCCTGCGAGTTCGGCCAGAAGCTCTTCCGCATCAAGAAGGCATGAGCAACGCGTCTTCCAGCACGGGCCCGATCAGCGTCGGCGGTGCCAAGTCGCTCGCACGCCCGACCGCGCCTCCGTTCAAGAAGATCCTCATCGCGAACCGCGGCGAGATCGCCCTGCGGATCATCCGCGCGTGCCGCGAGCTCGGCATCGCGACCGTCGCGGTGCACTCGGACGTCGACACGCGCGCGCTCCACGTGCGCTTCGCCGACGAGGCCGTGTGCATCGGGCCGGCGCAGGCCGCGCGCAGCTACCTGCACATCCCGGCGATCATCAGCGCCGCCGAGATCACCGGCGCCGACGCGATTCACCCCGGCTACGGGTTCCTCTCCGAGAACCCCGAGTTCGCGCGCCTCTGCGCCAAGTGCGGAGTCACGTTCATCGGGCCCACGCCCGAGGCGATGCGCGCGTGGGGCGACAAGGTCACCGCGCGCACGAACGCGAAGCGCTTCGGTCTCCCGCTCCTTCCCGGCAGCGAGGTCCTGCGCGACGCGGATCACGCGGTCGAGGAGGCACGGCGCATCGGCCTGCCCGTGATCATGAAGGCCTCGGGCGGCGGCGGCGGGCGCGGCATGCGCATCGTCCGCACCGAGGCCGAAGTGGCCGGCGCGTTCCGTCAGGCGACGAACGAGGCCGTGTCCGGGTTCAAGAACCCGGACGTCTACATGGAGAAGTTCGTCGAGCGCCCCAAGCACATCGAGTTCCAGGTGCTCGCCGACAACCACGGCGGCGTGTGGACCCTCGGTGAGCGCGAGTGCTCGCTGCAGCGGCGCCACCAGAAGGTGATGGAGGAGGCCCCCTCCCCCGCCATGAACCCCGAGCTCCGCGCCCAGATGGGCGAGGTCATCCGCAAGGCGGTCCTCGAGACGGGCTACACGTCGCTCGGCACGCTCGAATTCATCATGGACGAGGACAGGAAGCTCTACTTCCTCGAGATGAACACGCGCGTCCAGGTCGAGCATCCCGTGACCGAGATGGTCACCGGCCTCGACCTCGTGTCGCTCCAGATCCGCGTCGCCTCCGGCGAGAAGATCGAGCTGCCCGACACGCGCCAGTGGAGCTTCCGCGGCCACAGCATCGAGTGCCGCATCAACGCCGAGGACCCGCGTACCTTCGCGCCCTGGCCCGGCAAGATCACCGAGTACTTCCCGCCCGGCGGCACCGGCGTCCGCGTCGATTCCGGTGTGTACGGCGGCTGGACGGTCCCGCAGCACTACGACTCGCTCCTCGCGAAGCTCATCGTCCACGCGGGTACCCGCGAGGAGGCGATCGTCCGGATGCGCCGCGCCCTCGACGAGTTCATCGTCGGCGGAATCCGCACGAACATCGAGCTGCACAAGCGCCTCCTCGACGACGACGAGGTGAAGGCCGGCCAGATGACGACGCGGACCATCGAGCGGATCATCGCTCAGCCCGTGGCGTGATCCCGCGACCCTAGCCAGGCGCGCGTCCGCCTCGTAGCCTCACGGCCATGCAGAGCAGCCTGCCTGGCCGGATGATGGATTTCCCGCTCACGCTCACGCACTTCGTGGAGCGCGCGCGAACGTTCTTTCCGAAGAGCGAGGTCGTCACCTCCTTGCCGGACAAGACGGTGTGCCGGATGACGTACGCCGAGTACAGCGTGCGTACGGCGAAGCTCGCGAACGCGCTGACCGGCAAGCTCGGGGTGAAACCGGGCGATCGCGTGGCGACGCTCGCGTTCAACCACCAGCCGCACCTCGAGGCCTATTTCGCCATCCCGTGTGTGGGCGCCGTCCTCCACACGCTGAACCTGCGGCTCCACCCCACCGAGATCGGGTACATCGCGAAGCACGCCGAGGACACGATCGTCTTCTGCGACGACGCGCTCCTGCCGCTCCTCGAGAAATTCCGCGCGGAAGTCCCGTCCCTCCGCAAGGTGGTCGTCTTCCGCAGCGACCCGAACAAGCCGCGCACCGCTCCCCTCCCCGACGGCTTCCTCGACTACGAGGACCTCATCGCCGACCAGCCCGACACCTTCGCGTGGCCGGCGCTCGAGGAGAACGCGGCGGCGATGCTCTGCTACACCTCCGGCACGACCGGCAACCCGAAGGGTGTACTCTACAGCCATCGTTCCATCGTGCTGCACACGCTGGTCATCATGGGGCGTGACTGCATGGGAGTCGGTGGCGACGACGTCGTTCTGCCCGTCGTCCCGATGTTCCACGCGGCGGCATGGGGCACCCCGTTCGCCAGCGTCGCCTCGGGCGCGAAGCTCGTCTTCGGCGGCGGTCACTTCGACGCCGTCACGCTGCTCGACCTCATGGTCAGCGAGCGCGTCACGTTCTCCGCCGGCGTGCCTACCATCTGGATCGGAATCCTCGCCGCGCTCGACGCCGAGCCGAAGCGCTGGGATCTGTCCTCGATGCGCACGATGGCCATCGGCGGCTCCGCCGCCCCGCCTGCGCTCATCGACGGCTTCTCGACCCGCCACGGCCTCGAGGTCACGCATGCGTGGGGCATGACGGAGACGAGCCCGGTCGGCACGCTCGCGCGCGTGAAGGCGAACCTTGCCGGCGGCTCGCCGGAGCAGGTGCTCGCGATCCGCGCCTCTCAGGGCTTCGCGGTCGCATTCGTCGAGCAGCGCCACACCGACGAGACCGGCAAGGTCCTCGCGTGGGATGGCGAGACGATGGGCGAGCTCGAGGTGCGCGGGCCCTGGGTCGCGAGCTCGTACTACGGCGACGAGGGCAAGGACCGCTTCACGAAGGACGGCTGGTTCAAGACCGGCGACGTCGTGACGATCGATGCCGAGGGCTACGTCCGCATCACCGATCGCTCGAAGGACGTCGTGAAGTCCGGCGGCGAGTGGATCAGCAGCGTCCAGCTCGAGAACGCGCTGATGAGCCACCCCGCGGTGCTCGAGGCCGCCGTGTTCGCGGCTCGCCACCCGAAGTGGGACGAGCGCCCGGTCGCGGCCATCGTGCTGAAGCCCAAGATGACGGTGACGGACGCGGAGCTCTCCGCGTGCATCGAGGGCCGCTTCGCGAAGTACTGGATGCCGGACAAGTTCCTCTTCGTCGAACAGATCCCGCGCACCAGCACCGGCAAGTTCCTGAAGTCGCGCCTGCGCGAGCTCTACGGCGACGTCCTGATGAAGTGACCGAGCGGCTTCAGGCCCGTGCGCGTACCGGAGCGTCGCGCTTCGAAGACGTCCCGGGCAACCGCTCGACGCGTCCATCGGAGAACCCGAACACAGCCTCGTCCCCCCACGCGACGCGCGTGCAACCGGTGAGCGGGATGTCCTCGATCGTCGCGCCCTTCGGCCCGAGCTTCACGAGCCCGGCGGTGCCGTCCGCGAAGACACACGCGATGCGCCGGCCCTCCTTGTCGAAGGCGAGCGAGGTGGGCGTCTCGCGAACGCGGAGCCGCGCGAGGATCTTTCCCTTCACCGGATCGATGAGGGCGATGCTGCCGTCGTCGGCGCCGGAGGCGACGATGCGACCACGCGGGTCGGCCGCGAGGCACGTCACGCCGAAGGCCTCGTCGTGCGGCTCGAGGCGATGGAGGACCTTCGCCTCCGTCACGTCGACGATGAAGACGCGACCGTCGAGCGCGCCGGTACCGACGACGAGGAGGCGTCCCGGAAGGCGCGCGAGCGCGGTCACGTCACCATCGGAGAGCGCGTAGCTCGTCACGTGCGTGGCCTCGGCGAGGTCGTAGACGTCGACGGAGCCGGAGTCGGTGCCGGCGAACGCGTAGTCCTCGTCGGCGTCGAAGGCCGTCGACTGAGCGCGGAGAGCGAGCGGACGCAGCTCCTCCCAGGGCATCTCGCTGCGCATGACGACGCGTGAGGTCGATGCGACGACGAGCTCGCCGCGTGCGAGCACGACGGCCGAGAGCGCGTCGCCGAGCGGCTTGGAAGCGACCTCGACCGCCGCGCGCAACAGGCGCACGTTGCCCGAGCCGTCGCCGACGGCGATGAGGTCACCGCGTGATGCGAGCGCCGTCACGGGCGAGGACGTTCGCTTGGCGACGTCGAGGCTCGCGCGGGGCCATGCCCGCACGACCGGGCTCTTGCCGCCGCTGAAGAGCGTTCGCTTGCCGAGCGCGAGCGCGGTGACGCAGCCCTCCTGGGCCTCGAACGTGGCGCCGGGCTCACCGGAGTCGGAGGCGAAGGCCTGGACGGCGCCGCCGTCGGTTCCCGCGACGACCCACTCGGCGTCGGCCACGAGCGCGGTGACCTTCTCGCGCGCGCGAACGCGGCGAAGCGTCTTCTTGGTGGCGACGTCGATCCAGACGAGCCAGTCGCCGAGCGCGAGGACGACACGGCCGGCGTCGATCGCCGCGAGGTGCCAACGGTTCGCCGGCTCGGTCGACGCGAGGCGCAGCGTGCCGACGTTCGAGCCGTCGCGCATGGCGGTGAAGACGAGCGCCCCGTCATCGGCGAGCGCGATGACGTGGCCGGTGACGATGAGGACGGCGACCCACGCGCCGGGGACGCTCCAGCGCTGCTTGCCAGCGTGCGTCCACAGCTCGAGCGACCCGGTGCGCGCGACGGCGACACCGTCGACCGCGACCCAGAATGCGGTCACGTCGCTACCGCCGTCCGCGAACATGGCAGGCTTGCCCTTGACGGGCTTCGCGTTGCTGGGCGCGAGGTGCGGCGCGCCGGGAACGCGGCACAGCCACCCCTCCGCGAACGCGAAGGCCTGCACCGAACCTGCGGGAAGAACGACTTCGCTCGAGCGCTTCGCCTCGGCGTCGTAGACGCCGAGCGTGCCGTTCGCCTCGACGGCAGCGGCGCCCTCGCCGCGAGCGACGAGGGCGAGCGCCGGGCCGTGCGCGGTCTTCGCGGCGGTCAATTGCCCTCCCAGCGGAGGCTCTCGCCCGTGACGCTCGCGATCTTCTGCTGGTTCTGGCCCTGCGTGTTCGAGATGTAGAGGCCGCCGCGCGTCGAGAAGAACGCCACGCTGCGCCCGTCGGGCGAGCACGCGGGATAGGTGTTCGAGCCCTGGTCCTGGGTGAGGCGCTTCATGTTTCCGCCCCCCGGGTCGATGCTGAAGATGTCCCACGTGCCGCCGTCGCGGCCCATGAAGAGGATCTTCGCGCCCTCCGGGTCGTTGCACCACACCGGGGCCATGTTGTACGCGCCGCGGAAGCTGACGCGCTTGCCGTCCACGTAGATCTGCGGGTTGCCGCCGGCGTTCGACACGTAGGCGAGCTGACCGCCCGGACCGAACGCGGGGTGCGTGTTGAGGCCGCCCTGCGTGACCTTCGTGAGGCCTGCGCCGTCGGGAGAGCCCGTCCAGATGTCGCTCTGGCCGTTCTGCGAGACGACGACCGCCATCTTCGGGCCGCCGAACGCGACGCCGAACACGAGGCCCGCCTGCTTCGTGACCTGCGTGTTGCCGGGGTACTTGAAGAGCTGGTAGCTGCCGTCGGCGAGACCGCCTGCATAATACACGCTTCCGCCAAGGCCGACCGCCGGCGCGAGCGCCACGTTCGAGACGGCCTGCATGCGACCGAGCCCCTGGCCGTCGCTGTCGACGCCGAAGATGCCCTTCTGACCGCGACCGGTGGTGGCGCTGAAGACGAGCCGCGTGCCGAACGACGCGGGCGTGCCCGTGAAGTACTTCACCACCTCGTTGTCGAACTGGTGGACTGCCCCGCGGATCGCGCCGGGCGCCACGTCGTATTCTTTCTTCAGCACGGCGTCGGAGCCGCGCGACACGACGTAGAGGCGGAGCTCGAGGTGCACGTTCGCGCCGCGCATCGAGGAGTTGCCCTTCACGACGCCCTCGGCGCCGACCGTGCGCCAGGACGCCGGGTCGATCGCGAGGCCCTCACGCTCGAGATTGGCGGTGAAGCTCTTCGCGTCGAGCACCTGGAACATGCTGGAGAGCGTGAGGTCGCGGCTCGCCGTCTCGACGACGTTGCTCGCGATCGCGGCGTCACCGGGAGGAGGCGCGATCGCGATCTTGAAGAGCGCGCGTGCGCCGCCGGAGACGACGACGCTCGTGACCGCGCCGTTGTTCGACGCCGCCGGGAGCGCGCTCGCGGCGGGCGCTGCGCCACTGCCTGCAGGGGCGGGCGCGGCTGGCTGCGCGACGGCCGAGGTCGCGAGCACGAGGAACGCGGCCGGAAGCACTACGTAAGCGAAGCGACTCACTTGCATCGGGAAGGGTCTCCGTGAGGGTCGCCGAGGATCGAGAGCTGCACCTTGCGAGAACGGTACTGCTCGTCGACTTCCTTCGGGGGTGTAGGAAGCGGAGTCTTGTCTTCGAGAAGCTTGAGGAGCATCGCGCGAGCCGAGTCGTCGAACATCGGGTTGCCGCTCGACTTCACGGGCTCCTGACGAACGTGCCAGACGACCATGTTGCGACCGACCTGCATCTCGAACACGACACAGAGCCGGCGCGCCTCGCCGACCGAGATGATCGTCGGGACGTGATTGCGCTCCGTGAAGAACTGGCCTAGCTGCGCCGCGTACATGTCGCCGGCTTTGACCTTGTTCGGGTCCGTCTCCTGGCCCCCATCGATGCCGGACTCGTGACCTTCTTCGGGGCGCGCCTTGCCGGCGTCCTCGGCGAACGGGTCGGTCTTCGCGATGAGGTTGGCGATGTCGGAGTCCTGGGTGTTCGGCGGCGGCGGAGCGCCTGCGTCGGGCTTCTTCGGCCCCGGGTCCTCCCGGGAGGCGACGACCTGCTTCTTCGGCGCGGTGCGCGCCTGCGGGACGAAGCGATCGGGGAGCTTCTTCGGGTCGATCGGCTTGCCGAGCTTGAGCAGCGACGCCTGGATGACGGGCCGCGCGATGAGGGGCTTCTCCTCCTCGGCGACGAACGCGCCGGGCCAGACTGCCTTCACGACGAAGGGCCCGATGGCGAGCACGTGAAGCGCGGCGGCCACCACGACGCCCAGGACGACTTCGTCCGCGGTGTATCGAGGTGTGTAAGGGACGCCGGGAAGCTTCATTGAGGACGCGGAGACTCTACCGCACGCCGTACGACGGACCTAAGCCCCCGTCGATCTAGCGCTTTGTCTACTTGACGACCATCGGATCCGTGAGCATCCCGAGCTTCTCGACGCCGGCGCCTCGTGCCGCCGCCATGACGCGAAGGACGGCGCCGTACTTCACGTTTTCGTCGGCCTGGACGTACAGCTCCTTCTCCTCCTGGAGGCGGGCGTTCGTCTTGAGCTTTTCCTCGACGGCCTGGGTGATCTCGTCCTTGCCCAGGTAGACGTGCTCGTCGGCGGTGATGATGACGAGCAGCTTGGCCTCGTCCATCTGCATGGGTGCGCTCTTGACCTTCGGGAGATCGACCTGGACGCCCGTGGTGAGCAGCGGCGCGGTGACCATGAAGATGACGAGCAGAACGAGCATGACGTCGATGAGCGGCGTCACGTTGATCTCGTTCATCCCTCCCATGCGTCGGCGCCCACGCCCGCCGCCTCCGCTGCCCCCTCCCCCCATTTCAGACGCCCCCGAGCTTGGCGCGCGAGGCGACGTCCGCCGCGAAGCTCTCCATGACGTCCGAGAGCTCGCCGACCCGGCGCGCGAAGAAGTTGTAGGCCATGACGCTCGGAAT
>Ga0105047_10001954_pt1 | contig 37021 bp, 28 predicted proteins | sample MAT04_FD_78384 | JGI IMG/M metagenome (GOLD analysis project Ga0105047, IMG submission 78384) | Freshwater microbial communities from Lake Fryxell liftoff mats and glacier meltwater in Antarctica - MAT-04 (megahit assembly) | ecosystem: Environmental > Aquatic > Freshwater > Ice > Liftoff... | reverse complement strand
CGTCTGTCCAGGGCATCCATCGCGATGCGCGAGCGCTCCGGGTCACCGGCACCGGACAGCACCGACCAGCTCTGCGAGATCGAGTCGATCTGGCATTCGGTATTGACCGTGGAGCCCAGAGGTGTTCCGTCATCAAAGTAGGCGCGCCTGTACCAGCCACCGTCCCATCCGTGCTGGTCAATGTTGTGGCGCAGCGCACTGGCGGCGCTCAGGCACTCGTTCGAAAATTCAGCGTCGCCATGATCCCGCGCCAAGGCGCTGAAACGCACCAGTGTGTCGTAGAGGAAAAAGCCAAGCCAGACGCTTTCGCCCTTGCCCTGCATGCCAACCAGATTCATGCCGTCGTTCCAGTCGCCCGATCCCATGAGGGGCAGTCCGTGAACGCCCGTCGGCAAGCCCCTGCGAATAGCGCGTACACAATGCTGGTAGAGGCTGTCTGTGACTGCAGACTCTGCGGGCAAGTCGTAATAGGAATCGTCTTCCGGATTGACGGGCCGGCCCTCAATGAATGCAATGGATTCCTCCAGTACGTCCGTGTCGCCGGTTGCGAGGACGTAGCGGCACGCCGCTTGCGGTAACCAGAGGAAATCGTCCGAACAATGGGTTCGTACACCCCGGCCCTTGGGCGGGTGCCACCAGTGCTGTACGTCGCCTTCGGAAAACTGGTGCGCAGCGCAGCGCAGCAAGTGTTCCCGCAGCAAACGCGGCTCCGCATGCACCAAGGCCATCGTGTCCTGTAACTGATCGCGAAATCCAAAGGCGCCACCAGACTGGTAGTAGCCGCTGCGCGCCCACAGCCTGCACGCGATTGTCTGGTACAGAAGCCAGCCGTTGGCCAGCACATCGAGTGCGGGATCGGGCGTTTCCACCTGGACTGCGCCCAGTGTCTGGGTCCAATAGGTTCGCACGGCCTGAAGCGAGCCGCGCAAGGCCTCGGGCTCGCGCAGGTGCTGGACCAGTGTGCTGGCGTCGTCGGCGCTCCGGCGCCCCGCAGCGCCGAGTCTGAAGATGATTTCGCGTTCCTGGCCCTCAGCCAGATCCATAGGCACCCGTATGGCCGCGCAGGGATCCAGGCCTGCGCCGACCTTGTTGGATAGTTTCAATCGGCTCATTGCAGCCGGACTTCGGATCGTTCCGTTGCGGCCCAGAAACTCACGGCGATCCCCGCTGACGCTGACGTTGGTTGATCGCGTCAAGCCATCGGCATCAAAGAACGCGATTCGGTCTCCGAATTCGGGACTGTAGGGGTTACGCGCCAAAATTGCCCCACTGATGAGGTCGATTTCAGTCGTGACATGCATCGCCGATTTCTCGCGAAGGTCGCCCATGACCCACTCCACATAGCCCGTCACAGAGAGTTGTCGTTCGCGGCCCGAGTTATTGCGAATCTTCAGTTTTGAAAATTTGATGGCAGCGTCAAGATCCACAAACACGGTGAGCTCGGACCGGATGCCGTCCTCCTCGTGCTCGAACACGCTGTAGCCGAAGCCGTGGCGGGTGACATAGGGTGTATTGCCACCACACGGTAGCGATGTGGGGGACCAAAAGGCGCCAGTCTCTTCGTCACGGAGATACAGCGCTTCACCGCTCACGTCGCTCACCGGATCGTTGCCCCAGGGGGTAAAGCGGAATTCGTGGGCGTTTTCACTCCAGGTGTAGGCGGCTCCAGCCTCCGAGATGACCGTACCGAAGCCGGCGTTCGCAATGACATTCACCCACGGGGCGGGCGTGGGTTGCCCATTCTTGGTGGTGATGACGTATTCGCGGCCATCCTTGGAAAACCCGCCAATACCGTTGAAGAAGAGCAGTTCACGTGTCGGTAATGCGCTGGCTGGCAACGGGTCTTTACGGCGTGTCCGGGTTGACGAAAGGCGAGTGAAGGATGTTTCGCGAATTTCTCTGGGGCTACGACGGTTGACCTGGTCGGCCAGCGTGCCGCGGGTATCGGTGATGATGACCCGCGCGACCGTCTGGAACAAGGTCCGGTCTTCGTTGGAAATTTGTTCTGCGGCTCTGACGAAGATGCCGCCTGGGCGGTCTTTGAAATTCGCCTCCACACTCGCGTTAATCAGCCCCATGATTTGCTCTTGCAGGAGCTGACGGTAGCCCGCGTGGTCTTCGTTCCAGATCACCAGATCCACGGCCAGGCCTTTCAGGCGCCAATAGGCATGGGCCTGAACGAGCTGGCGAACCAGTTCGATATTCGCCTGGTTTCCGATCTGCAACAGAACAATCGGCAGATCACCCGATATGCCGTAGCCCCACATTCCGGACTGTCCGCGCCGGTTATGGGCCAGCAGGTTGGGTTCGGCCCGTTGTGCGGCGTTGGCATAGATGACGGAGCCGGCCAGGCGCCCGTACAGTTGTGCGTCAGACTCGGTTGCGTTGATTTGTTGCAGGTTTACCCAACTGTGTGTCCAGGCCAGATCGAAAACGCGATCGGAAAGATGGCGATCCCGGTATTTTCCGATCAGTTCCAGTGCAGCATTGCGCGTTTCGCCGACCCCGGACACGACGTCAATCGTGACGGTCTGCTGCGGATCGAGTGAGATCCGGTAACGGATGGCCACGATGGGGTCCAACACGGACCCTTCGCTGTCCGAAAGATTCCCGGATTCGTGCATGGACTGGGGTGCATCGACGGAGCGTGTCCGACCGATGAAGCGCATGCGGTCCGTCTCATAAGAAGCGGGGCCCGCCTCTGCGCCGTGCACAGCCATCAGGTGAAACATCGAAGGCAGTTGCTCTTCTTCAGAGCGCGGGCGACGGGTGCAAACGATGGCTTGCTGGTCCCGTAAAATTTCGGTTTGAACGAACAGGTTACTGAAGGCGGGATGCAGTGCGTCCGCCGCCGCCGAGGCCAGCACAACCTCGGCATAGCTGGTGACCTCGATCGTGCGGCGGGAACGCGAACGGTTGGTGATGCGCAGGCGGCGCAGCTCAATATCATCTTCCGGCGAAACGACGATTTCGGTGTGCGCCTCGTAGTCGTGATCACGACGGCGAAATTCCGCGCGTCCTTCAGAGAAAATCGCTTCATAGGCATCTGCTTTTCTCAGTGTCGGCTGATGGGCTGCCGACCAGAATTTTCCAGTTGCGACATCACGCAAATAGCAGAAACCGCCCCAGTTGTCGCGCGTTCCGTCTTCGCGCCAGCGTGTGACGGCCAGATCCTTCCAGCGGCTGTAGCCTCCACCGGACTGGCTGATCATCACGTGGTAGCGGCCATTCGACAGCAGTTGCACTTCGGGGATCGGCGTGTCGGTATTGCGCAGCACGCGCATGGGCATTTCGGGCCCCATAGCAGTCGCGCGGATGTCGGAGAGATCAGGGGCGTGGACATGAAACACCGCCGTCGTTGGAATGCGTTCCTGCAGTAGCAACGTTGTCGCCTGAAAAAGTGGATCGGAAGAAAACCGCTTTTGCATGGGCTGGTCGAGCAGAACATAGGCGAGGGCCAGCAGGCTCATGCCCTGGTGGTGTGCCATAAACGATCGGATAACGGCGCTTGACTGCCCGCGCGGCAGGCGTGACGGCGTGAAATCAATCGCCTCATACATTCCATAGGCGCCCATCAGACCATCGGCTGTCAGGCGCTCCAGGTTTTGACATGCAGCGTCGGGCATCACCATCAGTGCCAGTGCCGAGGCGTAGGGCGCGATGACCAGGTCTTCGGCAAGTCCCCGCTTGAGTCCAAGGCCCGGCACGCCGAAGGCGCGGTACTGGTAGTTCATCGCGGTATCAACCGTGTTGTAGCCCGACTCGGACATGCCCCAAGGTATGCCGCGCTGGTGGCCATAGGCGATCTGGCGTTTCACCACAGCCAGATGCGTCTGGTCGAGCAGGGTGTTGGGGTACGTTGGCATGACCAGCATGGGCATCAGGTATTCGAACATTGACCCGCTCCAGGACAGCAAGATAGGGTCGCCGCCAGTTGCCGTGAGAAGCCGGCCCAGGGCAAACCAGTTTTCCTGCGGTATTTCGCCCTGTGCGATCGCGACAAAGCTGCACAGTCTGGCTTCTGATGCCAGCAAGTCGTAGTAGCCGGTGTCGCGCCGGTGTTCGTCGACGTTGTAGCCCACGGCAATCAGATGTCGTGCAGAGTCATAGAGGAAACTGTAGTCAGCCCGGGCCATATCAGCCGCCTGTTGCGCGAGATCTCCGATGGCCTGAATCCGCTCGCTCGCCCGAATACTGGCCAGAACGACGAGGGGGATCAGAGTGGCAATCAGTGTACCGTCGCTTGCGCCGGCGCTGGTTTGCGCCCCACGGTCAGTTTGTTGCGCGATGGCGCGATTCAGCGATGTTTCCAACCCCGCCATCTCGCGCAGGGTTGCAATGGAGCCGAAGCCCGGAATCGCCTGCAACCAGTCCGGCAGGGCTGGCAGACTGTTCCAGGGAACGAGGAATGCAAGGTCGGTTAACGTGTCCCGGCACTGCTTCAGCAGCAGGTCGATCCACGCCACCAGTTCGTCATTGGTAGACCCCACAGGCACGGTTTTCTGCAACTCGGCAAGCGCGCCGCATGACGCGGCAATCCCTTCGAGCCAGCGCCTTGCAGACGCCACGGTCGCCGGCCTTGCGTCACACGCCGAGTCGATATCGCTTTTCAGACGGGATATGGCTGCAAGGGTTTCGACGGTCGCGCTTTTCGTGAGCGCGTCAGACAGGTTTCCCATCGCGTCACTCAAGCCCTCAAACGTTCTCGATCCAAGGATCTTCTCATCGACCAGCGCCAGCAGGCCCGGCTGCAGTGTCAACAGATGGCCTGAAAGATTGCCACTGTCGACCGAGGAAACATACTGGGGTGATAGTGTTGCCAGGGACAGCGTGTCATACCAGTTGTAAAAATGGCCTTCATAACGGTCCATCGCCTGCATGGTCCCCAGCGTGCGTGTTGTGCGCAGGAGGACCGTTCCAGCAGGGATATAGCCGAAATCGAAAGCCGACAGGTTGGCGAGAAGCGCCATGCCCATATTGGTAGGCGAGGTGCGGTGTGCGACAACCGCAACCGGATGCTCCTGGTAATTGTCGGGCGGGAGCCAGTGGTCCTCTTCCGTGACGAAGGTCTCGAAGAAGCGCCAGGTTCGTCTGGAGAGCTTGCGCAGGAAAATGGTCTGTCCGGGTTGTAGCTCTACCGCACGGTCTGGCAGTGGCCGACTCATCCACCAAGTGATAGCAGGGGCAAAGAACCAAAGGGCCAACACGGGTGCGGCCACTAACAGCGCTGCGGGGCGGAGTGCCGCCAGGGTAATAACGAGGGTCGCGGCCAATGCTGGGGACATCCACATCGCGCCCCACGACCGGACCAGGTCGCCTAAACCACCTGGGCTCGGGGTGTGTCCGCTTTTCTGCCCAGGGTGATGCGGTATGCCGTGGGATGGATTCCATTCCAGCAGGCGATGGTGAGTGAACAGGACGCGCATGGACGTCCGCAGGACGGCGTCAAGGCTGAAAAACAACTCATAGGGCAGGCAGGTCAGGGTGAGCGCGGTTTGCGCCAACTGCCGACCTGCGGACTGAACAGCTACCACCACGTGCTGCCGCAGGGGTATGTCTTTGGGCTTGCGCAGCAGGTTCAGGCTGGCGGTCATGACGGGCACGAGGATCAGGATCGCCAGAATCGCGAGAGTCCAGGCCCCAAACGACGGAATCAGTGTCCAGCCCAGCACAAACAATACAACCAGACCTATCGGGACCAGGCTGCGCCGCAAATTATCCAGAATTTTCCATTGCGACAGAAAGGAGAGGGGGTTTTTCAGCTTGGCGCCGCCAGGACCCGGAACGCGTGGCAACAACCACGACGCAATCTGCCAGTCACCACGAATCCAGCGCTGGCGCCGGCTCACGTCGGCGTCGTAGCGGGCGGGGTAGTCGTCATAGAGTTGGACATCACTCAACAAACCGGACCGGGCGTAGCACCCTTCCAGCAGATCATGGCTGAGAATTCGGTTTTCAGGAAAACGATCCTTGAGTGACCGCTCAAACGCATCCACGTCGTAAATCCCTTTGCCGATGAAGGAGCCTTCGTGAAAAAGGTCCTGATAGACATCCGAGACCGCGCGGGTATATGGGTCGACTCCGGCCTCGCTGGCGCAAAGCCGGGCGAAACGCGAACGGTTGGTACTGGGCAGGCTGACGGCCATGCGAGGCTGAAGAATGCCGTAACCCTCGGTGACGCGTTGCCGGGACTCGTCATACCGGGGGCGGTTCAGCGGGTGCGCAAGGGTTGCGGCAAAGGCCCGTGCCGAGTCACGCTGCAGCTGCGTGTCGGTGTCCAGAGTAATCACGTACTGCACCTGACGCAGGATGGCGGTGTTTCCGACGATGTGGGAGAACGCCTGGTCTGACCCGCCACGCAACAAGGCATTCAGCTCTCCCAGTTTCCCCCGCTTGCGCTCATACCCCATCCATAGCCGCTCTGGGCCATTCCAGCGACGCGGACGGTGAAAAAGGAAAAAGACGTCACTGTCGGCTCTGTCGTATTTGCGGTTCAGCGCTTCGATCCTTTCGCTGGCCCGTTGAAGCAGCGCGTCGTCGTCCGGCAAGGTTTCCTGCGCCGCATCACGAAAGTCGGTCAGCAGACCAAAATGCAGGTGAGGGTCCTGGTTGGCGAGGAATCGGACCTCCAGCGCCTCGACCAGGTCATCGACGGTTCCCGGACTGGTCAGCATCGTCGGTACGATCACCAGCGTGCGCGCTTCTGGCGCGATTCCCTTGGAGAAATCCATGCGTGGCAAAGCATGCGGGGTCGCCAGCAGGGTTGCGGTCCAATTTACCAGTGTGACTGCCAGCTGGCTTGTGCCCAGCACCGCCGCGACACCGACGGAGAACAGTACCCCGTTCGATAGCCCCTGGGTATGCGCATAGGCGATCAACGCGCCGGTAAACAATGCAGTGAGCAGACCGATGGCGCCCAAATACAGCGGAAGCGGGTATTGGCGGATGAGTCTGTGCAAGGACTCCCCGGCTGAATGGTGGGCTTCAGCGGCACGCTCCAGTTCTGGCAATCCTTTGCCAATCAGGTAGTAGCCGACGTGTGCGTGAAGGCCATCGGTTTCACCATCCGGCTGCATCAGGCCCTGGTGCGCCAGCTGAATGGCTTTGCGTGCCACTTCCGTCTCGGACTGGCGGCTGTGACGGGCCACCTTCTCAATCACGTGGCGGTAGCGGTCGCGCGTGGTGAAGTCCATTTGGCCATAAACCCCGCCAGGGTCTTCGCGCAGCTTGTGCTCGACCGTGCTCATGGATTCCACAAAGTCACGCCAATCCATGGCGCCGAGAAAGCGAAGGCTGCCAATGGTGTTGCTGATGCATACCTGGTTGACGGCCAGGCTCTGGGTTTCCGAATGCACCATTTGCTCAATTGTCAGGCCGGACTCGGACAGGCGCTGCTCAATCCAGTTCAATGGCAAGGCGAGGGCGGAACTGTGGCCCTGCAGGCGTCGGGCGAGTTCTGCGACGAAGGAGTTGCCCAGCGGTGGACTGGACCGTGCCATGTCTGCAATCACCAGAATCAGGCTCTTGGGATCATGCTCTGCGACTTCGATCATCTGGTCGGCCCAGGTGCCAGCCAGATCCCTGTTTTTCATTCCTTCTTCGACCCCGACGCTGATGCGTCGCAGGTTCTCAATCAGCGCGAGGCGCAGCATGATCGGGATGGCCCACAATTCACCCAGATTCAGCAGTGAGACTTTTTGGTACGCGGCTACAAAACGGTTGAGGTTGCCGAGGTCGACCCGTCCATCGCCGTGAGAAATGACCTCCAGGGCGATGTCATAAACACGGGGGAGGCCCTTTGAGGGTCCATTGGACAGCAGCGGCAACTCGCGGCTGTAACCCTTCGGGAAGTGCGTTTTGGCGGTGCGAATCTGCTCTTCGATGAGGTAAAAATTGTCCAGCAGCCATTCGCCAGCCGGCGTTATCCGGTGATTCGCCTTGACTGCTTCCATCAGCAGGTCACAGGCCCGCTCCAGAATGTCCTCGTTTTCGGCGAGGCGCGCCAGCAGTTGGTCACGACCGCGGCCCGGCTGCAGGGTATGCGTGTCCGAGAGCGTCTTGCCATGCCGTTCCATCTGGTCGGCGCTGAACAACTCCGCGCGCAGGGGTGGCTCAGTCTGGGCATATTGCCCCTTGGAGTATCTTCCGTGCAGCTTTGCGCTGCTGCGCAGCAATGCCGCGTAAAAGGTTTGGATGCTTGTGTTCAATGGTCATCGCTCCGTGGTGTAACAGGGTCCGTGTGATCCGCTTTGAATCACGACGCGGCCCGCTAAAGCATAAGGAGGAGCTTAGACACGACCACCGGGAACGTCTGTGCGTGAGCGAACATAGAGGAACCCTGGCGCTGCGACTCTGTCCATTGAGGCAGCCGGGTTCATCCGGCTGCACCCAATCGCAATCTCTACACTTGCGATTTGAAGTAGCTGAAAGAATGGACAAATGCATCGCGAATTTTTTCCGTCTCGGCCACCATGCGATCCCAGGAATCTTCACTCGATGCCTTGAGTTCCTCGAACTTGGCTACCGCCAGTTTGGATTGATTGCGCAACTTGGCCATTTCAGCCTTGTAGTTTTCACGCGCATCCTCTTTGGCCTCCTTCGTCCGGGCTTCAAGCTGGTCCATTTTGACGTTCAAGTCATCGAGTTCCTGCTTCATTTTTGCGGTGTATTCTTCGCGTTTTGTCATGAGATTTTTCCTTTGTAGAGTGTGAATATTTCTGGGGTGCAACGTTGCCGTCAAGCGCATGCAAATCACGCAACAGCAAGTGCGATGTGAGGCTAAAACCATGCATGGGCGGTGTCTGTGCGCTGTCCCACATAAGGAAAAAAAGGCCACATTGAAGCGACCTTTTTTTGATGTATTCCGGATTTTTTACTGCACGCGGCGCTGAACAGTAATCTGCTCGACTTCAACACGGCGGTTGGGTTCCAGGCACTCAATGAGTTTGACCATATTTTTCTCGGTGCAACTCACGACTGGATTCGCCTCGCCCTTGCCCACAGTGTTCAGTCGGGTAGCGTCCAGGCCCTTGGCTGTGAGGTAGTCCTTTACTGCGATGGCGCGGCGTTCAGACAATGCCAGGTTGTACTTTTCGGAACCGAGTCGGTCTGTGTAACCGGTGATGACCACATTGGACACCTCGCGGTTGGCGGTTAATGCAGCTGCGATTTCATCCAGTTTTGGCTGGGGCATCTGCAGTTGCGCGCTGTCAAAGCCAAACAATTCGGTGGCTGACAGGGTGTAACGTTCAAAACGCGGTGCAGGTGCAGGTGCTGGAACTGCCACGGGTGCTGGCGGTGCCGGCGGTGCGATATACGGAGCCGGTGCCGCCGCTACCGGTGCGGCCGCTGCCACTACGGCGCGCTCACGGGCCGGTTTGTCGAAAGCGTAATTGACGCTGAAGGTCAGGTAGTTGTTGTTGGAGCTGTCGGCGCCCAGGTTGTTACCTTCGCGAAAGCCGTGGTTGCGTCGGTAGTCCACCTGCACCGCCCATTGATCGTTCAGCGCTGCCTGAACGCCCACGCCGAGGCTCAGGTAGGGCGAGGTCTGCGAAGTGTTGCCAGTGGTGCGTTCGAGTTCGTCGTATTGAACGCCAGTGCCAACCAAGAGAAAGGGGCGAATGGCGCTGCGCGATAGCATGTACAACCCGTCGACTCCCAGAGTTGTCTGGCGAAAGCGGGGTAGATTATCCGAAGTGCGGGTTCCGGTGATGCCCATTTGCACGTCCCAATTCTGGGAAATGGGCTTACCAACGCGCAGCCCCAGGCCGTTCGTGTTCTTGTCCGTTCCCATTTGCGTATCGGGTTGCGAAATGTTGACGCTTGGAGAAATATACCAAGAGGGGTTGAATTCGGTGGTTTGTGCCTGAGCGCTTGCGGATATTGCGCTGGCCAAGATAGTGATTGCCAGTGCAATCTTGTTCAGATCGTTCATAAGTTTCCTTGGTAGGTGAGCCGGGAAGGCCAGAGTAGAAAAACCGGCTGGCGAATTGCTAGGCCGGCGTGGAATGCAGGTTATGGCGTTTGAGGCCCTCAGTCTGTTCGTTGCCGAACCGAGTACGCATTGAGTGGCATCGCCATCTGCAGGTTGGCTGCGGTGAAGGACGAGTCACTCGCAGCCCGTGGCGGACGCTGCATGGCTCCGCTGGCATGCGGCTCTGCCTCGAATGCCACTGCGCAGGTGGGGTCGATGAATAGCTCAAGCAATACGCTATGGATGGGTCGCAACAGCATGGGCCCGTGCAACAGGGTGGGAATGTGCACCGCTTCGGTGCTGGCGGGTCGTTGACGCCATCACCGGTCATCGCGACCACTTCGCCGTCCGCCCGGTGTACCGGAACCAGGCGCAGCTTATGGACCCGCTGAAGGCTGGCGCAGAAGTCGGTGCGGCGGATCCGTTCGATTAGTGCTGCGTCTTCCAGGGTTTAAATTTCAGCTCCGGTCAGGACGGTGGGCCGCTCACGCGCGTCCAGTACCCCTGCCCGCACGTCCTACCAGTGCGCGTTGCTTTCGTCGCTCCTGCGCGACCGCGCTTCGTCGAGCGTGGACATCTGGTACCTCTCCTCATGAGCTGAGCAGTCTAGTCAGGCCTTTTGTGAAGAGTCTGTGCGGGGTCGAACCACGCTATGGGGGGAAGCGGCGCTGCGGGATGGACTGAAAAGGCTTTTCATGATCTGTGTTCGACACCACACAGACGGTTTGCCCGTCTGTTCGTATTCTGGGACCGGTAGCCCAACACAAGATTATCTTTTTCCGGAGGAAGTTCCATGTCGCTTGCCAGAAATTCCCGCTTTGAGCACTCGCTCGTCGTCAACCTTCCCAAACTGAAAAAATTTCGGCTGCGTCTCCCTACGCCGATGCCCACACTCGTTCCGAAAGCCACTCCTGGTCGCTACCTTGACAGGGTGCGCTGGTTGTTCACGGGTCGGTGATGTGCGTCGATCATGCCTTGCAACCCGCCCGACTGATGGCTGCTCCGGAGGACTGTTGCCGTGCGGAACCCGGACCCGGCAGGCAATGTGAAGACGGTTGCCTCCTAGAGGCTTTTCGCTCCAATGGCGGCGTTGCGACTGGCAGCGAGCTCGCCGAGATCTTGTCTCCGCTGGTTGATCAATCGATTTCGCGAGTGGCCCGTTGGATTGTTTCCCGCGAGGTCGTCACATTTGCGTGGCGGGCCAGCATTCTGATTCCACTTTTTCAGTTTGATCTGGACCGAATGTGCATTCGGGCGGGGATGCATTCGGTCTGCTCGGAGTTCTCGGGGGCTCTGGACTCGGCGGAGCTTGTGCTTTGGTTTGCCCTGCCCAACGCGTGGCTCAATGGTGCGACGCCCGCCAAAACAATAGCAATCGACGTGGGTGCGGTAGTGGATGCTGCGCGGGCCGATCGTTTTATTGCAAAAGGATAGCCAACGCGTGCTCGGGCTTACCCTCTGGTTGGACTGTCCGGTAAATCAGGAACGATCTGGGTACCCGCGGTACCTGCCAGCATGGCTTCTATTTCCCCCAGCGTTCCGATCACAGACCTTTTGCCGGTGGCCTGCACAAATTGACCGGCGGCTTCTACCTTTGGACCCATTGATCCTGCCGCGAAGACATTGCCCGCAAGTTCCTGTGGCGATGTCTTTCCGAGCGGACGCTGTTCGGGAAGTCCCCAGTCAAGGTAGACCGCATCCACGTCGGTTGCGATGACCAGACAGTCTGCGTGGAGTTCTCGCGCCAAGAGCGCGCTGCACAGGTCTTTGTCGATCACGGCTTCGACACCGAGCAGATTTTCGCCATCTGAACCCCGCGCTACCGGAATGCCGCCGCCACCTGCCGCGATGACTATGGCACCACGTTCCAGCAGCCAACGTATGGGATTCAGACTCAGTATGCGGCGCGGTATCGGCGACGCAACTACACGCCGAAAGCCCGTGCCGTCGGGAGCAATGGACCATTGCCTGGCCGCGGCAACCTGTGTGGCTTCTTTCTGCGAATAGACTGGCCCGATGGGCTTGGTGGGTTTTGTAAACGCGGGGTCTGCTGGATCGACCTCCACGCGCGTCAACAGCGTGGCAATCGCGCGTCCGGGCGGCAGCAGGTTCGCCAGTTCCTGCTCCAGCAGATAGCCAATCATGCCCTCGGTTTCGGCGCCGAGCACATCCATGGGATAAGGCTCTACGGCGTCGTAAGCCACTCCCTGCAGAGCCAGCAGCCCCACTTGGGGGCCGTTGCCGTGGGTCAATACAAGCTCGTGCGATGCTGCCACACGCGCCAGTTGTGCGGCAGCGCAGCGGATGTTTTCCAGCTGGTTGGGCGCACTCAGGACCTGCCCGCGCCGCAACAGGGCATTGCCGCCAAGTGCCACAACGACTTTCATGGTGCATTCATGCCGGTGTCATGCAAGGGTGGCGACCAGCACTGCCTTAATGGTGTGCATGCGGTTTTCTGCTTGGGTAAACACAACCGAGGCGTCTGACTCAAACACTTCATCGCTTACTTCGATCTCGGTCAGGCCGTAGCGCTCATGCACCTGACGGCCAACCTCCGTATCGAGATTGTGAAAGGCGGGCAGGCAGTGCATGAAACGGGTCCGTGCCTTGCCGGTGGCACGCATGAGTGATGCGGTCACCTGATAGGGCAATAGTTGCTCGATCCGGGCCTTCCAGGCGTCCTCCGGCTCACCCATCGAAACCCAGACGTCGGTGTAGAGAAAATCGGCGCCCGCGACTGCGACCAGTGGATCGGTTTCGATGGAGATGCGGGCACCTGTGGTGAGCGCCAGCTCGCGCATCTGCGCTACCAGTTCTTCCGGTGGCTGCAGACCGGCGGGGGCTGCAATGCGGACATCCATGCCCATTTGGGTGCCTCCAATCAGCAGCGAGCATCCCATGTTGAATCGCGCGTCACCCAAATAACAAAATGACAACTCATGAAGGGGCTTTTCGCCAAACTCTTCCATCGTCAGCAGGTCTGCGAGCACCTGTGTCGGGTGAGACTCGTCGGTTAACCCGTTCCAGACCGGAACACTGGAGAATCGCGCCAGCTCTTCAACCACGGTCTGGTGAAATCCCCGGTACTCGATACCGTCATACAGCCTTCCCAGAACCCGGGCTGTGTCCTTGAGGGACTCCTTATGGCCCATTTGGGACCCCGTGGAGTCAATGTATGTGACATGGCCACCTTGATCGTGCACCGCCACTTCAAATGCGCATCGCGTTCGCGTGGAGGCTTTCTCAAAGATCAGGGCAATGTTCTTGCCCTTCAAGCGGGGATGTTCGTTTCCGGCGAATTTTGAGCGTTTGAGCTCGGCAGCCAGGTCGAGTAGAAAGCGTATGCCCCGGGGGGGGAAATCCTTCAAGGTCAGAAGGCTTCTATTACGAAGGTTAAAACTCATGGTGTGGTCCTGAATGGCATTGTTTCAAAGGGCATCGCGCTCGATGGGGCAGCTCATGCAATGGCTTCCACCCCGGCCGCGGCCGAGCTCACGGCCGGGAATCGTGATGACTTCGACGCCCGCCTTGCGCAGCAGGGTATTGGTATAGGTGTTGCGGTCGTAAGCCACCACAACGCCGGGCGCCAGGCAAAGCAGGTTGTTGCCGTCGTCCCATTGTTCACGCTCGGCTTCAAAGGCATCCCCGCCTGTCGACACTACCCGCAGCTTGGCCAGACCAAGCGCCTGTGCGATCACGTCCAGAAAAGGTTTGGCCTCCGTCCGCACGTCCAATGTTCCCTCTTGTGCGCCGGGGCGAATACTGTGCACCCGGATGGCATCCACCATTTCCGGGAAGATGGTGACCAGATCCACGTCGCAGAATGTGAAGATGGTGTCGAGGTGCATTGCACCGCGGGATTTGGGTATCTGCGCTGCCAGCACCAGCGTTGCGGCGCCGCTGGCGAACAAGGCACGTGCCAACTGGCTTACCGCCTGGGGCGACGTACGTTCGCCCATGCCGATTAACACAACGCCTTTGGCCAGAGGCATGACATCACCCCCTTCCAGCGATGCCATGCCGTGGCTCAGATCCGGGTCACCCCACCATACTTTGGCGTTGCTTGCGAACGCTGGGTGGAAACGGTAGACGGCGGTTGTGAGCAGCGTTTCTTGTTGGCGTGCTGGCCAGTACATGGGGCACAGCACTACACCATCGAAGATCCAACAACTGCTGTCACGCGTGAACAGGGTGTTGGGCAGTGGCGGTAACAACAAGTCTTCGGGGCCGGCGCAATGCGCCACGAGCCCTTCCGTTACAAATGGCAATTCGGCGTTGGTGAGACCGCCGATCAGGTATACGGCAAGTTGCGCTGGCAACAGCGCTTCTAGCCAGGGGCGTAATTGCGTTGTTGCTTCAGGGTCAACAAAGCCTGCTCCCAGTTTACGATCCAGTAACCAGCTGCGTGCTACGGGGTTACTTACCGTCTCGGCCAGCAAGTCGTGCAGCTCGAGAACTTCGACGCCACGTTCCACCATGGCACTGGTGAATGCATCGTGGTCATTGCGCGCCTGTGAGACCCACAGCACATCGTCAAACAAAAGGTCCCGGCAGTTGGCTGGAGTCAGTCGCCTTTGCGCCAGGCCGGGACGGCACACCAAAACCTTGCGCAATCGTCCTATTTCCGAATACAGGCCTCTTGGCATGTTCATTCTCCCTGTTTTACAAAGCCAGCTGACCGGACCCTAGAAGGTACGCAGCCGCCAAAGCGAGCATCAGAACGCCCGCCAGGACGAACCACTCGTGTCCCGCAAACGGTCTCTGGGAAAGCTGCTTCTTCGCCAGCAGGTAGAGCGCTGCTCCGGGCGCATAGAGCAGTGCACTGAGTAGCATGTATTTCAGCCCTGCTGCGTACAGCAACCAGAGGCAATATCCGGTTGCGATCATGGCGACCGGCGTGTCACTGCGGCTTCTGGTTGTGACGGCGCCTTCGCCACGCCATGCCAGTGAGAGGCCGTAGATGGCACTGAACAGGTAAGGAACGAGGATCATTGCCGTCGACAGGGAAATCAGGGCCAAATAGGACGCTTTGGAGACCAGCGTGAGAATCAGAAAAATCTGCACCATGCCGCTGGTTAGCCACATGGCGTGGGCGGGCACGCCCTTGGTGTTTTGTTTTCCCAGCCAGGCAGGCATTACACCGCCTTGTGCCGGAGTGAAGAGCGACTCTGCTGCCAACAGAGTCCAGGCCAGAAAGCCGCCGCCGACTGACACAATCAGTCCCAAATAAACAACCACGGCGCCCCACGTGCCAACCGCTTTTTCAAGAACACCGGCCATAGACGGATTTTTGAGGGCCGCCAAATCGGGTTGCGTGTGGATGCCCAGGGACAGCAAAGACACGGCCATCAACAGCATCAGGCAAATCAGGAAACCCAGCACGGTAGCGCGCCCCACGTCTTCCCGCTTGCGGGCACGAGCCGAATAGACGCTGGCGCCCTCGATGCCAATGAAGACCCAGACCGTCACCAGCATCGTGCTCTTGACCTGGTTTAATACCGATCCCAATTTGGCGTCACCCCAAAAATCCAGTTTGAAGGTGCTGAACTGAAATGCCATGGCAACCAGTACGACAAACAGCAACAACGGCGCGATCTTCGCCAGCGTGACCACCGCGTTGAGCACGGCAGCGCCCTGAATGCCCCTGAGTACCAGCGCATGGACAACCCACAGCACGATGGATGCACCTGCAATCGCGGCAAAAGTGTTACCTTCGCCAAACGCTGGGAAAAAGTAGCCCAGTGCACCGAATGCGGCCACCAGATAGCCCACATTGCCGATCCAGGCGCTAACCCAGTAACCCCAGGCGGAATTGAAGCCCACATACTCGCCCGACAGCGCCCGCGCATAGGCGTAAACGCCGTTGTCGAGCTCGGGCTTGCGGATGGCAAGCACCTGATAGACGCGCGCCAGCATCAGCATGCCAATGCCACTGATCGTCCAGCCAATAAGGATTGCCCCGGCGCCTGCACCCACCGCCATGTTCTGCGGCAGGCCGAAAATGCCGCTGCCGATGATCGATCCCACAACCAGCGCAATCAGCAGGCCCAAACCGAGGGTCCCCGGGGTTCGCGTGACGGGAGCAGGTTCTGAAGTCATACAGTATCTCGCGTAGTTGTGTGGAGCGTGCGTACCTGAGTTGGTTCATTCTTGGTCTGCGCACGGGGTGCGTCTGTGCGGTACCGAACACAGGCATCGGTGCGCCAACAGACAGACCTGCCCTCCGTACAGGTGAGACACTGGCTCTCAAACGTGCGCAGGGGAACCGGCGCTCCACGTTCTGGACCCCAAGTCACTTCCAAGGATTCGCCATGAAGATTGCACCGTTGATCAACCAAACTACCAAAGTTCTTCCGCTCACCCTCGCAGTGGCCTTCGGGTTGTCCATGGGGGGCTGTGCCAGCACTCCCGTTCCCCATGAGCGCATGGCGGTGGCTGAAGCGGCGGTCGCGCGTGCCAATAGCACGGGGACCAGTGAGAACGCGGCCAGCGAACTGCTGGTAGCCACCACCAAGCTGGAGCGTGCACGCCAGGCGGTGATTGATAAGGACAACGCGTTGGCCGCTCAACTTGCCGAACAGGTGGCGCTGGATGCACAAGTGGCTGAACTGCACGCCCAATCGGAACGTTCGCGCAAGGCCGCGGTGGAATCGAAAGATGCGGCGCGCGCACTGAGCGAAGAAATAAATCGCAAACCAGTCCAGTAAATACACAGGAGCCCTTTATGAATATTCGACTGATGTCCCTTCTGACGCTGACTGCCGCTTTGGTGGCATGCGCTTCCGTTCCCGAGCGCAACCTGGCACTTGACCAGGCTCGTGGCAACTTCAACCAGGCCGAGCACGACCCGCAGGTCCTCGGCTTGGCGCCCGCCGAACTGAAGATGGCCAAGGAATCGCTCATGCAGGCACAACAGGCATGGATCAGCGGGTCGCCCAGGCCCACGGTGGACCACTTGGCTTATATTGCCAGCCAGCGGGTGGTGATTGCCAGGGAGACTGCCTCCAGCTCCGCTTATCAGCGCATCAGCTCTGGCGCTGCCGCGAAACGTGAGCAAGTGCGGCTGGCTGCGCGCACCGAGGAGGCAAACAAGGCGCAACAGCAGTTAGCCTTGTCGCAACAAAGCAATGCAAGCAAAGACGAACAGGTCAGCGACCTGGAGGCGCAGTTGAAGGACCTGAATGCCAGACGAACGGACCGCGGCATGGTGGTAACGCTGGGCGACATTTTGTTTGACAGTGGCAAGTCGCAGCTTTTGCCGGGTGCCCAGGGCAACATGGCCAAACTGGCGGACGTCTTCAAGCGCAATCCGCAGCGCACCGCCTCTATTGAAGGCTATACAGACAACGTTGGATCGGTCAGTTCCAATATGGATCTATCGAGCCGTCGCGCTAACGCCGTCATGGCGGCATTGGTGAGCCAGGGTGTAGCGGCCATGCGATTGAGCGCCAAATCGTTCGGTGAAAACAATCCCGTCGCCAGCAACGATACCCCCGCTGGTCGCCAGATGAACCGCCGCGTAGAGATCGTCTTCGGACCTGAAAGCGTCCGCATTCTCGCGCAGTAGGGTCTGTGCCCATCGGTACCGACGATGGATTCGCTGCCTTTCGCGGCTGTGTGCGTTGGCGTACCGACAAAACAATCTGCGGGTAATAGTCTTGCATTGCCAAATTGGAAATAAAGAACAGGAAATATTATGAACAAATCTCTTATCGCGACCACGGTCGCAATGGCTTCTGCCGTTTTTCTCACCGCCTGCGGTACCCCTCCCCAGCAGACCAATGCGCCGTACTACCCAACCAGCCAGACCGGTTATCCGTCGAGCTTTGGTTTCATTGAGTCGATTCAGGTCGTCGCAGCCAACAGATCTACCGGCCCTGGCGTTGGTGCAGTGGTCGGTGGTGTTGTGGGTGGCATCCTAGGCAACCAGGTGGGCGGCGGTACCGGTAAAGACATTGCTACGGTTGCGGGCGTTGTGGGAGGCGCCGTGGTTGGCAACAAAATTGAGCAGAGTAACCGAGTGGCCACACGCGATGTGTACCAGATTTCTGTACGACTTGACAATGGAACGTATCAAAACGTTCAGCAAGAAAGCCTGGACGGCATGCAGGTCGGAAATCGCGTTCGTGTTGAAAACGGCCATGTCTATCGCAATTGAGATCGCAGCCACACCGACCCGGTAAGCACTGTCCGTATGGGGAAGGTAGCCCTTTGGCTTGTTCCTCAGTACCGCGATATTTTTGTTTGCCAGAGTCTTGTGGGCTCATATTTGAAATTGCTGGGGTTGGATTTCTGTCCCCTTCACCTCGGGGCCTCGCGCGGACCCGCGACGGTCAGCGGGCTTGTTGCCCCGCTCCAATATGTGCAAAAAAGAACTATCAAACGGAAATTCCCAATGAACAATCAATTGACGAAAATTTCCATCACCATGGCACTCACAGTGACCGCAGCGGCGTTCATAACTGGCTGCAATCGCCAGGAATCATTGCCCGCGTCCGCAAGTCCGACCACCGTGGGCACGGAGCTTGACGATACGGTGATAACCACCCGGGTCAAATCCGCGTTGCTGGCTGACCAGGACATCAAGGGCTTTGACATCAAGGTGGAAACACGCAAGGGCATGGTTTTGTTGAGCGGCTTTGTTGACAACCAGATCCAGATTGACCGGGTCATGTCGGTCACACGTATCGTCGAAGGTGTACGGGACGTTGAAAACAGAATGACCCTCAAAGACGGAACTGCAACCGTCGGCAACAAACTCGATGATGGTATCGTCACCACGAAAGTGAAGTCCGCTCTGCTGGCGGACTCCAGCATCAAAAGTGCCCAGATTGCCGTTGTCACCCAAAAAGGCGAGGTACAGTTGAGCGGCTTCCTGGACAATCAAATGCAGATTGATCGCGCCATTGCGGTTGCGGGTGCGATCGAAGGGGTGCGCAACGTGGTAAATGAAATGAGTATCAAAAAATGATTCTGCGAGTCCGTGCCAGCCCCTAAACGCCTGACCTGTGTCGATTGTCTGCGTCCGCTGAGCACCTGTATTTGCAGGTGGATCACGCCAACAGACCATGTAGTCGAGGTGGTTGTTTTGCAACATCCGCTGGAGGTGGGCCATGCGAAGGGGAGCGCACGGCTCCTGCATTTGAGTTTGCCAAACAGTGCACTGGCCATCGGCGAGAATTTTGACCCTGAGATGCTGCAGGCCCTGATCAGCGGACCGTTGCGCACACCTTTTAAGAGCGCCGTGCTCGCTCCAAAGCGCAGCATCTTGCTGTATCCGGACCCACCGCAAGCTCCGGAGGGTGGGTTGCCTGTGCCGCCTGCTACGGGGGCCTCGGACGTGCTGGACTTGTCCCGCACACGCCTGATTGTGCTCGACGGCACGTGGCGCAAGAGCCGCAAGATGCTCTATCTCAATCCGTTACTGCAACAGTTGCCCCGGCTGGCACTGCGCGACATGCCTGCGTCCCACTATCGGATTCGCAAGGCTCACAAGCCGGACCAGCTGTCCACGCTGGAGGCGACGTGTGCAGCGCTGGCCCAATTGGACGGCAATGCTGTAGCGTGGCTTCCACTGCTGGCTGCGTTCGATGGATTTGTTTCACAGCAGTCTGAGCACCACGCGAGCCGCTAACATAACGAAAAATCGGAAGAACGCAGTGGAATACCATCCAGAAAACGCCAACCCCACCGCCCTTGCGCCGTCGCAGGGCGACCGTCCCGATATTTTCGGTGCGGATGGTAGTGCAATGTTCAAAGTTTTCTTTGATCATGGTCCCGAGGCGATCGTGCTGACGCGCGCGCGCGACCATGTGATCGTCGAGGTGAATCAGGAGTGGCTCAACTTGACGGGCTTTTCGCGCCAGCAAGCCGTTGGGCGCACCGCATTGGAGATAGGCCACTGGGCAGACGAAGCGACGCGCGAGTGGGCGATGCGGCCACTCACAACCGCTGGCCGCGTGAATGATCTGGACGTCACGCTCACCATGCAGGATGGCTTGTCGCGTCTGGTGCGCCTCAACGCGGTTCTGGTGACGGTGCAGTCCGAGGCCTACGTTTTAATTTATCTGCGCGACGTGACCGCTGAACGCCTCGCACAAGAGGCGCTCAAGGCCAGCGAAAGAGCGCTGGAACAAGCCAATGAAAAACTCAACCAGCAGGTCACACTCTATGAGATGACCGAAACGCTAGCCAAAGTGGGGCATTGGGTGGTTTATCCAGACGGCAATGGCGTCCAGTTGTCGCATGGTTATCGCCAAATTGGCAACCTGGGCAGTTCCGAGTTCGCTCCCATGGGGGACCATTTGCGGGGCGTTCTGGATGAGGACCGCGCCATGGTCAAGCGGGCACTCAGGCAAATGGATGGTGAAACCCTGGAGTACCGCTGGCGCAGACCCGATGGCGTCGTCATCTGGATTCGTTCGCGCATGTACCGGCAGGTGGAAAACGGTGTGGTCAAGGCCGAATACGGCATCGTGCAGGACATCTCACGTGAACGCGAAGCTCTGCAGGCTGTGGCGAATCAACTGGCAGCCACGCAACAGAGCGAGGCGCGTTTTCGGGCTTTAACCGAGTTGACCTCGGACTGGTATTGGGAACAGGACGCCAACTTCCGATTCGTCCGGGTAGACGGTGACATCGAGACCGCCAGAAGCGTGCCGTCGGAGGGCTTTATTGGCGCCACGCGATGGGATTCTGGTGTTCAAGGCGTAAGCCCGGCCCAGTGGGTGTTGCACCGCGCGGTGCTGGAGGCGCGCGAAACCTTTCACGATTTTGAAATGCAGCGCGCGCGCAGTGACGGCTCCTTGATATGGGTCTCCATCAGCGGAGCCCCGATCTTTGATAGCCTGGGCGTGTTTACTGGCTACCGGGGCACCGGTCGCGAGATCAGCGCCCGCAAGCAGGCTGAAGCGGACATCGAAAGGCTGGCCTTTTTTGATGTGCTGACCGGATTGCCCAACCGGCGCTTGCTGATTGATAGGCTCAATCAGGCCATTGCTTCCAGCGCCCGGCGCGGCAGCTACGGGGCCTTGCTGTTCATTGATCTGGACAATTTCAAGATGCTCAACGACACACTCGGGCACCAGATGGGCGACGCGTTGCTCATGCAGGTTGCGCAGCGTCTGGGCGAATGTGTGAGGGGAATTGATACCGTGGCCCGATTGGGTGGAGACGAGTTTGTCGTGATGCTGGAGGAGTTGAGTGAAACGCAAGCGCAGGCCGCAACGCAGGCTGAGCTGGTGGGCAAGAAAATTCTGATTGCGCTGAACCAGTATTTTGAGCTGGACGGGCAACAGCACCACAGTTCCCCCAGTATTGGCGTGACGCTGTTTTTCGATCACCAGCAGACCGTGGATGAGTTGCTCAAACGGGCCGATCTGGCCATGTACCAGGCCAAGGCGGCCGGGCGTAACACCCTGCGGTTTTTTGACCCGGCCATGCAGGCTGCTGCATCGCAGCGCGCAGCGCTGGAGGCGGACATTCGGCAGGGGCTGGACCGCAACGAGTTCATGTTGCACTACCAGCCCGTGGTGGATGAGAACAGTCGCATGACCGGTGTGGAGGCCTTGCTACGCTGGCAACACCCGCACCGCGGGTTGGTGTCGCCCGCCGAGTTCATTCCGGTGGCCGAGCAAACCGGTTTGATTTTGCCCCTGGGGCAATGGGTGCTGGAAGTGGCCTGTGCGCAATTGGTTACCTGGAGCGCACAGCGTTCCACCCAGGGGTTGACGATGGCGGTGAACGTCAGTGCACGCCAGTTTCGTCACCCTGATTTCTCCGATCAGATACTGGGCATATTGCGCCTCAGTGGTGCCAACCCCTATCGCCTGAAGCTGGAATTGACCGAGAGTTTGCTGCTCAGTGATGTTGAAGATGCCATTGCCAAAATGAGCGAGTTACGTTCGATCGGTGTGGGCTTTGCGCTCGACGATTTCGGGACAGGATATTCATCACTGTCCTATCTGAAACGCCTTCCGCTGGATCAATTGAAAATTGACCAGTCTTTTGTATGCGATGTCTTGACCGACACCAATGACGCGGCCATTGTCCGAACGATTCTGAACCTGGCCCAAAGTCTGGATCTGAGTGCAGTAGCCGAGGGGGTGGAAACTGCAGGCCAGCGCGACTTTTTGCTGCGCAGTGGCTGCAAGGCCTTTCAGGGTTATCTGTTCGGGCGGCCAGTGCCCGTGGACCAGTTGGCCTTGCCGGTGGCCTGAACCACCGTCAACACGCCTTAAAGGAGTGCGTCACCTGCGGATGGGGCGACTGCTGCAGCACCGGCGTCGGACGTGTCCTCCGATGCATCCAGATCGGTGGCAGACGCTGCGCCCTGGCGCAAAGCAGCCTTTTCGCCAGCGCTGGCGAATTTGCTGTATTTACCCAGAATGCCAATCAGTTGTCCGTACACCCGCGGGTTACCCGCCAGGCATTACTGCTGATCCAGAAAGTCAGCCTCGCCCGTGAAGTTACCCACCAGTCCGCCGGCTTCGGTCACCAGCAGTGAGCCTGCGGCCACATCCCAGGGCTGCAGGCCCGTTTCAAAGAAACCTTCGGTGTAGCCTGCAGCCACATAGGCAAGGTCCAGCGCGGCAGCGCCAGGGCGGCGCAGGCCGGCAGTGCGCTGCATGACATCGCCCATCATCTTGAGGTAGTTGTTGAAATCGTCACCGGGACGGAAGGGAAATCCGGTGGAGATCAGGGATTCCTTCAGGTGGATGCGCTTGGAGACACGCAGGCGCCGATCATTCAGGAAAGCGCCACGGCCTTTGGTGGCGGTAAACAGGTCGTTACGGGTAGGGTCGTACACCACGGCTTGCTCAATCTTGCCTTTGACCGCGAGTGCGATGCTTACGCAGTACACCGGCAGGCCGTGGATGAAGTTGGTGGTGCCGTCCAGCGGATCGATGATCCAGACAAAGTCCGAGTCCTTGGCACCGTGCTCGCGTCCGGACTCTTCGGCCCATATGCCGTGGCCGGGGTAGGCGGTCGTCAGCGTTTCAATGATCGCCTGCTCTGCAGCATGGTCAACCTCGGTGACAAAGTCGTTGGCTTTCTTTTGTGAAATACGAACAGACTCAATATCGAGTGCGGCGCGGTTGATGATGGATCCGGCAGCGCGGGCAGCCTTGACGGCCACATTGATCATGGGGTGCAGATTGAGCGACATAAATTGTTTTGAAGAGCTGAGTGGATCCGGCTGGCGATGCAGGCGGCGACAATAAGCGCATTTTACCGTTTCCCATGCAAACCCGATTTATCTTGCTCAACACCAGCCACGCTGGCAACGTCGGGGCCGCCGCCCGCGCCATGAAAACCATGGGTTTTGATGACCTTGTGCTGGTTGCGCCACGCTGGGCCAATGTGCTGCGTCGGGAAGAAACCATTCAGCGGGCCAGTGGCGCGCTGGATGTTCTGGCCAGGGCCCGCATCGTCGACACCCTGGACGAGGCCTTGGACGGAATCTCCCATTTGTGTGCAACCGCCATGACGCCGCGCGACTTTGGACCCGCCACTACCACGCCGCGGGAACATTTCGAATTGCTATCAAAAGCGCAGCTGCCTACCCATATTCCACGGGGGCTGGAGGCCAATTTGGCAGGTCAAAAGGGAGTAGGATTCCTGTTTGGCTCGGAGCGCTTTGGCATGCGCAATGAAGATGTGTACCGCTGCCATGTGTGTCTGAGCATTCCCAGCAACCCGCAGTTTGGCTCACTGAATATTGGTGCAGCGTTGCAGGTGGTGGCCTATGAGTGGCGTTTGGCGTTGGGTGGGTTCGGTGTGGAGCTGCCCGCTGCGCCCACCCATCTGGCGGATGCTGCCCAGGTGAGCGGCATGCTGACCCATCTGGAGCAGTCGCTGGTTTCGCTGGGTTTTCTGGATCCGGCAGCGCCCAAAAAGCTGATGCCACGCCTGAACCAGCTTTTCAACCGCGCAGGCCTGGAAGAAGAAGAAATTCACATCTTGCGAGGAATTGCCAAGGCCATTGGCCAAATGGCCGCGCGTTCAGCGGGTGATGTGTCGAGAGGATAGACTTCTGTTCATGTTTTCCCGTCTACGCTCCGACATCCAGTGCATTCTTGACCGCGACCCGGCTGCCCGCAGCGCTTGGGAGGTGCTGACGTGCTACCCCGGCCTGCACGCGCTGATACTGCACCGTGGTGCCCACTGGTGCTGGACCCATGGGCTTCAATGGCCAGGGCGTTTTATTTCACACATGGCGCGGTGGCTGACCGGTATCGAAATCCATCCCGGTGCCATCATCGGCGAGCGGGTATTTTTTGACCATGCCATGGGCGTGGTCGTGGGCGAGACCGCGGAAATTGGCGATGGTTGCACCATTTACCAAGGCGTGACCTTGGGAGGCACCTCCTTGTACAAAGGCACCAAGCGTCACCCCACACTGGGCAAAGATGTGGTCGTCAGTGCGGGCGCCAAGGTCCTGGGTGGTTTTTTGGTGGGCGACGGCGCCAAGATTGGCAGCAACGCGGTGGTGATCAAACCGGTTCCGGCAGGGGCCACGGCGGTGGGCATTCCCGCACGCATCATTCCCTCCAAAACCGGTGAAAGTGCCGACCTGGTCTCCACCGACCGCAAGTTCACGGCCTACGGAATTACCCAGGAGGACGATCCGGTGAGCCAGGCACTGCGCGGCCTGATTGACTCGGCTTCAGGCCAGGATCACCAGATTGCACTGCTTTGGAAGGCCATTGAAACCCTGTCTGCGAACCGCGCAGTCACGGATTGTGTGCCCGGAGACGCGACCCGCAAGGAGTGCTTTGAAGCCGAGCGCCTAAACCAGCTGGTCGGCAAGTAGGTTCAAGCGGCCCGAGGCGGCCGGATGGCGGTTTTGGGGCGGAATGCCTTGCACACCGCGTCCTGCGTTTCGAGGTAGGGGCCGCCAATGAGGTCGATGCAGTAAGGCACTGCGGCAAATATGCCGTTGATCAACTGCTGCCCGTTGGCGTCTTTCAGACCTTCCAGTGTTTCAGCAATCGCTTTGGGTTGACCTGGCAGGTTGATGATCAGGCTTTGGTCCCGAATCACCGCGACCTGGCGCGACAGGATGGCGGTGGGCACAAATTTCAGGCTGATCTGGCGCATTTGCTCACCAAAACCCGGCATTTCCTTGTGCGACACGGCGAGCGTGGCTTCCGGGGTCACGTCTCGTAGCGCAGGGCCGGTGCCGCCGGTCGTCAACACCAGGCTGCAACCCGCATCCACCAGTTCAATCAGCGTGGCGCTGATGGCGGCCTGTTCGTCCGGAATCAGCCGGGCTTCGAAGGTGATGGGGTTTTGCAGGGCACGGACCAGCCAGTCCTGCAAGGCTGGCAGGCCTTTGTCCTCGTACACCCCGGTAGACGCCCGGTCGCTGATCGACACGATGCCAATCTTGACGGCATCAGGCGCCGCGGATGCGGTGTTGCTCACGCAGGGTCTCCCGCATCGGCCGCGAGGTTTCCCGGGACTGTGATGGCTTCGGAGGCGTCGGCTTTCTGCAGCAAGTGTGCGCGCACGATCTGGAAAATATCGCGGTAGGCACGGCCGTGACGCACGGCTTGGCCGGGCAGCTCGGGCTTGGCATCCTTGCGGGCCTGGCGGATCAGCGCACGCAGTTGTTGGGTATCGGTTTCAGGACAAACGCTGACCCATTGGCCCACGGCATCGTCGTCCGCAACCAGGCGGTCACGCCAGGTTGCGGCCTCGTGCAGCGCCAGCGTTTCCCGGGCGGAAGGCCCGTGTTGTTCCGACAGGGCGGTGCGCACGTTGGCCAGCATTTCGGGGCTGAGCTGGCGCATGCGCTTGCCGATAAACTGCATTTGGCGGCGCTTGCCTTCAAAGTTGGTGATGCGTTTGGCTTCAGCGATGGCTTCCACCAGGCGTTCTGGCAAGGCCAGGCGCATCAACAACTCGGCCCGCAGGTTCAGCAAGTCTTCACCGAGCTTTTGCAGCTCGGTGCTTTCGCGTTTCAAGTCGGTACGGCTGGACTCGTCTGTGCCTTTGAGTTCGCGCTTGAGTTCCAGATCAAGCTCGCTGCCCTCGGCGACAAATTTACCTTTGACGAAATAGCCTTTTTTTAGTTTGCTCATATAGCCAAGTATCATAGCCTCCGCTATGACGAAACCCCACTCTTCCTCCCAATCCGCTGTAAAAGGCGCCTCATCCACCAAGCCGGCCGACAGTGGTTTTGCCTACAGTCGCCCGTTTTTCGAATCCTTGGTGGACACCGCGCTGGCGCAAGCCAAGAAGTTGGGTGCCACCGACGCCGGGGCTGAAGTGTCCGAAGGCTGCGGTCTGAGCGTGTCGGTACGCAATGGCGAGCTGGAAAACGTGGAGCGCAACCGCGACAAGTCATTGGGCGTAACTGTTTACGTGGGCCAGCGCCGGGGCAACGCCAGTACCTCTGATTTTTCCAATGCCGCCATTGAGCAGACGGTGCGGGCTGCGTACGACATTGCCCGGTTTACCGCCGAAGACCCGTTTGCCAGCCTGCCGGAGGAAAAGGACATTTCGCCAGTAGCCGACCGGGAGCGCGACCTGGACCTGTTCTTCCCCTGGGGGATTAATAGCGAAGAGGCTATGCGTCTGGGGCTGGAGTGCGAAGCAGCTGCCCTGTCCACCAGCAAGCGCATCACCAACAGTGAGGGCGCGGGCGTGTCGGCGCAGCAATCGCATTTTTTCAGTGCCCACACCCACGGCTTTCGTGGCGGTTATGCCAGTTCGCGCCATTCCATGTCGGTCTCTCCCATTGCGGGCAAGGGCAAAGACATGCAGCGCGACAGCTGGTACAGCTCCATGCGCCACCCCGACGCGCTGGCATCGCCCCAAGCCATTGGCCGCTACGCCGCCGAGCGGGCGCTAAGCCGCCTGAAGGCGCGCAAAATCGCCACGACTGAGTGTCCGGTGCTGTTTGAGTCGCCACTGGCCGCCGGTTTGGTGGGCGCGTTTGTGCAGGCCGTCAGCGGTGGATCGCTGTACCGCAAGAGTTCGTTCTTGCTGGATTCGTTGGGCAAGATCGTGCTGCCGCGCCACATTGATATTCGGGAAGACCCGTTTGTGCTGCGCGGCAAAGGCAGCTCTCCCTTCGATGACGAGGGCGTCAGCGTCAAAGCCCGCCAGGTGGTCGACGGCGGGCGGGTACAGGGTTACTTTTTGAGCAGCTATTCAGCTCGCAAGCTGGGCATGCAGACCACCGGCAATTCGGGTGGCTCGCACAACCTGACATTCACCTCGCGTCTCACCAAGGCAACAGATGATCTGGACGCCATGCTGCAAAAGCTGGGCACGGGTTTGTTTGTCACTGAGTTGATGGGGCAGGGCACCAACTACGTCACAGGCGATTACTCGCGCGGTGCCAGCGGTTTCTGGGTCGAAAATGGCCGCATCGCCTACCCGGTGCACGAGATCACCATCGCCGGCAACATGAAGACCATGCTCAAGGGCATTGAGGCGGTGGGAGCGGATACCTACAACTACGGCGCCAAAACCGTGGGTTCGATTCTGGTCAACCGCATGAAAGTTGCGGGAAGCTGATCCCGCTTGGGCGGTGGCGGCAGTGGTGGCGGCTTAACCCGCCAGCGCCGCTTTGACTGCGGCTGACACGGTACCCATTTCGGCCTTGCCTGCCAGCTTGGCTTTCACGGCACCCATCACTTTGCCCATGTCGCCGGGGCCTGCAACGCGACCCAGCTCTGCGCCCAGCTCGGTCACGATGGCTTTGACGGCGGTCAGCACTTCTTCCGCACTCATGCGCTGGGGCAAATAGCCCTGCAGCACCAGCATCTCGGAGGCTTCCTTGTCGGCCAAATCCATGCGCTCGGCTTTGGTGAACGCCTCAATGCTGTCTTTGCGCTGCTTGATGAGCTTGTCAACAATGGCGACCACGGCCACATCGTCCAGCACGATGCGCTCATCGACTTCACGCTGTTTGCAGGCTGCCAGCAGCAGGCGGATGGTGCCCAGGCGCTCGCTGTCTTTGGCGCGCATGGCGGTTTTCATATCTTCGGTGATCTGGTCTTTGAGTGACATGGCGTGATTCCTGAAAAGTGGGACCTGAAATGAAAAAAAGCCCGCTGGAGCGTCCCCAAGCGAGCTTTTTGGCCTTGAGAGGCGTCTTAATCGGTTGAGATTAAAACAGCTTCTTCGGCAATTGCATCGAGCGGATGCGCTTGTAGTTGCGCTTGACGGCAGCTGCCTTCTTGCGCTTGCGCTCTGCAGTGGGCTTCTCATAGAACTCGCGTGCGCGCAGATCTGTCAACAGGCCCAATTTCTCGATAGTGCGCTTGAAGCGACGCAGAGCGACGTCAAACGGCTCGTTTTCTTTTACACGGATGGTTGTCATTACGTAATGTTGTCCAAAAAGTGCTGGCGTTGGTCAAGTGGGGAGATCGAGCCCCATAAGCCCCGTTTCAGCGATGTCCCCCGTCTGTAACTAGTATTGGCCGACGAGGGTTTGCCAGAAAAGCCTTGGATTATAGCGTTTCCAGAGGCGCATTCACAGTTAACGCGACAGCTTTGCTGCCAGTCCTTGCGCGCAGGCGAATGCACTGGCCCACGCCCACTGAAAGTTGTAGCCTCCCAGCCAGCCGGTCACATCCACCACTTCGCCAATGAAATACAGGCCAGGCTGGCGCGACTCCAGGGTCTGGCTGGACAGTACACGGGTATCCACGCCACCCGCGGTGACCTCGGCTTTTTTATAGCCCTCGGTGCCCGTGGGGGTGAGTTCCCATCGGCTCAGGCGCTCGCCCAGCGCCGCCAGGGCCTTGTCGGATGCCTCATTGGTGGGGCGCTGCCAGTTGTGGCCCAGCGCTGCGCCTTGGGCTACCCAGGTATCCGCCAGGCGGGAAGGTACCAGTGCGGCCAGTTCGTTGGCGATCAGCTTGCGGGATGTAGCCTTGGCGTGTTGCAGTACCTCAGCTACGTCAGTGGCAGGAGCCAGATTCAACCGGATCGGCGTGTTGGGTTGCCAGTAGCTCGATATTTGCAGCACACCGGGGCCACTCAAGCCCTTGTGGGTGAAGAGCAGGTCTTCCAGAAACGTGGCTTTGTCTTTTTTGCTTCCGGTTTCAATCTGCACCGGTAACGACAGGCCTGACAACTGGGCAAACGGCGCCCACGCGTCCGCATCAAACGTCAGCGGGACCAGGGCAGGTCGTGTCGCGATGAGGGGTAGGTCGAATTGTTTGGCGACGCGGTAGCCAAAATCGGTTGCGCCGATTTTGGGAATCGACAATCCACCGGTGGCCACCACGATGGAGGCGCAGTGAATGGTGCCCCTGTCACTATCAATTTCATAGCTGCTGGCGCAGTTTCCATGCGGGATAGAGGCCGAAAAGCGTATATTTTTGACGCTGCAGGGCTGCCAGCGTGTCACGCCACCGGCTTCGCACTCGGCCAGCAGCATCTGGATGATGTCTTCGGCCGATCGGTCACAAAACAGCTGGCCTTTGTGCTTTTCGTGAAACGGAATCTGGTGCTTGTGCATCAGCGCCAGAAAATCGGCGGGGCTGTAGCGCGACAGTGCGGAGCGGCAAAAGCGCGGGTTGTCACTCAAGAAATTGGCGGGGGTGGTGTCCCGGTTGGTGAAGTTGCAGCGCCCGCCGCCCGAGATACGGATTTTCTCGGCGATTTTTTCGCCATGGTCAATCACCAGAACCTTCAGTCCCCGCTGGCCGGCAACGCCTGCACAAAAAAGCCCAGCCGCGCCGGCGCCGATTACAACCACATCAAATGCATTAAAAGTCATGGGGGCAGTGTATTCGGCCGCCGCCCCGGACTTAGGGGGGCGATGCTATGCCCAGCAGTTTTTCCACTTCGCCGCGGCCACCCGGACTGGCCATCAGTACCAGCACCGATCCGGCCCTGACGGCATGGTCATCGGCTGGATTGAAAACCCACTGACCATTTTCATGGGCGGCCATCAGGAGGTAATTCTTTGACCTGGGAAGCAGTTCGCCCACCTTTGCGACCGGGATGCTTTCAGGAATGGTCACTTCTTCAACGCGCAAGCCTTCGTCGCTGTGGAGCATCTTGTCCATGAAATTGACGACGTGCGGGCGCACCATGACCGAGGCAATGCGCATGCCACCGGTGAAGTCGGGCGAGACGATCTCGTCCGCTCCTGCACGGCGTGCCTTCTTCTCGTTGCGAATGTCGTGCAAGCGCACCACCACGCGCGCCTTGAGATTGAGCAGCTTGACGGAGAGCGCAATCATCAGGTTGTGGCCGTCGTCTCCCGTCACGGCAAAAACGCCTGCGGCGGCGGCAACCCCCGCCTGGTGCAGGGCATTGTCGTCGGCCGCATCTTCATGCAGGTACAGCGCATGCGGGTGGTGCTCCAGCCAGGCATCCAGCACCACGCGATTGCTCTCGATCACCACAAACGGGCGACCGGTTTTTGCGAGCTCATGGGCAACGTTTGAGCCCACGCGCCCGATACCGCACACGATGTAGTGCCCGGACAGTCTGCTGATGATTTTTTCCATGCGATTTTTCCTCAAACCTTCATTCAGATCCGAATCGACCAGAAGGGCGACCAGGGTGGAGAACAGGTAGCTCAGGGTGCCAATGCCGATGACGGCAATGAACACCGTGAACAGGCGGCCCATCGGGTGGTGGGTCAAATCCACGGTTTCACCAAAGCCAATTGTGGCGATGGTGATGAAGGTCATGTAGAAGCTGTCAATCCAGGTGGCGTTGGGTCGCCCGATGAAGTGGTATCCGACCGTTCCAGCCAGTTGAATCAGCATCAGCAAGCCTGCGCCGTAGAGCAGCCCTGTGAAGTGACTGCCCTGCAGGACCTTTGTCAATGTGTGTTGTCCCCTGCTTGAAGTCATCACAAATTGTAGCCAGCGCGCAGGACCGCTATGGCACCCGTCAGCACCCGTCAGGGCGCCGGTGTCACGCGGGACTTGGCGTGGATCAGGCCGTGCGTGCCAGTGCGGGTGCTGATTCCAGACCCGCCGCCGCAACGCCCTGAAGGACGTCGCCCACCACAATCACACTGGGGCTGGCCAGGTGTTCCCGCTCGATAGTGGCTTGCAGCTCAGCCAGCGTGCACACCGCGTGGCGCTGGTGCGGCAGGCTGGCGTTCTGGATGATGGCGACCGGCGTGCTGGCCGCAAGGCCCGACAGCAGTTCACTCTGAATACGTGCAGCGCCGCTGACGCCCATGTAGATGACCAGTGTCAATTTGGCCTGGCGCGCAGTGGCCGCCAGCGCACGCCAGTCGGTGCCGGTATCGCCGGGTTTGGCATGGCCGGTGACAAACACCACGCCGTGGGCATGCTCGCGGTGGGTGAGTGGCACGCCCAGTGATGTGACCGCCGCCAGACCCGCGGTGATGCCGTTGACAACCTGCACCCGCACGCCAGCGGCCTGCAGGTGCTCCACCTCTTCGCCGCCGCGGCCAAACAGGAAGGGGTCGCCTCCTTTGAGGCGCACCACGGTTTCACCTTCCTGCGCGGCGGTGATCATGAGCTTTTCAATAAACGATTGTGGTGTCGATCTGCAGCCGCCGCGCTTGCCCACATGCACCACCCGGGCGGCGGGCGAAGCAAAGGCCACGATCGCCTCATTCACCAAATCGTCCACCAGCAGCACGGTGGCCGCCTGAATGGCTTTGAGGGCCTTGAGGGTCAGCAGTTCCGGGTCGCCAGGGCCAGCGCCCACCAAGGTGACCAGGCCTGTTGGCGCAGCGTAGGGGAAATCGTGTTTCATAGTGATGCAACCATACGCAAGATGTGGGCCACCTGTTGAGCAATGGGCGTGGGAACAGGCTGGCTGCCGTCCAGCACGCTGCGGATGTAGGTGGCTGTGCGGGCCGCATCGGTGGTTTGTGGCAGGTCAGGCAAGGTAGCCAGCGTACCCGCCTGGTGGGCCTGCAACTCAATGGCCTGGCCGTTCACAAATCCCTGCATCTTGGGCGTGCGCCGGGGGTCGGCCACGGCTTCGCCCTCGGTGCCGCGCAGCAGCAAGGCGTTGGTTTTCATCAGCGCCAGTGTCTCGGCCATGGACACGGCGTATTCGGGGTGGGTGTAGCTGGTCACCAGCAGGCTCTTGCTATCGCAGGGGTTCATCAGCTTGACCAGGCTGTGGGCGGGGTTGCGCAGGTTGACGACGCGGCGCACATCCAGCAGGCGTTGCAGACCGGGGCTCAAGAGCGCAGTTGGAACAAATGCCACGCTGCCAGATGCTATGGATTCGATAGCTGTCTGCGCAGGTATGGCGAGGGCTAGCAGCACTTCTGACGTAAAAACCCGGCTGGACTCGGTGGCTGTGCCGTGCACCAGAACCGGCAGGCCTTCACGCGCCAGCAAAAGTGCCAGCAGCGGCGTCAGCACCGGCAGCTTGCGTGCGCCGTTGTAGCTGGGGATGACGACGACGGGCTTGTCGCCCGCCGGAATACGGTGCAGCCGCTGGTGGGTGGCATCCAGAAAACCGGCCATTTCCTGCGCGGTTTCACCCTTGATGCGCATAGCCAGACAGAAGGCGCCGATTTCCAGGTCCGTGACCGTGCCATCGAGCACCTGCCCGAACAAATCAGCCGCCTGCTCGCGCGTGAGCGCCCGGGCGCCGTCTTTGCCGCGCCCGATTTCCTTGATGTATTTGCCAATGCCCATGGCGCCATTGTCCGGGAATCTTGATGACTTTGGGCTATGAGCTTATGCCGCCAATGGCAGCGGCGCGGGCGCCATGCTGTCACGCACCATGCGTTGCAGCTGCGGCACGCAGGAGCCGCAGTTGGTGCCGCATTGCAGCGCACCCTGCACCGCATCCAGTCGCTCTTTGGGCGTGCCCCGGCAATCCTTCAGCTGGGCGTTGATGGCCATGTCAGTCACATTGAAGCAGGTGCACACCGGCTTGCCGCGCGACACGACCTGTATCGGCGGTATAGCCCCCTGCACCAGCAAGGCGCGGCCGTAACTTTGGGCGGGCAGGGCATCTTGCAGCAGCGTGGTGATCCATTTTTGGGCGCTGGTGTCGCCTGCCAGCAAGAAGCCGTCCAGCGTCGTCAGGGTGTCGCCCCTGTGCAGCAATGCCAGGCGGCGCTGGCCCCGCTTGGCGTCCGCGTAGCGCAGTGCTTGTGCGACGTTCAGCTGCAGCAAGGTTTCGATGTGCGCCAGCACGGCATCCGGCACCGGTTCGTGGTTGGCGGCGCGAAACAGCAGGCCAGTGCGTTCCTGGCCATTGGCATCCTTGACGTTGCTGTTGGCAAACGGCACGCAGGTTGCAAAGGCAAACTGAGCCATCAGTGCTTGCAGCGCGGTACGGGCCGCCAGCACCTGTTCGGCAGGCAGCCAGGCCATCGCCAAGAGCGACCAAGGCATCTCCGCTTTGAACACTTTTACCGCTGCGTGTTTGAACTCAGGCTGTTTCGAATCCGGGCAATAGGCCGAGGTGGTGAGGGCGTTAACCCCCGCCAGCCGCTGGCCTGTAGCGCTTGCGCCGCTCAAAAATTCTTCACCCCAATGCATGGCCATAAAGACCTGGCTCAAGCCCAGCTCGGTGCTGGGCTGAACGGGCACGACGATGGAGCCGCGCTTGCTGGTGACGTGGACCAGGTCGCCGTCTTTCAGAAGACGTCGCTCCATATCCTGTGGGTGCATCTGGATGACAGGTTCGGCCACGTGGCCAAACAGCCGGCCGAGTGTGCCGGTGCGGCTCATGCCGTGCCACTGGTCGCGCAGGCGCCCCGTGGTCAGTGAAAACGGGTAGCGCGATTCGCGGGGTTCAGCCACCGGTTTATAGACGGTGTTGACGAACCGGGCGCGGCCGTCCGGCGTAGGGAAGAAGCCGTCTTCATACAGGCGAGTCTTGCCAACGGCCTCACCTTCTTTTAGCGGCCATTGCTGGGGGCCTTTTTCGTCGAGCAGGGTGTAGCTCATGCCAGTGATGTCCAGATCGCGGCCGCGGGTGGATTCGCGGTGCTCGTTCCACACCGATTCGGGGGAGGGGTAGGGGAAACGTGTTGTGCTGGACGATGCGGCCGCAAGGGCCTCCAGCCGCTGGGCAAAGTCCACGGCAATCGACCAGTCGTGGCGGGCTTCCCCGGGCGCCGCCACTGCCGTGCGCACGCGGCTGATGCGCCGCTCGCTGTTGGTCACGGTACCGTCTTTTTCGCCCCAGGTGGTGGCGGGCAGCAGCAGGTCGGCATAGGCACAGGTGGCGGTGGTGGAAAAGGCTTCCTGAACGATAACCAGCTCGGCACGCTCCAGGGCGCGGCGCACCGTGGTCTGGTCGGGCATGCTTTGCGCCGGATTGGTGCAGGCAATCCACAGGGCCTTGATCTCGCCATCAGCGGCGGCCTGAAACATTTCTACGGCAGTCTTGCCGGGCTTCTCGGGCACGCTGGGCACGCCCCACAGTGCGGCCACCTCAGAACGGTGCTCGGGGTTCGCCAGATCGCGGTGGGCCGATAGCAAATTCGCCAGTCCACCCACTTCGCGTCCACCCATCGCGTTGGGCTGGCCGGTCAAGGAGAACGGGCCCGCGCCGGGCTTGCCAATCTGGCCGGTAGCCAAGTGCAAGTTGATCAGCGCGGCATTTTTGGCGGTACCGCTGCTGGACTGGTTCAGGCCCTGGCAATACAGGCTGAGGGTGGTCTTTGATGTGGCAAACAGTTTGGCCGCGGCAAGCAGGGCGTCTTTGCGGATGCCGCAGATTTGCGCTACCAGCTCCGGCGTGCAGTCGCGCACGGTGGCCTTGAGGGCCTCAAACCCGTTGGTGTGTTCGGCGATAAAAGCGGCGCTGATCCAGCCCTCCCACAACATGAGGTGCAGCATGCCGTTGAACAGCATCACATCGGTGCCGGGCTGAATCGGCAGGTACAGGTCGGCAATCTCGGCCGTGTCGGTCTTGCGCGGGTCGCAGAAGATGATCTTCAGTTCGGGGTTGGCTTTTTTGGCCTCTTCAATCCGCCGGAAAAGTATGGGGTGCGCATAGGCGGTGTTGGAGCCGACGATGAAGATGCACTCGGCGTGGTTGACATCGTCGTAGCAGGCAGGGGGAGCGTCGGCGCCCAGCGTCTGTTTGTAGCCCGCCACCGCGCTGCTCATGCACAGACGCGAGTTGGTGTCGATGTTGTTGGTGCCAATCAGGCCCTTGGCGAGCTTGTTGAAGACGTAATAGTCTTCGGTGAGCAACTGGCCTGACACATAAAAGCCCACGGCGTCCGGGCCATGGTCGCGAATGATGCGGGCAAACGATTGCGCGGCAAAGTCCAGCGCCGCGTCCCAGCCCACTGCCTGTGGTTTCTCACCGCGCACCATGCGGCGCATGGGTTGCAGCAGGCGGGTTTGCTGCGTCACCGCGCTGGAGGCGGTGAGGTGCAGGGTTGAGCCTTTGGTGCACAGACGGCCGAAGTTGGCCGGATGATCCGGGTCGCCACGCACACCCGTAATCTGCGCACCCTGCGATTCGATGATCACGCCACAGCCGACACCGCAGTAGGGGCAGGTAGATTTGGTTTCGCGCATCAGGACTATTCCATTGACCGAACGGTTGTTGAACTCACGCGCTGGTTGTTTGCTTGAGCGCCGGTCCGGCAACCGGCGCCTTCAGATCAATCGCCAGCGTGGCCAGCTCGGTGCTGTCGAGGTGCACTGCGCCGTCGACCACCTTCACCTGGAAGGCTTGGGTGCAGCCTTCGTCGGGTGCGTTGGCACAGCCGTCTTTCAGGCCAATGGTCCAGTTGTGCAGCGGGCAGGCCACGCTGGTGCCGAACACAATGCCTTGCGACAGCGGGCCGCCTTTGTGCGGGCAGCGGTCCAGCAGGGCAAACACCTGGTCCTGGTCGTTGCGAAACACGGCCACGTCCATACCCTGGGCGCGGGATACGCGCCGCGAGCCCAGAACCGGAATGTCGGTCACGAAGCAGATTTTTTTCCATTCAATCATCTTGCTATACCTTTCATAGCTGTCAGCGCAATGCACACGGGGGCTAGCGGCCTATTTCGTTATATTTTTAGAGACCAGTGATCTCAGGCGGGCAGCTTGTCGAACTGGCGCGTGTCCACGGACGCTTCCTTGAAATCGAACCACGGATCGGGCTCACCATCCAGCGCAAACTGCAAATGCCCCCACAGCGCTTTGCGGCCTTCATGGTCTTCGAGAATGCGCTTCTTCACGTAGTCCAGGCCGACGCGGTTCACGTAGTGCACGGTGCGCTCCAGGTACCAGCCTTCCTGGCGGTACAGCTCGCAGAAGGCGCCGGTGTACTCCAGCACCTCCGCGGCGGTTTTCACCTTCACCAGAAAGTGCGCCACCTCGGTCTTGATGCCGCCATTGCCGGCCACATACATCTCCCAGCCGCTGTCCACACCGATCACGCCCACGTCCTTGATGCCGGCTTCGGCGCAGTTGCGCGGGCAGCCCGACACGGCGAATTTGACCTTGTGTGGGGCATACATGCGCCACATGGCGCGCTCCAGGTCTTTGCCCATTTGCGTGCTGTCTTGTGTGCCCATGCGGCACCACTCCGAGCCCACGCAGGTCTTCACCGTGCGCAGCGCCTTGGCGTAGGCGTGTCCGCTGGGCATACCAATGTCTTTCCAGACGTTTTGCAGGTCTTCTTTCTTTACCCCCAGCAAGTCGATGCGCTGCCCGCCGGTGACCTTGACGGTCGGAATCTTGTATTTGTCCACCGCGTCCGCAATACGGCGCAGCTCGTCCGCCGTCGTCTCGCCCCCCCACATGCGGGGGATGACGCTGTAGGTGCCATCCTTCTGGATGTTGGCGTGGCTGCGCTCGTTGATGAAGCGGCTTTGCGGGTCGTCCTTGGCCTCTTTGGGCCAAGTGGAAATCAGGTAGTAGTTAACGGCTGGGCGGCAGCTGGCGCAACCATTGGGGGTCTTCCAGTCTAGAAACAAGAAAACGTCCGAAATGGTCAGCAGCTTGCTGGTCTTGATGGCATCGCGCACGGCTTGGTGGCCGTGGTCGGTGCAGCTGCACATGGCCTTGGTTTTGGGGGTGGCGGAGTAGTCGCCACCGGCAGTGAACATCAGAATCTGCTCGACCAGGCCGGTGCACGAGCCGCACGATGCACTG
>Ga0105047_10001952_pt1 | contig 37031 bp, 36 predicted proteins | sample MAT04_FD_78384 | JGI IMG/M metagenome (GOLD analysis project Ga0105047, IMG submission 78384) | Freshwater microbial communities from Lake Fryxell liftoff mats and glacier meltwater in Antarctica - MAT-04 (megahit assembly) | ecosystem: Environmental > Aquatic > Freshwater > Ice > Liftoff... | reverse complement strand
GAGGGGGGGGGAGGGGGGGGGGGGGCATGGAAAAGGGGGGAAAATGGGGGGGGGGGGGGGGCGGGGTGTTTGGTGGGGTGGGGGGGGGGGGGGGGGGGGCCCCCGCGGCTGGATTGGAGGCGGGGCGGGCGGCGGCTTGGCGGCTTTGGCGGGAAAGGTAGGTCTGGAAGTCGCGCTGGAGGGCGGAAAGAGGAACCTGAAGATAGGACGCGTTTGACTGCAGATAGGTCGAACGAGTGACTTCCGACTCTGCGGCGCACATCAGTTCGAACAATGTTACCGCTGACCGTGACTTCAGCTCGGCCGACGCTTCGCTCACATTCGGTAACACGGAACGCTGCGCAAACTCCATTGCGGTAAGCGCCCCTTTTCGAACCTCTGCATAAGCTGCGAGTCCACGCTCGCGGAAAAGCGAGTCGGGATCTTCGCCTTTGTTGAGGACGAGAAATTTCACCTCCAGCCCGGCACGCAGCGCCATGGGCAGGAAACGCATTGCGGCTTTCTGGCCGGCGCTGTCGCCGTCGAGGAAACACTCCACCTGCGACTGGTAGCGGCGGAGCAGCAGGAGTTGCGGCTCGGTGATGGATGTGCCCTGCGGTGCGATCGCGGACTTCAGCCCGACGCTCCAGCAGCGCAGCGCGTCGAGCTGACCCTCGACCATCACGAAGGGTTTGTCCTCGCCCACGTGGGTGCGGGCGCGGTCGAGATTGAAGAGCAGGTTGCCCTTCGTGAAAATCGGCGTTTCAGGCGAATTGACGTATTTGGCTTCGCGCGCCGGATCGTCCTCCGGCGTGAGGTCGGTTTGCCGGGCGGTGAATGCCACCACCCGGCCTTGGTGGTCGCGGATGGGAATCATCAGCCGGCCCCGGAAGCGCGGCTTGAGCGACCCCAGGCCGAGCATCGCGCCGTCGCGGACGAAAAACAGCCCGCACTGGCGGATGGCGTCCTCGGAAAATTTGCGTTTCAGCAGTGCGGCCGCGAGCCCGTCGTCGGTGGGCGCGGCGGCGCCGATCTTGAACTCATCGGCGAGCTCGAGCGCGAACCGGCGCTTCTCCACCCAGTAGGTCCGCATGAAATCGCCGGCGGGCGTGGCCGCCTTGAACGCTTGGTGGTAGTGGTCGGTGGCGAGGTCGTGGAGGTCGAAAATTTCCTGGCGCAGCGAGCGCTCCTCGCGGCTGGGACCGCCGGAGCCGGCCTCGTACTCGATGACGATGTTGAAGCGCTGGCCGAGCGCCTCAACAGCCTCGGAGAAACCGAGCTGCTCGGTCTCGCGGACGAAGGAGATGAGGTCACCCGCTTTGCCGCAGCCGAAGCACTTGTAGAACCCCTTGTCGGCATCGACGTTAAACGACGGCGTCTTTTCGTTGTGGAACGGGCAGAGGCCCTTCAGCCGGCCGGCGCCGGCCTTTTTCAGGGTTACGACCCGCGACACCACGTCGGCCAAATTTACGCGCAACTTCAGGTCGCGGACGCAGGTGGGCTTGATGACAGGCATGGGCGGTTGGCGTCGGCGCCAATGGCGCGAAGAATGCACTTTCAACCCCGACGGTGGACTGTCAAGTTTCGCGGCTCTTTCAGGAAACATTGCCCGGTTTTGGGCGACTCATACTTCATCCATGCGCTTTTTCCGCCTCCCGCTTCTCCTGGCTATGATCCTCGCTCCGCTGTCGCTGCGTGCCGCTGAAAAAGCCGTGCCGCGGACGCCTTCGGACGACCCGGTCTGGCAGGCGCAATTGCCCGCCTTTGACGAAGCCTCCTACGACCACGAGGTCGAGGGATTGATCAGCTCGTTCGAAAAGGCCACCGGCAAGAAGCTCGTGCCCGGACCGAAGAAAAAGGTGGGCCTGAAAATCTATACTGATTCCGGCGCGGGCATGGCCACGCCCGTGGAGCTGGTCCACGCCGTGATCAAGTCGCTGGAGAAACGCGGGTTTGAAAAGCATAACATCTTTCTCGTGGGGCTTAACCAGCTCCGCCTGCGCATGACGGGTTACCTGCCGTCCTTGGTTACCGGCCAGTCGCCGTTCAAGGGCCACCCGATCTACGTGCTCGAGTCGGGCAAGTTTTACGACCCGGTGTGGTTTTACGACAGCCCGCTCCCGCAGCGCTTCGACCCGATCTTTGCGGAGCAGCAGACAAAGGACTACCCGAACAGCTCAACGCGGGATGAGGACCGCAAAAGCTTCCTCGCCACGCCGCTGTTTCTCGATGCCGACTTCTGGATCAATCTCCCGGTCTACACCGACCATCCGATGCTGGGCGTGAACGGTGCCCTCGTGAATGCCACGCTGTGGAACGCCTCGAACACCGGCCGTTTCTTCCGCTCGCCCGCCAACGCGCCGGCCGCCGTGGCGGAGATGAGCGCCATTCCCGAACTGCGGGAGACCTGGATGTTCACGATCGTGAGCCTCGAGCATTACCAATTCATCGGCGGCCCGTATTTTAACTCACTCTACTCGGCTTCCGAGCCGCTGTTGTGGTTGAGTACGGACCCGGTGCTGCTGGATTCGCTAATGCGTGCCCGCATCAACGGCCTCCGCAAGCAGTCTGGCTTTGAGCCGATCTCGGAGGAGATCAGGACCTTGGAGTTTGCCGAGACGCTGGGCGTGGGCTCGACCCACATCGCTTCGGCAAAATTTATCCCGGTCACCCAATAGGCGGTGATTGCGGCAAGCACGGGGCTTCCGGCCGTGATGGCAACCGCAGGCTGCGAGCTTGCTCGCGCTAGAGGAACGCCTGCAAGCAGGCGGGCGATCTCAGCAAATTCCGGCCATGGGTCAGGAGATGCAGGCCACGTGGAATGCCTCGCACGATAAACTGTGCCACCCCCAATAAAACCGCTTGTCAGCGCGGCGGCGCTGCGCCCAATTTCAGGTCCGACATGAACTCCGCCGACTATCTCCCGTTCCTGATCCAAGCCGTCCTCGCGGCGGGCATCACCGCGGTGATCATCGGGGCCAGCACCTTTTTCGGCCAGCGCGCCAAGGGCGGCAAGATCAAGGACTCGGCCTACGAGTGCGGCGTGCCCGCCGACGGCCTGGTTCACACGCGCTTCTCGGTGAAGTTCTTCCTCACCGCGCTGCTGTTCATGCTCTTCGACCTCGAGATCGTGATCCTCGTCCCGTGGACGTTCATCTACCGGGAGTTTTTGGCGAACCACATTTCCATCCTTGGGCCGATCATGTTTTTCATCGGCGTGCTCGTGCTCGGCCTGGTCTACGAGATCAAGAAGGGCGCCCTCGAATGGGAGAAGTGATGCTTGAGTCGAATGTCGAGGAACCAGACTGATGAAACAGAATTCGAGCGTCCCGCGTCGGGCGTTGAGAAACCGCGGTGAGTTGTGCCCGCTTGCTTGGGCTGCTCCCCGACCCTCGACTCCCGACCTTCGACTTCCCTGAAGCACCATGCGGCTGGACAAAATTATCGCCCGCAGCCGGATCATCGACCTGCGGAGCATTGACCTCGAGGGGGCGCTGCAGGAACTGCTTGCCGTCTGCGTGGAGCGCTTTCCCGACCTAAAGCGCGAGTCGCTGCTCAAGGGCCTGCTGGCCCGCGAGAGCACGATGACGACTTACCTCGGCTTGGGCGTCGCCCTGCCGCACGTCCGCGTGAAGATGGCCCGCCGCTATGTCCTCGCCATCGGCCGCAGCCGCGTCGGCATCCGGCACGATGGGGCGGTGGGCGACGAGCGCGTGCACCTGATCTTCATGCTGATCGCGGGCGAGAATGCCCGCGATTATCTGCAGGTGCTGGCGTCCATTGCGCGGCAGGTAAAGGAGCCCGAGCTGATCGACAACCTGGTCCACGCGCCCGATTTGGACATGCTGCACGAGCGCCTGATTGGCGGCTTCGGCGGCATCCGCCCGGTGCAGACGCAGCAGAACCGCGTCAACCGGCTCATGTTCCGCGAGGCCGAGCGGGTGGCCCGCGGGGCGGACTGCGGGGCCATCATGATTTTTGGCGACACATTTGTCGGCGGGATCGAGGCGGGGGCGGTGCCGACGAAGATGAAGACCATCCTCGTCACGCGGAACCCGATCGAACCGAGCGAAGACCAGAAGGGCTTCAACGAGACAATCCAGGTGCGCTCATTTTCGAGTCAGCGTCTGGCGCAGCTGCGCAGCGCGGTCCTCGTGGCGCTCACCCGCGGGATCATTTCGTTTACCGACCGCATCTGCTGCGTGGGCGGCATGACGGGAAGCAACCAGTTCGACACGCTGGTGGTGGTGGATGTGGAGCGGGAGTTCCAGACGCTGCTCACTGGCCAGACCGCCGACCTCTTGCCCGACGACGTGAAACCCGAGGTGTTGGAGCGCATTATTGCTGTAGCCACCGAGCTCGCGGTGGAGGGCCGCGAAGGCCGTCCGGTGGGCTGCCTGTTCGTGGTGGGTGACGTCGAAAAGGTGGAGTCGTTCACCAAGCCGCTCGTGCTGAACCCGTTCTTTGGCTACAAGGAGGAGGAGCGCAACATCCTCAACCCGTTCATGGACGAGACTGTGAAGGAATTTTCATCCATTGACGGTGCGTTTGTCATCCGCGGCGACGGGGTGGTGGAGTCGGCCGGCAGCCTCATCCAAGCCATCGACAGCGATCATTCCCTTCCGGGCGGGTTGGGTAGCCGCCACGCTGCCGCCGCAGCGATCAGTGTGGCAGCCAACTGTATAGCCATCGCCGTTTCGTCCAGCACGGGGCTAGTTTCGCTGTTCCGGCGCGGGGTGATGCTGCCGCTGACAGACAAGCGGCAGTAGCGGAAGTTTGGGGTTGCACCAGCTTGTTCCGCCCTGTGTCCTGACCCCTCAACCATTTAAAAATCATGAACGAAGTCGTCACCCTGGAATGCACTGAGGCCAAGAAAGAGGGCAAGCCCGTCTCCCGCTACCTCACCAAGCGAAACAAAAAAACCGTCACCGAGCGCATCGAGAAGAAGAAGTACAACCCCTTCCTCAAGCGCCACACGTTGCATAAGGAGATCAAGTAAGCCTCCGCTGCGGTTACGCATCATTTTCCAGCCGGGCTCACGAGCCCGGCTTTTTTGTGCGCGCGTAAGGCGGATCGTTGCCCCGCCTGGGATTGAAAGGTGGAGCGGCTTGTCCCCAAGACGCTTTCACATTGCAAACCAGCGCGTTTGGGACAGCGCACTCCACCCATGCAATCCAAGGGGCGTCCGAGACCCGTCCTGCCCCGAAACGAAAAAACCGCCCGGCGGGGGCGGCCTCAGCTGGCTTTCTTCTCGGTGGCCGGCGTCGAGCCAGAGACCTGCTGGCGGCGGGCGGCGCGCCAGCTTTCCCGGTGCTTGCGGATCCAGTCGAGCAGCGCGCGTTCAAAACCGATGTCGTAGCCCAGGCGCTCGGATTCGAGCCACTTGTGCTTCAGGATTTCCTCCCGCTCCGCCAGGAACTCCTGGTAGAGGCTGGACTGTTTGACGAATTCGCGGGTGGTCGCGGGCTCTTGGGCAGTGGAAGTCATTCGGCTTTACGGCGCAGGCGAAGATGAGAGCGAGGCCGCCCTGAGTGTCAATGCCTGCAATTTTCCTAAATTTTACAATGGCCGCACCGGAGGTGAAGCTAAGCGGGCCAGCAAGGTCTCGGCGATGTCGCGGAAAACCTCCGCTGCCGAACTCTTCGGGTCGCTCACGACGATGGGCATGCCCGAGTCGCCGCCTTCGCGGATCGCCGGGATCAGCGGCACCTGGCCGAGCAGGCTGGTGCCGAGTTTTTCGGCGGTGATAATGCCGCCGCCCGAGCCGAAGATCATTTGTTTCTGACCCGCACCGTCGGTGAACCAGCTCATGTTCTCCGCCACGCCGAGGAGTGGCACGTTGACCTTCTGGAACATCAGACCGCCCTTGCGGGCGACATTGGTCGCGGCGGGCTGGGGCGTCGTGACCAGGACCGCGCCGTCCAGCGGCAAAGTTTGCACGAGGGAAAGCTGCGCATCGCCGGTGCCCGGCGGGAGGTCCACGATCAGCACGTCGAGTTCGCCCCATTTCACGTTTTGGACAAACTGTTGGATGGTCTTCATGATCATCGGACCCCGCCAGACGACGGGCGTATTGTCGTCCACGAGGAAGCCCATGCTCATCACCTTCACACCATGCCGTTCCATCGGTACGAGCGACTCGCCCTCCACGTCCGGGCGGCCTTGCAGGCCCATCATCAGCGGTACGCTGGGTCCGTAAATGTCGCAGTCCATGAGCCCGATCCGGCCGGGCCGGCCGGCGGCGGTGGCAATCTGGGCGAGGGCGCAGGCGAGGTTGACGGCGAAGGTGCTCTTGCCCACGCCGCCCTTGCCGGACGCGATGGCGACGGAGTGTTTGATGCCCTTCGGTGCGCCGGGTTTGCCACCGAGATTGCTACCGGCGCCTCCGGCGGCGGCTTTCACGGGCGAGACCGCGACGTCGATGACGGTGTCCTTTACGCCGGGCAGGGCGCGCAGGCACTTGTCCACCTCGGACTTCAGAAACAGCGGGATCTTCGGGTCGCTCGTGGTGAGCGCGAGTGCGACCCGGGCGGTGCCATCCATGAGCACCGCGCTGCGCACCAGCCCGAACGACACGATATCGCGGCTGAAGCCGGGATACTTCACCTGCTTGAGGTGCTCTTTGAGTTCGTCGGAGGTCACGGTCGAGAAAATGGCGGAAGGGAGGGAAATAAAGTTGTTATGCGGGGTCTGCGTGTAAATAGAAAAGCCGGTCTTCGTCTCCCAGTATAAGCCCCTCTCCCTTTTTCTCATGCAAAAAATTCTACGCTTTTTCCTCCTGTTGGCCCTCGCCGCTGCGCCCGCATTCGCCCGGGATCTAGGCGAAGTCGTCGTCACCGCCGAATTCACGACCGTGCCGGTCCGGGTGTCTGCCAACACTCCGGAGCTGAACGATCTCGCCCTGCGCGCGTTCCACGTCCACGGACGCTACCGGCTCACCGCCAGCGGCTACGCCTACGACATCAAGTTCTCGCAGGTCACCGGCACGCAGGTGCGCGTGGACATTACGAAGGGTTCCGCCGGCACGGCATTTTCTTCCGACGTGGCGAATGGCCGCGACGCGAGCGATGCCCTGCTGCGCGCTGCGGATATTGCGGTGGTCAAGACGAACGGGGTCGGGCTCAAAGGCTTCTTTACGGCCAAGCTCGCCTTCATCGGTGGCGGTGGGGGCAGGCGCGAGATCTACACGAGCGACCTGTTTTTCCGCCGCGTCACGCAGGTCACGCATGATAATGCGCTCGCGCTGTTCCCGCGTTTTTCGCCGGACGGCTCGAAGTTGCTCTACACGAGTTTCTTCAAGTCCGGCTTTCCCGACATTTTCCAGATTGATCTGAACACCTATCAGCGCACGACCTTCGTGAGCTTCAAGGGCACCAACGGCGGCGCGCGCTACAGCCCGAGCGGCAACCAGGTCGCGATGGTGCTCAGCGGCGAGGGCAACCCTGAGATCTACATCAGCAACGCGCAGGGCCGGTCGGTCTCGCGGAAGACCCGCTCCAATGCCGGCAAGGCCTCCCCGTGCTGGTCGCCGGATGGCTCGCGGATCGTGTTCGCCATGGAGCCGGGTCCGCAGCTTTATGTGATGTCGTCCAGCGGTGGCGCGCCGTCGCGCCTCATGACGGGCTTCAGGGAAGCGGCGGAGCCGGACTGGAGCCGCACCAACCCGAACAGGATCGTGTGCACGGTGCGCAGCGGATCGTATCAGATCGCGGTCTATGATTTTTCCAAGGGCAAGGCGGAAATTGTCTCCAAGGCTGCGTTCGACGGCATCGAGGCCAGCTGGCTCGGCGACGGTCGCCACGTGGTTTACACCGCGCGCGATCGCAGCTCGAGCCGCATCTGCATCCTCGATACGGAGACGGGCAAGAGCACGCCGATCAGCCCAACCAGCTTCGGCCCGGCGATGCAGGCCAACGTCTGGACACCGTGAGGTAAGGCGGGTCTCTGACCCGCCTTCCGCGGTGGGCCGCGCGCTCCGTGCGCGGCAGCAGACTGCCCCATGGGCCCGATCCGCCGCTCGACCCACCTCGGGCGGGTCAGAGACCCGCCACTACAAAAGGGGGTGGGCCGCCAACAAAAAGCCGCGCCCTTTCGGGCACGGCTTTTTGTTGGGCGAAAGGTTTTCGCGGGGTAATTACTTCGTCGCGGCGGCGAAGTTGGCCTCTGCGGCGTCCCAGTTCACGACGTCCCAGAAGGCCGTGATGTAATCCGGACGGCGGTTCTGGTAGTTGAGGTAGTAGGCGTGCTCCCAGACATCGAGGCCGAGGACGGGTTTACCCTCGATACCGGCGACGGCCTTGCCCATCAGCGGGCTGTCCTGGTTGGCGGTGGAGCCGATCGCGAGCTTCTTGTCGGGCGTGACGCAGAGCCAGGCCCAGCCAGAGCCGAAGCGCGTGGCGCCGGCCTTGGCGAAGTCTTCCTTGAACTTGGCGAGACCGCCGAGTTGTGACTCGATGGCCGCGGCAAGCGCACCCTTCGGCGCTCCGCCCTTGCCCGGGCCCATGACCGTCCAGAAGAAGGAGTGGTTGGAGTGACCACCGGCATTGTTGCGCACCCCGGCGCGGATCGTCTCGGGGACCTTGCTCAGGTCGGCAATCAGGACGTTGACGTCGAGCGCGGCGAGGTCGGCGTGATCCTTGAGGAGATTATTGGCGTTGGTGATATACGCCTGGTGGTGCTTGCCGTGATGGATCTCCATCGTCTTCGCATCAATGTGCGGCACGAGGGCGTCGTAGGCGTAGGGGAGTTTCGGAAGTTCGTAAGCCATGATGATTATTGGGTTTCGGGTTGGTGAGAGGGAAACTGGGACAAGGTGCGACGGCTCAGGTTCGCCGTCAACTGCGGGCACGATTTGGTGATGGTTCCGTGTGGCATTTTCGGGGGCATCGGGTTGTTTGGGGTTCAGGATTTATCGCCGACCGGGTTTCCCAGCGCGTCGGGCGTAAAGCCCGACCTACGGAAACCCGACCATTCGTCGCGATTTATGCGTCCACAGTCCGCTTCAGTTTGAAGAACGCCTGCAATAATTCCCGGCACTCCGGCTCGAGCACGCCGCCGGCGGTCAGCTCGACGTGATGATTGACGCGGGGGAGGTCGTTGAGGTTCGTCGCGCCGCCGAGGCAGCCCATCTTCGGGTCGGGGACGGCGTAACAGACTCGCTTGAGCCGCGACATGAGCGTGGCGCCGGAGCACATCGGGCACGGCTCCTTCGTCACGTAGAGCGTGGCGCCCTCGAGCCGCCAGTTGCCGAGCTTCGCGGCGGCCTGGGTCAGCGCAAGCATTTCGGCGTGCGCGGTGGGATCGTGCGCGCCTTCGACCGTGTTGTGCGCTGCGGCCAGGATCTCGCCATTCAATTCGATGATGGCGCCAATCGGCACCTCGTCCTGCCGCCAGGCATCAATGGCCTGGTTGTAGGCCAGGCTCATGTAGAAGGCATCGTCACGCACCAGCTGCGAAGGGAAGCGCTTTTCGAAGGGGCAGGCGGGGGGCGTGGGGAAATCGGCCATGAGGTCGGTGGAATCCGAGCTTCCAGAGGTAAAACCTTGCTTACGAGGGGCAATTCCGCCTTACAATGCACTTTTATTATCGTTGACCAACCTATGACGCAAACCCTGACCCACACCTCCCACCATGGCTGATAGCAATTCCATCGAAGTGGAGGGCAAGGTCGTCACGGTACTACCGGGCACGATGTTCAAGGTGCAGCTGTCCAACGGGCATATCGTGCTCGCGCACATCTCGGGAAAGCTCCGGAAGAATTTCATCAAGATCGCCGCGGGCGACACCGTGAAGATGGAGATGAGCCCCTACGACCTCGAGAAGGCGCGCATCACGTTTCGCGTCAAGGAGCAGAACTCCACCTACCGTCCGCCCCCGCGCCGCCGCTTCTGAGCGCCGTCGCGGGCTGATTGCCGCTGCGGGAATTCCACGCCATGCGGGTTGATCACAGCCAGGCCGCCCCCGCGTTCGCGAACGACATCGAGGCCTTCCTCGGTTTCCTCGGCCTCGAGCGCGGCCTGTCGAAGAACACGCTCTCCGCCTATCGCAGTGATCTCGACCAAGGCGCGGCCTTTCTGGCCATGCGCGAGGTCAGGGACTGGCGCACCGTCACCCGCGCCCAAGCCGGCGAGTGGGTGCAATCGCTGAACGGCCGCGTGTGTTCCCCGTCCAGCCAGGCGCGCAAGCTCACGGCACTGCGCGGACTCGCGCGCTTCCTTGTCCGGGAAAAAATCCGCGACGACGACTTCACGGAGTTGCTCGCGGCCCCGAAGCTTTCGCGCCGCATCCCGGGCACGCTCACGCCGGAGGAAATCACGCGACTCCTGGCCGCGCCGATCGGCGGCGACGCCCGCGCGCTGCGCGACCGGGCGCTGTTGGAATTGTTTTATTCGAGCGGCCTGCGCGTGTCGGAACTGGCCGGTCTCACGCTGCAACAGGTAGATCTCAATGAGGGCTTTATCCGGGTGTTCGGCAAGGGTTCGAAGGAGCGGGTGGTTCCCGTGGGCGGACGCGCCGCGGACGCCGTTACGACCTACCTCGCCGCGGGCCGGCCGCAGTTGGTGAAGACGCGCACCGGCAGCCAGCTGTTCCTGAACAACCGCGGCGCGGCGCTCTCGCGCGTGATGCTCTGGAAACTGGTAAAGACCTATGCCGCGCGGGCCGGGATCACAAAAAACGTGAAACCCCACGGCCTGCGCCACTCGTTTGCCACGCACCTCTTGACGGGTGGCGCAGACCTGCGGGCGATCCAAGAGATGCTGGGCCATGCGAGCATCTCGACCACGCAGATTTACACCGCGGTCGAGACCAAGCGCCTGCTGGACCAGCACGCGAAGTTCCATCCAAGGAACCGCGCCTGATCGCGAAAGTTTGCTCGTGACCGGATGCTCCTTAGCCAGGCTGAATTGTCCCCCATGATCCTATCCCGCGAGTCCCTCCAGCGAATCCTGCGCGGGGTGGGGTACGGCGCTTCGGTTGTGGTGCCCTGCTTCCTGCTGCTCGACCGGCAGTCTCATTTTCAGCAGGACTGGCCGAATCATCTCTGGATTATCGACTTTTACGGGGCGTATTTCCGCCAGCATGGCGCCCTGCCCGAATTCATGAACGGAGCCCAGGCTGTCGGCATGGCGCTGCCGGTATTTTACGGCTGGTTGCTTTATCCCGCGATGGGAATCCTGGCGGCGGGGATCGGCCTGATGCCGGCGGTGAGCCTGGCGGTCTTCGGCCTGATCCTGGTCCAGTTTTTGGCCCTGATGTCGGCCGGCCGGAGAGTCTTCGACGAGCCCCGGATGCCTTATGTGGTGGCGTCCTCCGTCATTTGGGGGACCTACTCGCTCACCAACCTCTACAATCGCGGGGCGCTCGCGGAATATTTTGCGACGGGGTTCGTCGTCACGGCGATTGGTTACGGCACCGTAGCCGCCTTCGCCACCTCGGGTCCGGTCCGGTGGTTCCACGGTTGGCTGGCCGGGTTGTTTCTGCTCCTGGCGGTCGGAGCCCATCCGCCTACCGCAGTGCTGACGGCAATCTTTCTCGCTTTGTTGGGCGTCGGCTGGGTGATGGCCAGCCTGCGCGGCGGGAGCAGGATTTCGGCGGGTGCCGGATGGGTGTTGGCGGGCGGCGCCTTGGTGGGGGCCGTGATCCTTGCGCCTTGGGTTTACGCCTGCGCGCTGTTTGGCGACAAACTGCATGTCGCCCGGCACTACGCCAAGTTCGTCTTTCGCCCCGACCATAGCGATACGTTTTGGGCCCGGTTTGCGCCGTTCCCCTATGACGTAGCGTCCGCGGTGAACGGCATCCACTCGAACGACACGCCTTTCCTGGAGGCCCCGGTCAACATGGTCCTGTTGGGGATTCTCTTATGGAATTTTGAGCTCTGCCGGCGCGGATCCGGCCGGTTGCCCGCAGTGAACTCCACGCTCGGGAACCGGTTCGCCCGCGTCGTCCTGATCGTGTCGGCCGGCTGGTTCGGATTACTGACGGCGACCTCGTTGTCACCCGGCCTGGCCAGCACCTTCGAGTTTCTCGCGCCTTCGATCCAATTTATTTACCGTTTGGTCAGCCACTGTAACGCGGCGCTGCTGGTCGCCGTGTATGCGTCGGGTACGCTCGCTGCGCGTCAGGGCGGTTATCGCCGCCACCGGCATCAGACCAAACAGATTCTCGCCGCTGGCCTGGCGGTCGCGCTGCTGGGGCTCGGCCTCAAACTGCAACATGCGTCAGCGGTGTCCGTCCCGGGCGTCCCGGTCCCACCTTCCATCGGACAACAGCTGGCACTGGCGAACGCGTACACCACGCCCTCCATCGCGCGAGCCCTGCCCGAAGCGGACGGGGGCGATGCCCCGCTCCTCATGTTCGCGGGACGAACCACCCCAGGAAAGTGGAACGAAATTGCGCCGCTCCACGTGGGGCTGAAACAGGCGGCCTGGCTGCGGACGAATGCCTTGGTATTTCCCTGGCTGGAAATGACCAGCGACGGCGTAAAACTGCCCGCGGCGCAGGTGGCGCGCGAAGGGCCGTTTTATGCCATCTATGTCCCGGCCGGCCGGCATGAACTCCGCCCTGTGTGGCGGCCCGATCCAGTCTGGTCCCGATTGCACGGGCTGTCGCAGGCCGTCTTCGCACTCGTGCTGCTTTTCACCGCGGTTTGGGCCGCGCTGCGTCTGCTTCCCAGGCGCGGACGCGCGATACCTACCTGATTTTTCCCAGCGTGCGGGCCGCGGAGCCCACGCCGTAGAGGAGCAGCAGCGCTCCGATGGGCACGAGCAGCACCCCGAGGCCGGGATCACCGTCGTGGATCACAAGTCCGCCGAGGAAGAAGCCCAGCGGCAGCAGCACCGAGCCCCAGAGCAGGGAGAATGACGGTGCCTTGGCCAGTTCGAATCCTTTCACGGTGCGCATCGTGAGCCCAGCGGCGATGTTCACCAGCGCGAGCAGGGTGCCGTGGGCGTGGGCCAGGGTGAACATCAGCCGGCGGATCTCGACATCCACATTGAGATACCACCCCAGCTTGAAGCCGTGAAGGGCCTCCAGCACCACGCCGAGGGTCAGGAAAGCAAACAGGGACCACCAGCCAAAGCGGAGATGTCGGTCGGATGTGTTCATGGCAGGGGGAGTTTGCCCGGAAGGCCCGGGCGGGGAATTATTCGGCGAGATAGACTTTCCGGTGGTTGCGCTGCTGGATCATTCGGTCGAGCAGTTCCTGGCGGAACGAACCCTCCGGCTCGAGCATCGTCTCCGGCCGGTAGCCGCCCTGCTTGTTGCGCTGCTCGAACCACCATTTCTGGTAGGCTTGGGCGACGGCTTCCTTCTGCTTCGCGTCGTTCACCGTGTAGTCAAATTCGTAACCGGAGAATCCCGGCAGGCTCTGCAACGATTTCCAGGTGGCGAAGCGCACCGCCGCGTAGGGGTCATTGAGCTCGAACGCGAGGAACGGGTAGAACCAGTCAGATCCGGAGGTTTTTTGGGCCGGGGCCCAGCCCATGCTCCAGGCCACGAGCAGGCGCTGCTCGGCGTCGCCCTTCAGGAGCCATTGCACGCCGGCCGACAGCTCCCGGTCGTCCGGCGCGAGGGCGGGGGATTTCTGGCCATACCAGTCGCCCAGCTTGCCGGCGGTCCACGCCAGCGTCTGGTCGAGGTGGCAGAGATTGCAGGCGTTGGGCCGGCCGAGCTCGGTGCTTTCGCGCACGTTCGGGTTGGAAATCTGGTGGCTGCGGATGGCGCGCAACAGGCCGTAGGTGGTGTGCGGCATGTGGCAGTTGTAGCAACTGCTGCCGGACGACTCCGCGGCGTGATGGGTGTGGGCCGTGAGACCGGCCGCGGTTTGCAGGCCGGGGTGACACTTGAGGCATGACTGGTTCGAGGTAAGTTCGGGCTTCAACTGCCCGGTCCGGGCCCACGTGGCGAGTGAGGCCGCATCGGTCTTGGCCGGATGCATCTCGTGGCAGGACAGGCAGGAGAATTGTTTACCCTGGTAGCAGGGCGAGGCCATCACGCCGTTCAGCTCGCGGCCGGTCACGCGCACCATGCCGTCGCCCCAGAAGCGCTCCGTCATGAAATGCGGATCCGTCTTCAGCAGCGCGTCGCGTTCTTCCGGGTGGTCGGTGGTGGTCGGTTGCACGATCCAGCGCGAGTCGAGCTCCTTGCCGCCGGGCCGGTATTGCGCCCCGCCCCGGCTCCAGGGAATCTCCACCGCGGGGCTCTTGAAGGCCCAGATGCTGTGGCACTGCCCGCAAACGAGGGAGGACGTCGGACCGTCCATGCGGGCAGGGTTGGCAATGGTTTTGTCCGCGCCATCCGACCAATGCAGCGCGAAGCGGCGGAGCGGATTGCGGTTCTGCTCGATGTGCTCGCGCCCGCCGCTGTGGCAGGCCTCGCACGAGATGCCGAACTCGCTCACCTGTGAGTCGTATTTTTTGGCTGTAACGAACCGTTGCCGGCCCTGCGTCACGTGGCAGTTGTAACACGCGATGTTCCAGTCGCCCTGTTGGTAAACCTGACCGGGTCCGGGCGGGACGAGAAACGTGTGCTCCATCGGCGCCCACTTTTTCTCGGCCACCACGTAGGCGAAAGGGAGCTGGCCGAGCGTCCGGCCCTCGTCCGTTTCCGTCCAATAAATCTGCAGGTTGTGCGAGCCCGTGAGCAGGACGATTTGCACCGGCTGGCCGAAGGCCGCCTCCGGCGTGCCGGTGGGTTTGTTGCGGACAAAATACGCCGCGCCCTTTCGTTCGACGCGGTAGTCGGTGCCGTGAAAGCTCAGGTTCAGCCCGTCCATGTCCGAGGCGACATTGTCGACGGACGCCACTTGGGTCATCGTGCGGTGGAATGATGCGTGCCAGCTGGCGTAATTGCCCGGGTGACACGACTGGCAGGAGTCCGACGAGGCGTATTCCGGGGTCAGTTGCTTGATTGGCCGGTTCGTCGGCGGGGTGCTTTTCCAGCTGCCCGTTAGGAGCGAAACAGCGGTCATCGTCACCCCCCACGCCAAGGCGAGATAGCCGAAGCGCTTCACCCACAAGGAGGTTTTGGAGGGGTCCCCGGTTGGCTGATCGTTGGGCTGCGAGCTTGACACTGCTTGCAGCCAACCGGCGATGCCAGCGGGTGCAAAGCATTTTCCACCCTATCCGGAAACCAGGGTTACAGCCCCGCTTGGGAAAGGTGGTAGACCGCGAAGGTCGCCAGCCAGTGTTCGCCTTCGTAGTGGCCGCTGAAGACGTAATCCAGCCCCGCGGTCTCATGCGCCTGCATCGCGGCTTCGAGCGCGGCGCGCCGGGGATCCGCGGGGGGCAGCACGGAGAGGATGCCACCTAAGTTCCACGCCCGGTTCAGGTTCAGACCGGCCAAGTGGATGATGCGACCGTCGGTGGGATCACTCACCTCCGCCGGTCGGCCCCACTGGCCGAGGTCGCCGGCGCGCAGGCCCGGGACGAATTCATCCAGCCAGGAGGAGAACTCCGCCGGCGGCAGCACGCGCCGCATCGCATCAGCCACATTCAGGCCCGCGGAGAAAAAATCCTCGCCTGACGGTTCATAGCTCAGCGGATAGTTGCGGTCGGCGAGATAGTAGTGCCGCGTTCGCGCCGTGATCATCTGCTCCAGCCCCGCATCGCCCGCCACCCGCGCGTAATCCCGGATCTGCCCGAGGGCGAAGGCTGTGTCGGGGTGCAGGCCGGTACGCACGGGATAGGCGAGCCGCGGCAAAAAATCCCGCACCAAGGCGACAAGTCGTTGCTCGAGCGGCTCCAGGTTTTTCGCCCAAGTCCGCGCGTCGGGATCGGCCCACGCCTTCAACTCCGCCGCGAGCCGCAGCGCCCAGGCCCAGCCGTACATCCGCTCAAAGCCCCGGTTTTCCTTCGGCTCGAAATAAGCCGCCTCGGTGGCGAGGTTCGCCGCCGTCAGGTGCTCCGCCAGCCGGGACCGCACGGTTGCAGCCTCGGGCAGGGCCGGGCAGTTGCGCAACAGCCGCACGAGCAGCCAGTGCCCGTGCACCGCCGAGTGCCAGTCGAAGCAGCCGTAGAACGCGGGGTGCATCGCGGACGGGCTCAGGATGTCCGCCGGACCGCGCAACACCTCCGCCGGCTTGTTCGGGTATTCGCGATCAATGCCTTGCAAGGCGAGCTGCGCGAACGCCGAGGCGCGGGCCGGATCCAGCGGGGAGGGCATGGCCGAGGAGAAGGAGAAACTTCGCCTGCGTCGAGTGCGAGCAGAAGGAGGGAAAGCGTGGATGGGCCCTGACCCGCCGTCGCCCGTTGGGCTATGGCGGGTTCGTCCCAGCGATGCTGAGGCGAAGTGACCGAGCTCGAAATACCCTCCGCGGAGTCAAGTGCTGGGGATAGAGTCTGACCCGCCGTCGCCCGTTGGGCTATGGCGGGTTCGTCCCCAGCGTTGCTGAGGCGAAGGATACAGCGCGGCGAGTTTGCGGACGGTGTTCAGGTTGCGCATCGAGGAGGACGGTAGGTGGAGTGCCCGCATGCCCGGCGATGTCCAGACTTTCGACTCGTTTGATTTGATCCGGCAAAGCCAGTAATATTCGCGGCCGGCGATGCAGAATTCGTCCACTTCGGTCCGGCAGGCGAGCAGTCCCGTTGCCTGGGTCGGACTGAGCGGCTCGCGGAGGAACCCCCCGTAAACCGTGTGCGCCGGGTTTGAGAAGTCCGCGGCGGAGAACGGCCGGAAAGCCGCCATCGCCGCCACCTCCTCCCGCGTGCGGAGGAACGTGTCCACAGTGTAACCAAGTTTTTTTTTGAGCTGGGACTCGATCTGCCGCGCCAGCTTGGCTGCCTCGGCGGACTTGCTCGAGAACACCACGTTCCCGCTCGCGATGAACGTGGCCACCCCGGTGAACTTCAATTCCTCAAAGCGGGCCCGCAACACGTCCATCGTGAGCCGGCGTTTGCCCAGGTTGATGCCGCGGAGGAACGCGATGTAGTGATGCATGCCGTAAACGGGATCAATGCTGCCACTCCCAGACAGGTTGGCCACAAAAAGGCACAATGGTGTTGGGGCTGCGAAGAAGCCTCCAATAACGCCTATAGCGCGCGGGTGACTCGGAAGGGAGCCCTGGAGCCATTTGGCCATCATGTGGCCACGTTACGGAGCTCATTTGCATAAGGGAAATTCCTTCACTTATTCCGCTCACCGTGGTTGCGCTGCTTTCCGCCGCCGCTTCCTCCGCCGACACCGTCTTGATGGATGCCTATTCGTCGGCGGTGTCCGGCGCTGTTCCGCTGCGCATCCGGCGGTGGTGCATATTGAGGTGGGCGGCGCTAGTCCGACCTCCACCGCCACGTCTACGACGGAACGAGCCGGGGGCTCGGGTTCTGGTTTCTTCATTTCACCCGACGGTTACCTGCTGACCAACAGCCATGTCGTCCATGGGGCGAAGGAACTGAAGGTGTTCCTCGCCGACGGCCGCAGACTCGCCGCCGACCTGATTGGCGATGATCCCGACACCGACCTTGCCGTGCTGCGCGTGAGCGCTGACGAGCTCTCTTTCCTCGAGCTCGCGGACAGCGACGCGGTGCGGCCCGGCCAGATCGCCATCGCGATCGGCTCGCCGATGGGTTTCCAGCAAACCGTCACGGCAGGAATCGTGAGCGGACTTGGCCGCTCGCTGCGCGGCGCGTCGGGGCGGCTGATTGACAACGTCATCCAGACTGATGCCGCGCTCAATCCCGGCAACTCCGGTGGCCTGCTCGTCAATACGCGTGGCGAGGTCATTGGCGTAAACCCCGCGATCATCCGTCCGGCGCAGGGCATCTGCTTCGCGATCGCGAGCAACACCGCGCGCTGGGTCGTGGCGTGGCTCATCAAGGACGGCCGCATCCGCCGCAGTTTCATCGGGCTCGCCGGGCAGAACGTCCCGCTCATCCGCAAGGTCGCGCGCTACCACCATATTAAGCAGGACACGGGCGTACTGGTGGCGGGCTTCGAGCCGAACAGTCCGGCGGCGCGGGCGGGTCTGCTGGAAGGCGACATTTTGGTTGCGCTCGATGACGCCGCCACGCCGGCGGTGGACGCGCTGCACAAGCTGCTCACGGGTGACCGGATCGGCGAGCGGGTGATCGTGACGTTCCTGCGCGGGGTCGAGCTGCGCCGGCATGCGATCATCCCGCTGGAGACCCCGGCGCGCGGGGGACCGTGCGCAAGCTGTCCGCGTTCAGTGCTTTTGCGGGAGTTCGAAGGAACGGCGGCGTTGACGGCTCATGGCTGGAACCGGATAGTTTGCAGCCCATCCACCATGGCAACGCCGTCCGACCAGAATTTCCAGGATTACAAAAAGGCCGAAAAGAAGGCGCTCGAGCTACTCGCGGCGATGCGGGCCGTGAGCCCGAAGAAGACCGACATCGAGCTCGCGCTCCTCGTCGCGGTTTTCGAGCTCCACCGCGGGCTGCTGCCCGCCGAGACGATAGGCGCCATCGTGCAGGGCCACCTCAAGACGCTGCTGCCCTATTACGCAAAACCCCCAGCGGCGAATTGAGCAGAGTGGGGGCGAAGAGGTGGGCCGTGCGCTCCGCACGCGGCAGGTCGGCAGCAAGCGCACTGGAACCTAGCCAGGTTAGGCTGGCGGAAGGGGCCGCCGGTTTGGCGGCGCGACGCGGCCGCGCGCGGAGCGCACGGCCTACCTTCTCTATTTGTTGATGGGCTCCTCGGGGACGACCTCGGGGGTGCCCACCTTGACCCGACCTTCGGGCGCGCCCTTGACGATTACCTCGCGTTCGCGGTCAATCGGCTGGTCGAAATGCGGCGCGCCGGCGGCGAGCAGTGTTTTGTAGATCTCGTTGAGGTCGCGATGTTCGGGATCGTCCACGTGCATGGTCGTCATCCACACCAGCTGGGGCTTCTGTTTCGGGTCCGGGGTGTAGCGCCAGGCCTTGACCTGGATGATCAGTTTTTCCTGATCCGCCTGCTGCCGTTTCATTTCTTGCCCGAGCGAGAAGAAAATTTCCTTCATGTGCCAGGGCGGGCTGAGGACGTCGCTGTTCGTCAGATTGTTGAAATCCTTGCCCTCACTGTCGTCAGAATACGGGTTGGGCAACCAGCCGCGGCCATAGTCCACGGTGATGACGATCTGGGGCGACTGGTCCGGCAGCACGGCGCGAAATCCATTGGCCTCCAGCACGCGGATCAGCTCCTCCGCGATCGCGTTGGCATCCACCTGCTTGATCAGGCCGCCGATGGAGGGATGGGGCGATACGGATGCCAGCAGAAAAACCGTAGCGTGCTGGGAGATGTCGTCGGCATAGAGGCGGTTGCGGTCGCGTTTCTTTTTCTCGCCGCGGTCGATGCCGGAGCGGACGCCAATGTCCATGAGACCGTTGTCCGGCTGGGCCGGCGCGGACGCCGTCACGAGTAGTAGGGCAACCAGCCAGGCCCCGGCCCGGAAACGAGGCGTATTGGGGTGACGCGGAAACACGGGGGAGTGTGGGGCGGGAACCGGCGGGGAAACAAATCCAAAGGGGAAATCAGCGGGGCGCCCGGTCAAGAGACGAGCCGTGGGGATATTTCCGCTAGGACCGGCTCATCGGTTCGCATAGTCGGCGTCCCGGGTTTCACGGCTCAGGGCGAGTGCGATGAGGGTCAGGGCCGCGGCGGCACTGAGATACCAGCCCACCGCCGTCAGGCCGTGATGTGTGGCGAGCCAAGTGGCGAGATACGGCGCCAGCGACGCGCCGAAGATGCCCGCGAGATTGAAGCAAAGGGAGGTGCCCGTGTAGCGCACCGTCGGGGGGAAGAGCTCGGACAGGACGGTGCCGAGCGGTCCGTAGGTCGCTCCCATCAGCGCGAGGCCAATCATCAGCGTCAGCAGCACGCCCGGTTGCCCGGCGCTGAGCAGCGGCCCGAAGCCGAACCCAAACAGAATGATGCCGGCGGAGACCAGCATCAGCGTTCGCCGCCGACCGTGTCGGTCGGCGAGCACGGCGGAGAGCGGGATCAACAGCGCGAAAAACAGCACGCCGATCATTTGATACACGAGAAATTGTTCGCGCGTGTAGCCGAGATGACTGGTTCCCCAGCTCAGGCAGAAGACGGTCAGCAGGTAGAACAGGACGAAGGTCGCAAGCGCCATCACGGTGCCGAGTACAACTGCCCGGCCATGATTCCGGCACACGTCCACAAACGGCACGGCCACACGGGTACGCTGGTCAAGGGTCTGCTGGAAGACCGGCGTCTCGGGGATTTTCAGCCGCACATACAGGCCGACCAGCACCAGCACGCTGCTGGCGATGAATGGAATCCGCCAGCCGAAGCTCAGGAACTGCGCGTCGGTCAACGTGGCTGACAACAGCAGGAAAATGCCGCCCGACGCGAGGAAGCCCAGCGGCGCGCCAAGCTGCGGAAACATCCCGTACCATGCGCGTTTACCAGGCGGGGCATTTTCCGTCGCGAGCAGGACTGCGCCGCCCCATTCCCCGCCCAGGCCGAGACCTTGGCCAAACCGGCAGCAGGCGAGCAGGATCGGGGCGAGCATGCCGATGGACGCGTACGTCGGCAGCAGCCCAATCGCCACCGTCGAGACCCCCATCGTCAACAACGCCGCGACCAACGTGGCCTTCCGTCCGATGCGGTCCCCGAAATGTCCGAAGATTACCGATCCGATGGGACGCGCAAAGAAGGCGAGGGCGAAAGTCGCCAGCGATTGCAGCGTCGCCGCGGCGGGATCCGACGCCGGAAAGAACTGCTTCGGAAACACCAGCACCGCCGCAGTTGCGAAGATGTAGAAATCGAAAAACTCGATCGTCGTGCCCGCGAGGCTGGCCAACAATACGCGGCGCGGGGAATTCATGGTCGGGGCCGGGCGAGGGGTGGACAGGCTCATGCGGTTCGGGGATGGGGCGGACTTGGCCCCGGTTATGTGGCGCATGCGCAACGCGTCAACGCGCCCCCGCCCTCAGCGCCAGTCCGGCTAGGTGGCCGTACCCGCTCTGTCGCAGCCTAGAGTTTGGCTGATGCCGATGCCGCGAGAGCTTTCAGTGAGTCGTGATAGGAAGCCGCCGGCCGCGGAAGCTTCGCCACCAACGACACAACCAGAACCTGATTTCCTTTCACCACGAGGTAGCCGACTCCCGAATCTGCCACCGACCAAAACGCCCGGTCGCCCACGCCATGCTCCTCGATGACCTTCACGTGCTTCGGCTCGTCCTCGTCAATCAGCGCCGCCACGCGAGCCGCCGTGATTTTCGATGCGGCCGCGGCGGCGGAGGGAAACGTATAGACCACGACCAAGATCCGCATTTCGCCGGCCTGATAGATCGAGACCTGCTGCTTCGCCCCGAGTTCGTCATCAGGTTCCAGCGGAGCCGAGGAAAGGCCCTGCACCTCGGTCCCGACCACTTTGGCGAGGTCCGCTTTTGAAACATAGCGGGACGTATCAGCCGACGCCGCTTCCGCCGCGGGTGGAAAAGCCAGGAGCAGCAGGCCCGAAAACAAAACCAGGCACGACCGACGGAGGGGTGTTTTCATCCCGCCTTAGTCATCATGCCGAGACGAGTGTTTCCCGCCGGAGTACTTTTAGGGCGCCGTGCGGCAGCGATCTCGCCTCAGATTTCCGGCTCGTGGCGGCGCGCACGCCCTCCCCGGTGGCTCCAGCCACTTCAGCTGCCGCGCAAGGCCCCGATCGGTGACACGTTCGCCGCGCGGCGCGACGATGCGGCTGGCGCGGAGCCGGCCCGGCTTGGCCGACCTACCGGCGCCTTGACTGGGCCGCGGCGGATTCCAGAAAGGGGCATGCAGAAAGCCCGCGTTTCCCCCGCCGCAGCGCGGCTTGCGTCGCCGGGGGCGGCGGGATGGGAATGGGTGGGCTTCGCGTTGCTGGCGGGTATGGGGGTGTACTTCCTCGCCGTGTCGTGGCGCAAATGGCCGGATGCACTGATTGATTTCGGTCGCGAGCTTTACCTCCCGTGGCGGCTTGCGCAGGGCGCGGTGCTGTATCGCGATGTGGATGATTTTTACGGGCCGCTGTCGCAGTATTTCAACGCAGGGTTGTTCAAGGTTTTTGGTCCCGGACTGATGGTGTTGGTGTCTGCCAACCTGGTGATTTTTGCGACAATTCTCGCGGTGATCTACGGGTTGTTCCGACGGGCGTGGGGACCGCTCGCGGCGTTTGCGGCGGCGGTGGTTTTCATCGCGGTCTTCGCGTTTTCCCAGTCGGTCGGCATCGGCAATTACAATTACGCCACGCCCTACGCGCACGAGGCCACGCATGGGTTGCTGGTGTGCCTGCTGCTGGTGGCCGTGCTGCCGGCATGGGTGGAGCAGGCGACGGCGCGGCGGAGTTTTTTCGCGGGCCTGTTGTTCGGGCTCAGCGCAGTTTTGAAGCCGGAGATCATGCTGGCCGCAGGAATTGTCACGGGGTCAGCCTTCCTGGTGCAGCGCTGGTTGCGCCGACCCCTGCGGCCGGCAGCGATCGGGGCTTGGGCGGCGGGAGTGGTAGTGCCGACGGCGGCGTTCGCAGTTTATTTTTCCACGAAAGTACCGTGGGCCCAAGCATCGCAGTTCGCCTGCCGGGCATGGTTGAACGCGGCCACGTCAACGCGCTTCACGGGTGACCCGGTGCAGCGGGGATTCTTGGGCTTTGACCAACCTGGGACGCATGCGCTGGAGCATGCGGCGGCGACGCTGGTTGCATCGCTGTTGATCGGCCTGATCGCCGCGGGCGTCTGGCTGGCGGATCGATCGAAGGAAAATGGGCGTCGAGTGCTTGTTCTAGGGGTCGGGTCGGTGGGCTTGGGCCTGCTGGCGTGGTTCAAATTGCCCTGGGTCAGTGCGGGGCGGTGTCTGCTTGGACTTACGTTGGTTTATACAGTGGCCTGTGGCATCACGCTGTTGCGCCAGAACAAGACCGCAGCGAACTCGACCACGACAATCCTGCGTCTGCTGCTGGCGCTGCTCGCGGCGGCGCTGTTGAGCCGGATGCTGCTCAACGGGCGGATCCAGCAATTTGGGTTTTACCAGGCGGCGCTGGCGGCGCTGCTTATCCCGGCGGTGCTGATCGGTGAATTCCCGGAACGTTTCGGGGTGGGGCGTTGGGGTCGCAGGGTCGCCGCCGCGGGTTGCCTCGTCCTTATTCTGCCGGGGGTGGTGTTTTATGCCGGGCTCTCGCGTGAGCTGCTCAAGTTGAAGACGCAGTCCATCGGCGAAGGCCGTGACCGGTTCCTCACCTTCCCGGCGTCACTGGACCCGACGGGTGAGCTCATTGGGCAGGCGAGTGGCTGGCTGCGCGCCATGCCGGGCGGCCCGCGGACGTTGCTCGTGCTACCCGAAGGGCAAATGATCAACTATCTGGCGCGGCTGCCGAGTCCGGTGGCCCCGTTTTTCTTTTTCTCCGCGGCGACGAGTGGCGGACGCGAGGCCGCCATTGTGCGCGACCTGGAAAAATCCCCGCCGGATTGGATCGTCCTCGTGAGCCGGGACCTGCGCGAATACGGCGTGCAGCGTTATGGCGAGAGTCCGGAGCAGGGCGGGCAGATCCTCGACTGGGCGGGGGACCGCTATGAGGTCGCAGCGGCTTTTAGCGGCGACCCGCTGGACATCCGGCAGCGCGGCCTGATGATTCTGAAGCGCAAACGCTAAGCGGGGATCAGCCGGGGCTGAGCGGATAGCTCAATAGGAGAGAGTCGTCTCGGCCTCGTTCCTGACCTTGTCCGCAAAGGCCTTGGCCTCAGCTTCGGTAGGAAACTCCGAGATCTTGCCGTTCACCATGACGGTGAACGTGCCATTGCCCCGCTTGCCCATGAGAAGGCTGGGGCCGGACTTGCCCGACGAGCGCCATTTCTTGACGGCGGCTTTTTCAACGGCTGCGGCACGCTCCCGTTCCTTGGCCCCGGCGGCCCAGCGGACCGACGCTTCCTTGCGCTCCGTCTCTTCCTGGTCGGCGGCAGCCTTCGCGGAGACCTCGGCATCGGACTTGGTTTTTTCCTCCACGGTTTGCTTGGCCAGTTCCAGGGTCTTTGCGTCCTCGGCGGCTTTCTTGGCCGCGATGGCATTGGCGCCGTTGGGTTTTTTGGCGATGTCCGCGGCGATAAGTTTATCGCTTTCGGCCTTTCGTGCCGCGGTTTCGCGGGCGAGTTGTTCCTGGAGAGCCTTGGCTTGGGCGTTTCCTGTCGACTGGGCCCACGTCATTGGCGCAACGGCCAACATCAGAACCAAGCAACCGAAGGGCGTTAGCTTCATGGGCAGACTCTAGGCGGCGCTGGCGTGGCGGCAAGCCCGGATCAGCCCGGCGCGGGTTGATAGTTTTGAAACGCAGGCGCGGAGCGAGCCACGATCAGGCGACCACGGATGACCCAAGCGGACAAGGATCAATCTCGATAGCCGGGGATTAAAATTCTGGCGTCAGCGCTCCTGAAGTTTTGAACCCCTGACATTCCTGTTTCGGATCGATCCGTGTCTGGCAGGTGTCATCCGTGGTGGGATCGATCCGGCTCAGCCCGGCAGCACTCGCGCGCTGAGCATCGAGCGGAATGCGCTGCGGTATGACCAGGCGAGGTAGAGCTCGAGGGCGAGGAAAACGAGAGCCATCGGCAGACCCGAGTGTTCGAGGTAGACGTGAAACAGGATGCTATTGACGATGAACGGCGCGAACAACGCGAGGGCCAGCGGCACAAAGCGGTTCGTCACCAGCATCAGGCCGACCACGAGGAACGTCACCCCGATCATCGGCATCATGTAGCCGGAGTTCATCAGGGCGGTGGAGAACGCCACTGCGCCCTCGGGCAGTTCCATCTTCGGCTGCGGGATGAAATTCAAAAACATGTTCAAACCGAAGACGACCAGGGGCAGTCCGAGGCCATAGCGGGCGATGACGGGAAAAAAACGCGTGAACGATTTTTTATGCGGGTGGGGTGGCAGGGTGGTTTCCATGAGCGTAGGGGTTCAGGTGGACAGCACTTCGGTGGGGTGATTGCGCCGGTGCAGGGCGAGTTCAGCCGCCTTTTTGCACAAGGGTCAAGTGGGCCGTGAGCTGGCCCAGCGTGCCGCCCCAGCCTTGGTTCATGTTGTCTTGGCCGGCATCGAAGGCCTGCTTTTCTTCGGCGGTGGCGTTGATCGCGACCGAGCGAAGAGGCTACGCCAAGTCTACGGCTGACAGGCTGTCCCGTGCCCGCCTTGGCTGGGACCCCTTATTCCTCCAAACCATTTGACCGCGGATACCACGGATGGACACGGATTAAACCCAGAAACCAGAGGAGAATGTTCCGGGCCGTGGGTGGAGGCGTGTCCATCCGTGTTGTCCGTGGTCCAGATTCCGGACCTCCGCCTCACAAGCCCGCCCGTGGTTGCCAAGTCTGGCAGGCCGACCTAGCAGACAGCGCATGAAATCCCTTCTCGTCGCCGGTTTTGGCCTGGTCCTCGTCTCGACTCTGGTCTCGCAGTCCACTTCGGCAGCAGCCATCGCGTCTGTACCGGTAGATCCGATCAAAGTGCTCGTCGGCCGGCTCGAGCTGGAGCGTTACAAGGCTACGATCAAGGGGCTCACGCAATTCGGCGACCGCCGGCAGGGCACGGATCGCAACCGTGCAGCGGTGGATTGGATCGAGGCGCAGCTCAGGAGCTACGGCTACACCAACACTCAGCGGATCAAGTATGACTTTATTCCGACCGATCCGCGCAAGCCGAGCGGTCCGACGATTGCGAAACGGCCGGATGCTGCGGTGGGTGGGGGGCGCTACCGGGGGGCCATCGCACCCACGGGCGTGAACATGGATCCGAAGCTTCAGCCCGACGAAAAGCTTCGCGCGCTTAACGCCCAGCCGGGGGATGTGGGTCCGCGGGAGGAAGTCTACTGCACGAAGGTTGGGACCACGCACCCGGAGGAAATGTATATCATCGGGGCGCACATGGACGGCCATGGCTGGGGCGAGGCGGCCAACGACGACGGCTCCGGCACGGCGCTCGTGATGGAGCTGGCGCGGATCATGGCGTCACCCGACGTTAAGACCGAGCGCTCGATCCGTTTCATCCTCTGGAACAATGAGGAAACCGGGCTCAACGGGGCCTATGCCTACGTCGCGCAGCGCGCGTCGTTGCAGGGCAAGGAGGATCCAGTGGGTTCGGGCCAGTATCCGGAGCCGCGCTGGCTGGGGATGATCCAGCACGACATGATGCTGTTCGACCACGGCATGCCGTGGGCGGACGGCACGGTGCCGAAACAGCAGCGACCGGAGGCCGACGTGAACATCGAGTTTCAGTCGAAGGCGAAGTTCGCCGCCGGCGCGCAGAAACTCGCGTGGGCCTTCGCCGAGGCCAACGAGGCCTACGCCACAGATTATCCGGCGGCGGTGGGCCCGCACATGACCAACACCGACAGCACGCCCTTCATGGACCTCGTCCCGGCGATCAGCCTGCGCGAAAACGAGCGCGGCCGCGAAATCGGCGCCGGCTGGAATCCCCACTGGCATCAGCCGACGGATTTGTATGCGACCTTCGACGATAAGGATTTCCGCCTCGGCCTGAACGCCGCTCAGACGACCCTCGGCGCGGTCGCCCGGCTGACGGGCGCGACCCTCGTTAAATAGCCGGCCGTTCGCTGCGCGGGGGAGAGGGAGGACGCCACATAGGGTTAAACCCTATATACACGCGTGACCTATTCCGTTAAGGTGAGGCATGCCCCTCCTCAACGTAGTTCTCACCCTGATCGTGATCGGTGTTCTCCTCTACCTCATCAACCGGTTTATTCCGATGCAGGGGACGATCAAAACGATCCTCAACTGGGTCGTGGTCATCGCCGTCATCATCTGGCTGCTTTACGGCTTCGGCGTCATCGGCAGTGGCGGCAGCGTCCATATGCCGGTGGTGAAATGAGTTCGAATTCCCGGCACCGGTGATCTTGGTCGGGGCTACCTGATCGCTCACCCATGCCAATGACCAAAGGAGAATCCGATGCCCGAATACGTCGATGGATATGTCATCCCTGTGCCCAAGAAAAACCTGCGAGCCTACCGGCGGATGGCCCAGCTCGGGGCCAAGGTTTGGAAGCAGCACGGTGCCGCCACCTTACCGTGAGTGCGTCGCGGACGATTTGAAGACACAATTCGGGGCCACTTTTCCGCGCCCGCTTAAGCTCAAGCGGGGGGAGACGGTGATCTTTTCGTGGATCGCGTTCAAATCGCGGGCCCATCGCGACCGGGTGAACGCCAAGGCGATGAAGGACCCGCGCATGGCGTGCCTGGCCGGCGTCCCGACGCCCTTCGATCACAAGCGCATGCTCTACGCCGGATTCAAGGAAATCGTGCGCGGATGAATCAGTAGTCGCGCGCGAGCGGGGTCAGGACGATCAGGGCGCGAGGGCGGGGACGGGATCAGCGGCTTTTCTGCCGGGCACGGTGGAGAGGTTGTTCGTCATCACATAGACCGTCATCGCGGCCAGGATAAAAACGAACGCGATCCAGAAGAACGGGCTGTGATGCATCCGCTTCCAGTAGGGGCCGTGCGGGGGATGTTCGGCGGCGTGGGCGCCACCGTGTTGCTGGAATTTGGGATCGTTCATGGGTGCTGCACTGACACGGCTTTCGTTCTCCAGTCCCGAGCTATTTTGCCGGCCGTGCCCGCCGCGGGCGGCCGATCGCGCGGCGGATCCGGCGCGCGAAGATTTTCGGCGGAAACCGAACGGATCTGCAACGTCGCGCCGGTCCGGCGGAACTGCACCGTGACCTCGGTAAAGGGTTCCGCGCTGAACTGGCCGTCGCCCTGGCGGGGGAACGATTTGTAGCGGAGGAAAAAGTCGTCGCGCGTGACGCCGGGCTGATAGGCGAAATCCGTGCGCAGTTCCTGGATGCTGTCCGCCTCCAGTGCGGTCAGGTTGATCTGGTAATACCACAGGACCTCGCCGGCGTTGCGACGGACGGAGACGTGCGCGTTGAATTTGGGATAGAACGCGCGGTAGCTATATTCAACGTTGGCCGTGTAGTGTTGCATCAGCCGGTCGAGATCGCGGTTGAGCAGCGCGCGGTCGAGGGAGCCATAGAAGGCATCGATCTCCTTTTGTAGCTTTTGTGGCAACGGCCCAAAGCCGGGCGGCGGTGGGGGGGCCGTCGAACAGCCGGCGAGAATCAGCGCTGAAAAGCAGGCCAGCCAGGAACGATACCGGGGAGGGAACATGGGCTCAATTTTCGGGGAAACGGATGCCCCGGAATGTTTTCTCGACGACGGGGTTCATGTCCTCCGGGTGCAGGCAGGTGATGCTGACCATCAGGGCGTAGCTTGAACCAATCCACCAGTAGGCGCGCCCCGGTCGCCCCGGAGTTTCCGACTCCTCGTTGTAGTACCGCGCATAAACCGGCTGCCCAACCAGGGTTTGCTGGCTGATTTCGGCGTGGCCGGTGGCCCGCCGGATATTGGCGGGCTTCAGGGCCAGAAGGTCCTGGACCTGCCGAGGGGAAATAGCCCCGCGGCCGCCGGGCAGCGGGTAAAGGTCAAAGACGATGGAGATGCCGTCACGCGACAGCGCGCAACGATACCGCGTCATTCCGGTTCCGGCGGGCGTGACGCTTTTTTCCACGGTCGCGTCCGAGCGGACGTGAAAGTTGAAACCCGACGCCTCATCTTCGATCAGCTTGTCGCCGGCGGCGACGGGCCGAAGGGGAGTGACGCGCGGGACGATTCGGGCCGCACCCGCCCTCGTGCCTTCAAACCCAATGGCGGATGGCGGAGGGTGGGAGTTCTTGGGAAGCGCCGGCAAACCGTTGCGTACCGACATCAAGGAGCGGGTGATTTTCAGCTCAATCTGCAGGCCTTGCGGGTTGCGTTGGAGAGCACAGCCAACGGTCTGGCCCGGCATTGCCTCCACGCCCGGCTGAAACTGGAAGTCCGCTTTCTGCCCGCTGAGATGCTCCACTTGGGACCGGTCGAAACCGGAGGGGAGGACGAAACCTTCCCGAATCCGGGCCGCATCGGCGGAGCGGAGTAAAACGGCGGCAGGATCCTCCAGCCGAAATGTCACTCCAGGGGTGTAGTTTGCCATGATGGCATCGCCATCATAGGTGAGCTGGGACTGTTCCAGCGCAGCGAAGTCGGCGGTGACCTCGACCAGGACCGGATTGGGCACCGGTTCCCGCTTATTCGTGGGCATCCAGGCCACACTCAGCAAACCGAGTAGCGCCAGTAGGAGGCCAGTCCGTGGGATGTGTCTCAACATCAGGGTGGTGCCAATCCATGCGGCGGTCCCAAACTTGTCGAGGACAGAGGCCCGGGCCGATGGGTCCGCATCCGCCCCCATCGAAATCGGGATGGACGGCCTGCACCCGGTTAAACAGGCTGGGTCCATGAACGCGTTTACGATCTTTCATGTTCTCCTTAGCCTGATCGGGATCATGGCGGGCTTCGTCGTCGTGTTCGGTATGATCGGCTCGAAGGTCTGCCGGGGCTGGACCACGATCTTCCTGGGGACGACCCTGGCCTCAAGCGTGACCGGCATTATGTTTCCCTTCCACGGTTTCACGCCGGCGTTCGTGTTTGGGATCCTGTCGTGTGTCGTCCTGGGTTTCGCGTTTCACGCCCTTTACGGTAAGAAACTCTTCGGCGGCTGGGCCAAGGTTTACGTCGTGACCGCGGTGATCGCGCAGTATCTTAACTTCTTCGTGCTGATCGCGCAGTCGTTTCAGAAAATCTCGTTCCTGCACCAGTTCGCTCCAATGGGCCAGGAACCGGCCTTCGGCCTCGCGCAGGGTGCGGCGCTGTTGTTCTTCCTCGTGCTGGGCATGCTCGGGGCCCGGAAATTCCACCCCGCCGCCCCCCTTGCATGAAACGGCTGCTCCCAATTTGGCTGATCCTCGGTGGCCTCACGGTTGCGTCCGCCCTGGCGGCTCCGCCCCCCGGACGCACCCCGCATATCGACGACACGGTCCATTTGCTGCCGCCGATCCCTGGCGACCTGGACCGGCTGGAGGCCAAACTCGCGGATTTCGAAAGTCGCAGTGGGATTAGGCTCCTCCTGGAGTTCCGCGAACGTTCCCCGTCGCCGGAAGAGGACAATGTACCCGGTGCCTACATGCGCGCGTTGTCCGCCCGGGAAGGCACCCGGAAGAACGGCGTGCTGGTGGTTTACTTCGCCGGTGAGAACGACTGGCGCATCTGGATCGGCGACGAACTGACGGCGCGCTTTGCCGGCAAGCCCGGCACGGTGAAGCAGCTGACGACGAGCGGCGCAATCCATGACGCGAAGGAGGCCTTGCTCATGGCCGCGCATGAACGGTCCCTGGCGGGTCTGGCGGAACTACAGAAAGCCCTGCCAGGCGACGAGCCGCCGCCGCAAGACCTGAAGCTGCGCCTGCAAACCGAGGCGTTGATCGACGCGCTGATCATGAAGTTCAGCGCGAAGTGAACAACGTTCCGAGCCCACGCCGGTGGTTGCTCAGCGGCTATCGCGCCCTCCTGGCCGGGCTGACCCTGTCCGCGCTGCTCTACCAGTTTTCCTACAGCAGCCAACGGGTGGGCTTCAATCCGGTCAACTTCTGGGCGTATTTCACCAACCTGAGCAACCTGCTCGCCGCCGCGGTTTTTATATGGGGCGCAATCCGGCCTATGGCGCCGGCGTCAGCAGCGCGCGACTTCTGGCGCGGGGGGGCCCTGCTCTGCATGACCCTGACCGGAGCGGTGTTCAGCCTGTTGCTGTCGGCGCTCGAGGTGCGCGTCCTCCCCGGAGTGAACATCGTGGTGCATTACGTGATGCCGGTCGGGGTGCTCGCCGACTGGCTGCTCGACCCGGCACAAGCCCGGCAGAAGCTGCGCGCGGGCCTGCGCTGGCTGGCATTTCCCGTGGCGTATGGCGTTGTGACTCTGATTCGCGGACACTTTGTGGATTGGTATCCCTATCCGTTCCTCTCGCCCGCCAAGATCGGCTACGGTGGCGTGGCAGTTTACGCCGTCTGCATCCTGGCCGGTTTGGTCGTCTTGATCTGGGGGCTGGTTGCCTTGAGCAACCTGAGGCGCAAAGCGCGCACGGCTTCCGCCGGTTGATCAAGACGGCGTCACGTCGCACTTGATGCCCCGCGGGGCCTGAATCTCAGACACGATCCGGCCGTTAGCACGGCGCTCGTGCCGGAGCTGGATGGGGCCGCGCGGGGTCGGATAACGGCCCTCGACCCAGCGCAGGTTGCCCAGCTGGGGTGAGATTTGGACGCGTTGGCAGCCGGGCGCGAGGGGACGGACCCCGAGCACGTATTCGCTCAGCCAGGCGGTGGGGCCGCTCGCCCACCCGTGGCAGAGGCTGTGACGGAATCCCTCGTGCAATACGCACCGTGGTCGCCATGCAGGTCCTTCTCGCCGCGTTTGGGTAAATCGTCGATGCGGCCCGAGCCCTTCAGCCAGGCGAGGTCAAAGTCCTCCCAGAAGGTCGTCGCGCCGCGGTCAAGCATGCCGCCCCAGTAGGTGCGGATGAGTTTTAGGGCGGTTTCGATATCGCCGGCGCGGCCGAGGGCCTTGAGGACGTAATAGCCGTAGAAGGTGGAAACGCCCTGCGCGCCGGCGGGTTTCAGGATCGCACGGGCCGCGTCCCGCGGATCCCCCTGGCCCGCCAGGACCTGCAGCGCGGCGCCTGACTTCGAGCCGTGCGGATCGGGGACCACCGGCCGTGCGCGGGCGGCGGCGCGAGCGCACAGTTTCGCGGTGGTCGAATCGCCGAGCGCGTGCGCCAGACGCTGGCCGGCGTCGAGGGTCATGATGAGAAGCGCCTGCAAACCCGCGGTGACGCCCAGTTGGTTAGAGGAGGAAGGCCAGTCGAGAAAGCGCATGCCGTCGATGCGTTCGCATCCGTCGGTGCCGACCAGCTCCGCCAGCCGCGCCAGCAGTGCGCGAAGGTATGAGGCCTGATCCACTGGTCCACCGGCGTTCGGTCGCGCGTGAAATCCAGGCTGCGGGGCACGACCTCGTTGAAACCAAACACGGCGTTGATCGTGGAAACCTCGGGGTGCATGTCGCCGATCCAGACGAGCCGGTCGCGCTTGATGCCGTCCCAGAGGCATTCCTGCATGTTGAGGTGGACGGTATACGCGCCGGTCGACCAGATGCGGTTGAGTCGAGCATCATTGCACCGGAAGGATCCGGGCTAGGCCAGGTCGCGCAGCCCGAGGACGGCGCGGACCTGCACGAGCGACACCGGCTGCTTCGGGTCGCGGGCGTCGAGGCGGAGAAAGCGGAAGCCGCTGGGGCCGACGCGAATCTTGGCCATCCAAGGCAGGAGGATTCGCTGGTCGCGCAATGCGTGATCGTTCTGGGAACCCTTCGCGCCCAGTTCGCTCATGGCCTCGGACGCGGATTCGCCGAAGCGCACGCGCACGGGTGTGTCGCGCTTGTCGTCGCGGCCCGGGACAAACAGCTCGATGTAGCCATGGAGCTCGCTGGCGAAGTCGAGCAACAGACCCGCGGGACCGCTCCTCGCCGACGCAGCAAGGGTGCACGGCGGGACCGACTCGCTCAGCCCGATCTGACCGGGCGAAGGTGCGAGCAGGCGTGGGGCGTGAGCGACGCCGGTCTTGCTTTGCCAGACGATGCGGGTGGGTGAGACATTGAACTCGCTGAGGGGCGAGCGCTCCAACTGAGCGGTTAAGCGGTGGGGCAGCGCCGTGGGAAGAGTCATGAACACAACCGGCCGCAAGGTGCCGGATCAGCCCACCCAATTCCGGGCGTTGTAGAAGAGCTTCATCCAAGGCGAGTCCTCGCCCCAATCGGCCGGGTGCCAGCTCATCGCGGCGGTGCGGAAGACGCGCTCGGGGTGGGGCATGAGAATGGTCACGCGGCCGGTGGTCGTCGTGAGCGCGGTCATGCCGAAGGGGGAGCCGTTGGGGTTGAGGGGGTACTGCTCGGTGAAGACGATGTCCTCCGTCGCCCGTTGAGATTTGGAGGACTGCGCAAGCGCGAGCGCTTGCTTGTTGTCGACGAAGCGCGCGGACACCAAGCCGGAGGTGGAGCACTTTCTGGCGGCGTCTGGACCCGTGAACTCGGCATAGCCTTCGCCGTGGGCGGTGCAGATCGGGATGACGCTGCCTTCCATACCGGCGAAGAGGATGCTCGGGCTTTTTTCGACTTTCACCGACACAAACCGGCCTTCGTAGCGCTCGGACTGGTTTTGCACAAAGCGCGGCCACAGCTCGGCGCCGGGGATGATGGACTTGAGGTTGCTCATCATCTGGCAGCCGTTGCACACGCCGAGGGCGAAGGTGTCGTCGCGTTGGAAGAATGCGGTGAACTCCGCGAGCGCGTTGGGGTGGAAGAGCACGCTTTTGGCCCAGCCCTCACCGGCGCCGAGGACATCACCGTAGCTGAATCCGCCACAGGCGGCGAGGCCGCGGAAATCTTTCAACGAGACGCGTCCATTGAGGATGTCGGTCATGTGTACGTCCACCGCCTTGAAACCCGCACGGTCGAATGCCGCGGCCATCTCGATTTCGCCGTTCACGCCTTGTTCGCGCAAGATGGCGATCGGAGGACGCTCGGATGATTTACAGGAGGTAACAGAGGAAACGGAGGAGGGCTTCGTCGGTTTGGAACTCTCCGTTCTCTCTGTTCCCTCCTGTGAAAATCCGAAATCGAACGTGATCAACGGCGTGATGCCGGGGTCCGAAGCATCGAGCTTCAACTGGAACTCGGATTCGGCGCTGGCGGGGTTGTCGCGGAGCGTGGAAATGCGGCGCGTGACGTCAGACCAAAGCGCCCGTAGCGTCGTGAGGTTCTCATTGAGGATTTCCTGGCCGGCACGTCGGATGCGCAGCGCGTAGTGCGGGTTGAGCGTGCCAATCCGGGTGGTGCAGGACTTGAAGCCATGCTGGCGCAGCAGCAGATACACGTCGTCGAGATCCGACTCGCGGATCTGAAGGACAGCGCCGAGCTCCTCGCTGAAGAGCGCGGAGAAAGCGTTGTGGCCGGCGGGGATCTCAAGGTCCACGCCAACGTGGCCGGCAAAGGCCATCTCCACGATCGTCGTCAGCAGGCCGCCGTCGGAGCGGTCGTGGTAGGCGAGGAGCTTTTTTTGGCGCCCGAGTTGCTGGATGGCTTTCCAGAAATTTTTAAGGTCGGTGGGGTTGTCCACGTCCGGCGGGGTATCGCCCGTCTGGGAGACCACCTGCGCGAGGATCGAACCACCGAGGCGGTTCTGGCCGCGGCCCAGATCGATCAGCAGGAGGACGGTATCGCCGATCTGAGCCGAATTCGGAGGGTTGCACACGGAAGACACGGAATACCCGGAAGAGGAATTCGGACGTTTCTGAACTGAGGCCTCTGGCTTGTTATCCGTGTGTTCCGTGTTTTCCGTGGGCAAAACCGGATCGTATCTTAGCTGCGGGGTGAGCGAGAGGCGGATGTCGGTGACGGAGGCGAAGGCGGAGATGATCAACGACACGGGCGCGGTGACGCGGCGCGTTTCGCCGGCGACGTCTTGCCACGCGGTGCTCATGCTCATCGAGTCCTTGCCGACGGGGATCGTGATGCCGAGGGCGGGGCAGAGTTCCATGCCGACGGCGCGCACCGCGGCGTAGAGATCGGCGCCGTCGCCCGGGATCGCGGGTGCGGCCATCCAATTGGCGGAGAGGTTGACCTTGCCGATCTCGCCCACCTGCGCGGCGGCAAGGTTCGTGAGCGCCTCGCCGACGGCGAGACGCGCGGACGCGGCCGCGGAGTTGATGGCGACGGGTGTGCGTTCGCCCATCGCCATGGCTTCACCCGTATAGACATCGAAGGCGGCGGCGGTGACGGCGCAGTCGGCGACGGGGACCTGCCACGGGCCGACCATCTGGTCGCGGCAGATGAGTCCACCGAGCGTGCGGTCGCCGATGGAAATGAGGAAGGTCTTGTCAGCGACGGTCGGGTGGGAAAGGACGCGGCGAACGGCCTCTTTCAGAGCGAGGGTCGAGAGGTCGAGAGACGAAAGTGGCCGCGTGAGCGTCGTGTCGGTGCGATGCATCTTCGGCGGCTTACCGAGGAGCACCTCGAGCGGGAGATCGATGGGCGTGGTCTTGAAATGGGAGTCCTCGAGCACGAGCTGCTTTTTTTCGGTGGCCTCGCCGACGACGGCGAAGGGACACCGCTCGCGCTCGCAAAGTTTTTGGAAAACGGCCAAGCGTGCGGCGGGGACGGCGAGGACGTAGCGCTCCTGCGATTCGTTGCACCAAATCTCCAGCGGGCTCATGCCGGGCTCATCGTTGGGGACGGCGCGGAGCTGGAAGCGGCCGCCGCGGCCGGCGTCGTTGACGAGCTCGGGCAACGCGTTGGAGATGCCACCAGCGCCGACATCGTGGATGAACGAGATGGGGTTTTCGTCACCGAGGGCCCAGCAGCGGTCGATGACCTCCTGGCAGCGACGCTCCATCTCGGCGTTGTCGCGCTGCACGCTGGCGAAATCGAGGTCCTCGCTGCCGGAGCCGCTCGCTATCGAGCTGGCCGCGCCGCCGCCGAGGCCGATCAGCATGGCGGGTCCGCCGAGGACGATGAGTTTGTCCCCGGGAGCGATCACCCCTTTTTCGACGTGTTCGGAGCGGATATTACCCAACCCACCCGCCAGCATGATGGGCTTGTGGTAGCCTCGCCACTCGGTGGCGGGTTGGTGATGGGTGATGGGTGATGGGTGATTGGGCTCCGACCCATGACCCATGACCACGGACCTTTGACCCGCCGAGGGAACCTCGGCCTCATATGTTCTAAAATAGCCCGCAATACTCGGCCGGCCGAATTCGTTGTTGAAGGCGGCGGCCCCGAGCGGGCCCTCGATCATGATGTCGAGGGCGGACACGATGCGGGCGGGTTTGCCGAAATCTCTTTCCCACGGCTGGACGGCGCCGGGGAGGCGGAGGTTGGAAACGGTGAAGCCCGTGAGTCCGGCCTTGGGCTTGGCGCCGCGGCCCGTGGCGCCCTCGTCGCGGATCTCACCGCCGGAGCCGGTGGCGGCGCCGGGGAACGGGGAGATGGCGGTCGGATGGTTGTGCGTCTCGACCTTGCAGAGGATATGGATGTCCTGGGGGTGCGCGGCGTATTCGTTCGTTTTCGGATCGGTGTAGAACCGTCCGCCGCTTGTGCCGGTGAAGACGGCGGAGTTGTCCTTGTAGGCGGAGAGAATGCCCGCGCTGTGCAACTGGTAGGTGTTGCGGATCATCTGGAACAGCGACTTGGCCTGCGCCTGGCCGTCGATGTCCCAGCTCGCGTTGAAAATCTTGTGGCGGCAGTGCTCGGAGTTGGCCTGCGCGAACATCATCAACTCGATGTCGTTGGGGTCGCGGCCGAGGGTGGTGAACGCCGTTACGAGGTAGTCGATCTCGTCCTCGGCGAGCGCGAGTCCGAGCGAGGTGTTGGCCTCGGTGAGTGCGGCCCGGCCCTGGGCAAGCAACGGCACACTGTTCATCGGGCGTGGGATCTCGTGGCGGAAAAGGACTTCGCAGGCGGCGACGTCGCTGAAGACGACCTGAGTCATCCGGTCGTGGAGTTTGTCGGCCAGTGACGAGTTGCGAGTGACGAGTGACGAGGGGTCGGAAGCCAGATCGACGGTGTAAACGATGACACGCTCGATGCGCTTCACTTTGGCTAGTCCGCAGATGTGGGCGATGTCGGTCGCCTTGGATGACCACGGGGAGAGGGTGCCGGGACGGGGGGCGACGACCTGCGTGAGGCCGGTGACGGACGCACCGGCGCGGGTCGGGCCATACGTGAGGAGTTTTTCGAGGACGGCGCGCTGCGGGGCGGTCAAATCTCCCGTGGTTTCAACGACATGGACAAATTCGGCGCTGACGGCGCGGGCCGGCAGGGAGGCGGCGGTGAGATCCTGAAGGAGCTTGGCGAGGCGGAAGGGGGAGAGGGCCGGGGAGCCGCGGAGGATCAACATGGTTGAGGCCAAGGATGTTTGCCACATCACCGGCGCGGTCAAGAAGCCTGAAAGTCATTCGCGTGGCTGAGGGTGGGCGCGCACGTCCCGGTGCCCGCATGGGAATCGAAAACCGGCCCTGACGCGCTCGTTTGGGGGTCTACACCAAAGATTGGGGAGGGGCATGTAGGGGTTGATGGTTTTGGGATTAGCCGCACTGAGCGATGACGCGGAGGCGGTAGTTGGCGAAGGAGCGGAAGCCGTAGGCGCGGCGTTG
>Ga0105047_10001951_pt1 | contig 37032 bp, 24 predicted proteins | sample MAT04_FD_78384 | JGI IMG/M metagenome (GOLD analysis project Ga0105047, IMG submission 78384) | Freshwater microbial communities from Lake Fryxell liftoff mats and glacier meltwater in Antarctica - MAT-04 (megahit assembly) | ecosystem: Environmental > Aquatic > Freshwater > Ice > Liftoff... | reverse complement strand
GTGGTGTGAAACGCACAAGCTCAAAGTTCGCGCCGGCCCGCTGATCGATCTCGGCCCCGGCGGCTTACCGACCTGGCTCGCCAATTGGGAACACGATTTATTAAACGTGCAGAGTTTTGTTTGTGATTTCGCGGAGACGGTCATCTCGCGGTATCAGGGACGAATTCGCAGTTGGGAGGTTGTCGCACGGCCCAATTCGGGCGGCGCATTGACTTTGAACGAAGAAAGCCGACTGACTCTGACGGCGCGCATCCTCGATATCGCCCGACAAGTCGATGAAGAAGCACAACTGCTCATTCGCATCGATCAGCCTTGGGGCGATTACCAGGCTCGTGGACAGCACAGGCTGTCGCCGTTGCAACTCACCGACGCGTTGATCCGGTCCGGCATCGGGTTGGCTGGCGTGAACCTGGAGATCGCCTGCGGGTATCTGCCGCGCGGATCGGCCCTGCGAGACTTGCTGGATGTTTCCCGGCTGATCGATTCCTGGAGCCAACTGCAAGTCCCGTTGCAAATCTCGCTGGCCAGCCCCTCGTCGACATCAATGGACCCGCAAGCCTCCATCGATCAGCGTGTGGATTCGCGCTTCTGGCCCGACACCGTGGATGAGACGCAGCAGGCCCGCTGGGTGGCCGAACTGCTGCCGTTGCTGCTGGCCAAGCCCGCCGTCGCGGGGGTCTCGTGGTGTACCTTTTCCGACGCCGTCTCGCATGAGTTTCCGCATTCCGGCTTGTTGCGTCCCAATGGCACGCCGAAACAGGTGCTCGAAGTTTTCAGGGATTATCATCTCGGCAACTGACCTGCTCGCCGGAAAGACCGATCTTGAAAATTCGTCATGTGGGATCATCGCTCGGTCCAGACGAGTGCCGACAGCATCTGACGACGTTTGTCATCAACGACACGCTGGCGATCGACGCCGGCAGCCTGGGGCTGATCGCCCCGCTCGCCGCGCAAGCCGCGATCACAGACGTTTTGATTTCGCATAGCCATCTCGATCATCTCGCCTCGTTGCCGATGTTTCTTGATAATCTAGCTCAGCTGGAACGTGCGGCTCCCAGGATTCATGCCAGCGCCGAGGTCTGTGGATCACTGCGGGAAAGCCTGTTCAACGGACAACTCTGGCCGGACCTGTTCCAGTTGGTTGATGCGGGAACCCCGTTTTTGCAGCAGTCGATCTTGCGGGCGGAAATGGCAGTTACTTTGGATGGGTTAACAATCGTGCCGGTCGCGGTCGACCACACAGTGCCGACGCTGGGATTTCTGATCGAGGACGCCGATTCCGCCGTGGTCTTCAGTTCCGACACCGGCCCAACGGAGCGCTTGTGGCAATTGGCATTAGAGCCGAGGTTTCATCAAAAACTGAAAGCCGTCTTTCTGGAGTGCAGCTTTCCGGACAATCATCGCCGCTTGGCGGATGCATCCGGTCATCTCTGCCCGGCGTTATTCGCAGCGGAGATCGCGAAACTCGATCCCCCGGAATCATGCCTGATCGTCGCCGTGCATGTGAAATCCGCGATGTTTGATCAAACCCGATCCGAGTTGGAATCGCTTGTCCTGCCGAATTTGTACGTCAGCGCGGCGGATCGAACGTGGTTCGTGTGAGCGTGGCATCTGCCGCGTGAGTGGCTGCCAACGATGTGAATGGAGGATGTCCGAATTGCGGGCGAGGCAGGCCCGACTTACTTTCGCGGCGGAATTTCGATGGGGAACATGTCGCGTGTCCGCCGCTTGAACGGCAGTTTGGAAAACTCGTGCGTGTGAATCGCCTGGGCATCGACATTGAAGATTGAGCCGGCGAACTTCTCGAAACTCGCCCGGAAATGTGCGGCCGACTTTACGGCGATGTATTTCATCTTGGAGCAGTCAATCCCCAGTGTTTTCGCGAATGCCGGGCCGAGGGGTTGTTCGTGGGCCGAGACGATTACGACGGAAACTCCGTCCTGCCTGATCCACGCCGAGCAACCCATGTTGCCCGTTAAGCCGGCGTACATCGGGCCGTCATAGGTGAAGTCCCCATCAGAGACGGCCATCACCTCGGCGTCCATCAGCACCGGCGTTCCCTGGATCGGTGATGATTTCGAGCCGACGGGAATGCTCAGTTTATTGCCCACGCCAGTCGCATGTGCGGCGTGCGCGACAGCGGGGTCAACGATGTAAAGAATCAATGCATCCTGCAATTTCAGATCGAGAAACGTTTGCAGGATTTCGGTCGAGTCACCGGGGGAACCGCCACCGGTGTTGTCGGCGTGATCGGCCAGCACAATGGGAAATTTGCCAAGTTGCTCACCTTGGGCGAGCGCGGCGCGGACCGACATCGGCGGTTGATACCAACGTTCACGATTCTCCCAGATCCATGTCGCCAGCTCGTCAGCGATTTTCTCGGCGACCGATTGTTCCCCATCCGCCACGGCGATGATGCTGCACCCGATATCCGGCACGTCGGCCCAGGCGAAGCCCGTCGCAATCGTCAGTGACAGCATACCCGTCCGTGTTTCCAATTCATGGACGCGGTCCATCACGTCGTTCATCGGAGGATGTGCCGTGACTTGCGTCGGTGTGCTCCAAAAGAGCGGAAGCTGCCTGAACGCCATGACGGGCCGAATTTCTCCCTGGATGGTGCGCACGATCAAATCCGCGGCTTCCCGGCCTCGTTCGGCCATATCGATGTGCGGATACGTGTCGAATCCGACGATCGCCGTGCTGGCGTTCACCCGGCGCTGCGTATGATTGCCGTGCAGATCAAACGTGACCACAATCGGCCGGTCGGGGCCGATCACGCTGCGGACGGCTTCGATGAATTCGCCGTCGGCGTCGTCGATGCCCTCGACAACCATCGCGCCGTGGAGATCGAGTAGCACACCGTCAAGTGGTGATTCTTGATCCGCAGTGCGCAAGCGGGTGAGAAATTCGCTCATGAGCGACTCATAATCGGCCCGCACGATTAACCCACTGGGGTAGGCGAACGTCCATAGGATGGGGATTGCCTCAAAGCCATGCGTCTTCGCCCCGTCGATGAATCCGCCGACGCAGATGTTCGAGTCGCTGAATCGGGTGATGACTTCCGGTCCCCGAAACAGCCCGAAGCCGTCAGCGAAATCATTCAGCGTCGTGGGCACGACGGCGAACGAACTGGTTTCGTGAGAGATGCCGCCGATGGCGATACGCATAGTAGTGTCCGTCAATAAACGATCAATTCAGAAAGACTCTGGCCACATGAGGCACAAAAAGCACAAGAAAAGAAGCTGATATTAGATTCATCCTCGAATCTTTGCTTTGTGTTTATGTGCTGCTTGTGGCTCAGTTTGTTTCATTTTACGGAGGCGAGCATTTTCAGGAATTCGCGCATCAAATGGGCGTTGTCGGCCCAGACGCGGGAGCTGACGAGGTTGCCATCGATGACCACGGGTTGGTCAACATATTTTCCGCCGACCTGGGTGATATCAAGTTCGCATTTTCGCACAGTCGTCGCGGTGCGGTCTTTGAGGCAGCCGGCGGCGGCCGCGATCTCCACGCCGTGGCAGACCATCGCCACGGGCTTCTTCGACTCGAAGAAGTGCCGGGTGAGATCGAGCAGGTGTTTGTCATAACGCAGATACTCCGGCGCGCGGCCGCCAGAGATAAACAGGCCGACGTACTCAGCAGGCTGCACATCGCGGAACGCAATCGTCGCCTTAATGTGATACGCCGGTTGTTCGCGGGTGATATCCCATGGGATATTCTCGTTCGGCGGAATTTCGTGCATCACACCGTGGTAGTAGCGTGCTTCCGGACCGGCGACCACCGTGTCGTACCCCTCTTCCTGCAGGCGGAAGATGGGGTAGAGGGTATCCATGATTTCGGTGGCGTCGCCGATGGGGATGAGAATTTTGCTGGCAGCGGGCATAAGCTGATCACTCCGGAATGTTAAGCGCGCGGTCGACTCCGTGAAAAGTCTACCAGTTGGCTGGGAATCGCACTATTCGCCATCGGGATCTGGTGTGCAACTTAACGAACGGTCAAAAGTTTTCCCGCGGCGATCATCAATACAATTCCCAGCAAAAACTTCAGAACAGGATGGCCTAAGCGTTGGCTGCCAAGTTCCGAACCAATGAGTCCTCCCAATACGGCGGCGACCACCCAATAGCCGACATGTGCGGGCATGGTCTGCACTTTGGCCCAGTGCCCCGCCAATCCTGCGATGGAATTCACCAGAATGAATGCCACAGAGACGGCAGCCGCCTTTTTGGTTTGGGCCCAATTCATAAACAGCAGTAGCGGAGTCATAAAGATACCGCCACCGGTTCCGGTTAATCCCGCTAGGAGACCGATCCCTGCTCCGCAACCCACCGCGACGATTGGATTCGCATGCTTCTCGGCAGGCTCCATTGCGGCCGCCCTCCACAGCGATGCCAGCAGGCGGATCGCGGTGAGCAAGAGAATCACGCCGACGATTTGCTTATAAGCTCGATGGGGCAGCGTCAGGTATCCGCCGAGGAGAGCCAGCGGGATCGAACCGGTGGCCAGCTGCAGAAATAGCGACCACGAGAAATACCCGGCGCGATAAAATCGAATCGTGCCAATCGTCGCGACGAAGATATTCATCACGAGTGCCGCCGGCCGCATGACTTCCGGCGCGATACCCATCAATGCCATCGCCGCTAGATACCCCGAGGCACCTGCATGTCCGACAGACGAATAGAGAACGGCTGCGATAAAAATCAGCATGCACAAGATGGCGGAATCGTACATGCCGAAAGTTTAACGTCGCCCAGACAAAATTTCTCTCAGGGTCAACGAGCGGAAGTCGGAGTCGACATTCCCGCTTTGAACTCGACAGTCGCGCTGTCAACCTGCATACTCTTACAATGCCGAGACCGATTGAGCATCTGCCCGCCTGGAAGCTGATGAAGACCGCCATCCCGCCTCAACGGAGCGCCTGCCGATGAATCGTTTGCCGCTGACGAAATTGTCTGTCTTCATCACGATTCTGGCATTGAGTGGCAGTGCGGCATTCGCGCAAGAGTGGACGCGGTTTCGCGGTTCCAATGGCACCGGGGAAAGCGAAGTCACCACGATCCCCGCCACATGGACTGATACAGACTACAACTGGTCGGCCCCCCTCCCTGGCTATGGGATTTCGTCGCCCTCGCTGTGGGGAAATCTGCTCTTCATTCTGAGTGCGGACCCGGAGAATGCGACGCGATATGTATTATGTTATGACGCCGATACGGGGAAGCAGTTGTGGAACCGCGAGTTCCCTTCGACATTTCACTCCATCCATAAAATGAGCAGCTTCGCGTCCAGCACACCGGCTGTTGATGCGGAGCAGGTGTATGTCGCATGGTCGGCACCGGAAAGCCTGTCGCTGATGGCATTCACGCATGCGGGGGAAGTGGTCTGGAAAAAAGATCTCGGACCGTGGCTGGGCCAGCACGGCTTCGGGACATCCCCGATTCTGTTCGAGGATCTTGTGATCGTGACGAACTTTCAGGAGTTGAAAGATAAAGACCGCGGGAAGGCCGAGCCGCCGAAAAGTTTCGTGATGGCCTTCGATCGTCAGACGGGCGAAGAACGTTGGCGCACGGAGCGTAAAACCGACAGCGTGGCGTATTCCGTCCCCGCGATTTTTGAACCAGCCTCCGGTTCGCCGCAACTCGTCAACACCAGCACCGGCAGCGGCTTGTATGCGCTCGATCCAAAAACCGGGACTGAACTCTGGTCGAGCGTGGTCTTCGACAAACGGACCGTCAGTTCCCCCTTGGTGAAGGGAGACCTGATCTTCGGCAGCACGGGTTCCGGCGGTGGCGGCAGTTATGTGACGGCCGTTCGCAGCGACGGCAAGCAGGCCGAAGTCGCTTATAAAATCGACGAACAGGCCCCGTATGTACCGACGGTCGTTGCACGCGGCGATCTCTTGTTTCTGCTCAGCGATGGTGGCATCGCCGCTTGTTTCGATATTAAAACTGGCGAGCTTCACTGGCGCAAACGAATCGGCGGCAACTATCAGGGTTCCCCCGTGCGTGCGGCCGACAAAATCTACTGCTCCAGCGTCGATGGGGAAATGGTTGTACTGGCGGCGGACAAAGAGTTCGCGGAGTTGGGCCGCATCCCATTGAGCGAGGGGACTCGCTCAACCCCTGCGATTGCCCGCGGGCAAATGTTCATTCGCACGTTCTCCAAACTGATGTCCATCGGCGGCAAGTCGCCTTGAGGGGCCAGTGATCGCTGGATGTTCAATTCGTTCGCGAATGATATAATCCGCCTCGTGCTCACATCACCCGCGCGGAAGATCGTCGTCTGATCCAGTCGAGATGATCGTTCGCGCCCATTTCGAGTTGGAGATCATCTTGCAGCCATCTTCGAGCGGCCGGAGCGCGCCGATTCATCTGGTCACAGCCTGCGTTGTCCTCGCAGGTTTCATCCTGGCAGGTTGCAGCAAACCGCCGCCCACACCCGCGCAATTGCCCAAGTCCACCGTGAAAGTGGCCGTGCCGGTCAACGAGGAGTTTCAGGATTTCGAGGAATTCACAGGCCGGGCGGAAGGTTCGCAGTTTGTCGAAATCCGTTCCCGTGTGAGCGGTTATCTCGACACGATTCTCTTTAAGCCTGGCAGCTATATCGAAAAAGACGCCGAATTGTTCGTCATTGATTCGCGGCAATACGACGCGGCACTCGATCAGGCCGAGGCGTCAGTCACGCAGGCGGAAACTCGAGAAGAACGTCTGGCGATGGATTTGAAACGAGCCAAAGAGCTTGTTGAGAAGAAGATCATGGCCGCCCAGGATTTTGACAAAATTCTGGGGGACAAGATCGAGTCCGATGCCGTTGTTCGCGCAGCCAAGGCGACTCGGAAACAAGCGGAACTGAATGTCGAATTCACAAAGATTCACGCCCCCATCACAGGGCTGGTCAGCCGCGAGCGGATTACCACCGGCAATCTGGTGCAGGCCGATCAAACCATCCTGACCACGATTGCCGCGTACGATCCAATCTTTCTGTATTTCGACATGGACGAGAATACGGTGTTGCGGATTCTCAGTATGATTCGCGCGGGAACCTTCAAATCGGTTCGCGAAAACCAGGTCCCTGTGCAGGGGGCCGTGGGCGACAGCAAAGGTTTCCCGTTCGAGGGGATGATGAACTTCGTCGATAACCGCATTGATCCGGCGACAGGCACGATGAATATGCGGGGCGAATTCAAGAATCCGAAAACGCCCGAAGGCGCACCGTTTATCACGCCCGGCATGTTTATACGCGTGCGTGTGCCGATGGGGGCACCGCACAAGGCCTTGCAGATTTCCCGCCGGGCCGTCATCACCGATCAGGGGCATAAACTGGTGTATGTGGTGAATGCCGAACAGAAAGTGGAAGCGCGCACCGTCACTCTCGGCAAACCAACGGACGATGGCCTGCAGATCGTGGAATCGGGTTTGACCGAAAGCGATCGGATTGTGGTGGCGGGGTTGCAGCGCGTCCGCCCAGGTCTGGAAGTCGAAATCAATGAAGTTCCGATGCGCGACGCCGCGAAGTAAATCGCTGTCGAATTCGCGTTCCCCCTGCTCTCCGGCGAAAGCCTCCGCATGCTCTCGAAGTTTTTTATCGACCGGCCGGTGTTCGCGACGGTGATCTCCGTGGTGATCGTGATCATCGGGCTGGTATCGCTCAACCGTCTGCCGGTGGCTCAGTACCCGGACATCGTCCCGCCGACCGTGCAAGTCACCTGCGTGTATCCCGGCGCGAATGCCAAGACGGTCTCCGAGACGGTCGCCACTCTGATCGAGCAGGAAGTCAACGGCGTGGAAGGCATGTTGTACATGTCCTCGAAATGCACAAACGACGGTGCGATGGCACTCGACATCACATTCAAGCTCGGCACCAATCTTGATATGGCGCAGGTGCTGGTCCAGAATCGCGTGGCCATTGCGACCCCCAAGCTGCCGGAAGAAGTTCGCCGGCAAGGCATCGTCACGAAAAAACGCTCGCCCGATATTCTGCTCGTGGTCAACATGGTCTCGCCGGACAGTTCGCGCGATTCGATCTACATCAGCAACTACGGCACGTTGCAGATTAAGGATGCGCTGGCTCGCGTGGAAGGTGTGGGCGACATCACCATGTTCGGAGCCAGAGATTACAGCATGCGGGTCTGGCTCGACCCGGAACGGATGGCCGCCCGCAATCTCGATCCCGCCGATGTGAGCGCGGCGCTCGCGGAACAGAATGTTCAGGTCGCCGCCGGTCGGTTGGGGCAAGCCCCTTCGCCGCCGGGCACCGATTTCCAGTTGGCGATCAACACGCAAGGCCGGCTGCTCGACGAGCGCGAATTCGCCAATGTGATCGTGAAGACCGGCAGCGATGGCGCGATTGTGCGATTGAAAGATATCGGCCGCGTGGAACTCGGGGCGCGCAATTACGATGTCAGCAGCGAACTCGACGGCAAACCCAGCGTCGGCATCGTGATTTATCAATTACCCGGCGCGAATGCGCTGTCGACAGCCGCCACCGTGAAAGCCGAGATGGAGCGGCTCAAGAAGAGTTTCCCCGAAGGGGTCGATTACCAGATCGTTTACGATACGACGGTCTTTGTGGAAGAATCGATTACGGCCGTTTATCACACACTGTTCGAGGCGTTCCTGCTGGTCTTCATCGTCGTGTTGCTGTTTTTGCAGGACTGGAAAGCGACCATCCTGCCCATGATCGATGTGCCGGTCTCGCTGATCGGTACGTTCGCCGTGATGGCCGCGCTCGGCTTTTCGCTCAATAACCTGACGCTGTTCGGACTGGTGTTGGCAATCGGCATCGTGGTGGATGATGCCATCGTGGTCTTGGAAAACGTCGAGCGGTGGTTGGCGCAAGGGTTGCCGGCCCGCGAAGCCACCATCAAGGCCATGGAAGAAGTCACCGGCCCGGTGATCGCCATCACGCTGGTACTCGCCAGCGTGTTCATTCCGACGGCGTTCATCACGGGCATCAGTGGCGAGTTTTACCGACAGTTCGCATTGACCATCGCCGCATCGACCATCATTTCCGCCGTCAACGCGATGACGATGACTCCGTCGCGTGCGGTGCAGATTTTCAAAACCGAAGAACCGCATGTCGGTGGCCATGCGAAAAAAGAATCGCTGCCGTGGTGGGGCGTTGGCCTGGCAACCGGCACGCTCGTTGTCTGGTTCGGATATAGCCTGCTGCAACCGTGGCTTGGTTTGCCGCCGGCCGGGCACGGGGCGGCACATGGACATCACACCGACCCCGGTTTTCTCGAACGAATGTTGCGGGGGATGATGATTCCCGACAACTGGCTTCCCCTGGCGGGACAAGTCCTGTTGTTCATTTTGGCGGCCATTCCCGGCTGGATTTTCCAGCGGCCAATTCGAGCCGGGCTGGATTATTTTCTGCGCGGCTTCAATCTGGTGTTCGACTGGGCTGGCGACCTTTATGGCCGCACAGTCCGCAGTATGCTGCGCTTCAGTTTCGTCATGCTCGTGCTGTATGTCGGCATGATGGGTTTGACCGGTCTCGGTTTCCGTTCGGTCCCCAGCGGCTTCATTCCCGAACAGGACAAAGGCTATCTGATTCTCTTTGCCCAACTTCCGGACGGGGCCAGTCTGGAGCGAACCGAACGGCTGATGAAGAAGGTCGGCGAGATCGCGATCGACACACCGGGCGTCATTCACACGATCAACGTTCCCGGGTTCTCACTCCTGAGCGGTTCTAACATCGCCAACACCGGCACGATGTTTCTCACCCTCGCGCCGTTCAGCGAACGAACGGGGGATCCCGCACTCTCCGCGCCGGGTATTTTGGACGAACTTCGCAAGCGACTGGGGCCGCTTGAGGAAGCCCAGATTCTCGCCTTAAACGCCCCGCCCGTGAACGGCCTCGGCAACTCCAGCGGATTCAAAATGCAGGTGCAGGATCGCGGGGATCAGGGCTTCGAGGCGCTGCAAGGTGCCGTCGATCAACTCGCGGAAGTCGCCCGGGCACAACCGGGATTCGTCGGCGTATTTAGCACGTTTCGTTCTTCCGAGCCGCAGTTGTTTCTGGAAATCGACCGCACCAAGGCGAAATCCGCCGGAGTGCCGCTCAGTCGAATCTTTCAAACGCTGACCGGCTACCTGGGCACATCCTATGTCAACGACTTCACCCGCTTCGGACGGAACTGGCAAGTGAATTTGCAAGCCGAAGCCTCCGCGCGCGTGAACCCCGACGATGTCTTGCAACTGAAAGTCCGCAACTCCGCGGGCGACATGGCCCCGCTGGGAGGGCTGATCACCGTCGAAGATGTCGCCGGGCCGTCCATCGTCACCCGGCACAACATGTACCCCGCCGCGGATCTCAACGGTGCGTTGTTGCCGGGGATTAGCTCCGGGCAGGCGCTGGGGTTGATGGAACAAATCGCCGACCGGGAACTTCCATTGTCGATGGGTTACGAGTGGACCGAGCTTTCCTTGCAACAGCGGCTGACAGGCAACACGGCCATTTTTGTGTTCCTGTTGGGCACGCTGTTCGTGTATCTGGTGCTGTCCGCTCAATATGAAAGCTGGGTGTTGCCTCTCGCCGTGATTCTGATCGTACCGATGTGCCTGCTCGCGGCGATCACCGGCCTGTGGATCACCGGGGCCGACAATAACATCTTCACACAGATCGGCTTGATCGTGCTGATCGGTCTGGCGAGCAAAAATGCGATCCTGATCGTTGAGTTTGCACGACAGCAGCAATCCACCGGAAAAAGTCCGCTCGATGCGGTCGTGGAATCGTGCCGCATGCGACTGCGGCCGATTTTGATGACCTCGCTGGCGTTCATCCTGGGGGTGGTGCCCCTCGTGATTTCGACCGGTGCCGGTTACGAGATGCGGCGGGCGATCGGTCTGGCGGTGTTCAGCGGCATGATCGGCGTCACCTTGTTCGGCCTGTTCTTCACGCCGGTATTCTATCTCGTGCTGGTCCGCGCGAACAAAGTTCAGCCGAGTCCAGTTGATACGCACTCCACCGCCGCGCTGTAATCGCCAGATATCATGAAAACCGTGCCACGCCCACGCGCTTCGCGCGGGCGTGTTTTTACCTGAATCTCACGTCGGACTCACGGCGCATCTGCCGGAACAGGTTGCACGGGTGCGCCGGCCGGTTGGATCGCTTCTTCCATCGTGGCGACATAAATGCCCATCGCCGCCAGCATCAGCACGACCGTCCAGAACCGCCAGTCGCGGTGCGGCTTCCACCCGCCCGCCGGCTTGTGCGATGTGTGGCTCTGGGAACCAGAGTGCGGATGGTCGTGGTTTTTCGCGTTCATGAAAGCCTTTAATCAGTGATCCCAGGGTCGGGAATCAGAACTCAGCGGAATCAGGGCGACATCAGCCAGCGCAGCAGGAATGAGATCAGGAAATAGCTGATGGTCATGCTGCCTGCCAGGACGAGCAAAAGAATGGTAATCAGGCCGACGAGGAAAAACCAATCGCCCGTTGACCTGCGATTGCGGCCCAGCTCGTTGGTTTGATGCTGGAGCAGCAGTTCGACATTTTTGTGATTGGATTTCCACACCACATCGAACGCATCTCCCAAAAGCGGGATCGACCCGACCAGCCAGTCGATGAGGATGTTAAACCCCATGCGGGCCAGTGTCAGCCGGGAAACCCCGCGGCGGTGAGCTTCCTGCAAGATATACAGCGTCACGAACGACGTGGCGAAATCGCCGAAGCCGGGCACGAGGCCGATGATCGAATCGAGTCCGAAGCGTAACCGCAGTCCCGGAATCTCGAAGACATTGTCCATCAACTTCGCAAGCAGTTGCAGTTGAGCATTGTCTGGAGTTCCACGCGGCCGCCCGCCACGATTGTCGATCAGTTCCGGTTCGATGGGGGAAGATGGTTTCATGGGCGGTGACAATTCTGAATCAATAATACAAGCTTCTCTTGGAAAGCATTTCGATCAATGTTCACAGAAATCGCCGTAGAATCGAGCGGCTGGTGGCATCCAGCGATTCTGGCCGCGGAATGCGGTAGCGAATGCCGTTGGCATCGGTGACGATGATCGCCCCGTCGGTCAGGCGGCGAAAATCATCATCGCTGTCGACATCGAACTGCGTCGCGCCACGGTCCGTCTCCACTTCCCAGCGGCATGGTACGGCGGAACCGGCCCGCAGAATACGCTGAATGACCGGCGAGAATTCCCGCTCCGAAAGTTCCTGTTCCAGCACGGCCCGCGGTTCGTCCGGTAAGGTAGCAAGCGAGGCAATTCGCAATACTTCCCGGCCATCACCATCCACCAGCGAAATATGCTCTTGGGGATGTGTCAGCGGAAAACAACGCACCGGCTCCACGACGGTCGGCTCGGCGTTCTCACCGCGTGAAAGCAGTAAGCGGCCCCAGGCATCGTGCTGAAAGTGGAGATCGTAGTTCTCGTTCATTGGCTGTTGCTATCTCCTTTTCGAGCCGGACGCGTAAGCGACGGCCGATAAACCATGCACCGTCGCTTACGCTTCCGGCTCTGTTGAATTTTGTTACAAGCCGATCTCTTTGGCCAATGCCTGCTGGGCGTGATGCAAGGCCGCATAAGCTCCCTCGGCCAGCAGGAGTTCATCATGCGTGCCGATCTCCATAATGCGTCCCCGTTCGAGGACGACAATTCGATTGGCATGCCGCAGCGTACTTAGTCGGTGGGCGATGGCGATGGTCGTCCGGCCGCGAACCAAATTCTCCAGCGCTTCCTGAATCTGACGCTCGGTCTGCGAATCGAGGGCGGACGTGGCTTCGTCCAAAATCAGAATTCGCGGATCGATCAGCAAGGCGCGGGCAATCGAAATCCGTTGACGTTCACCCCCTGACAGTGACTGGCCGCGCTCGCCGACGATGGAATCATAGCCTTCCGGCAGTTGCAGAATGAACTCATGGGCGCGCGCCGCCTGGGCTGCAGCGATGATTTCTTCCCGTGTCGCCTCCGATTTGCCGTAGGCGATGTTCTCGGCGATGGAGCCAAAAAACAGGAACGGGTCTTGCAGCACGATGCCAATGTTCCGGCGGTAATCCGAGACACGATACGAGCGGATATCGACCCCGTCGGCGAGAATCGCCCCCTCGGCGACATCAAAAAACCGGCAGATCAGGTTGATCAGCGTGCTTTTCCCGGCACCAGTATGTCCGACGAGGCCCACCATTTCTCCCGGGGCGATGGTCACCGTAAGGTCTTTAATCACCTTGCGATTCCCGTAACGGAACCCGACGTGCCGGAATTCCAACTCACCTTCCAGTTTATTAAGCGGGACCGGTTTGGCCGGCTCCGGCACATTCGAGACACGGTCCAGAATCTCAAACATCCGCTGGGCGCTCGCCGCGGCGCGTTGAGACGCATTGACCATCCGACTCATCGATTCGAGCCGGCCGTAAAATCGAGCCGTGAGTTGCAGGAAGACCGTCAGGGCGCCGACGGTGATCTGATGATGATAGATCAGGTACGCGCCGATGCTCCAGACGAGCAAGACACCGAGATTATTGAGGAACCCGATCAAGGGCCAGAAGAAAGTCCAAACGGTGTTGACGCGCTGATTGGTCCGCAGCACGGTCTGGTTTGCCGTCGAGAATCTCGCCATTTCGCGCTCTTCCTGCGCGAACGCCTTCACCACACGAATGCCGGGAATGGTGTCGGCCAGGACGCTGGTCATCGTCGCCCAGGCACGGCCGCTGGCCTGAAAGCCGACATGGAGGCTGTCCCGCGACTTGTACATCACCCAGACCATGAACGGGAATGGGACAAGCGTCGCCAGGCCGAGCTTATAGTTTTCCAGGAAGAGGGCGACCGAGATGCCGATGAGGAGCAAGATATCGGCCGCGAAATCGACCACACTGTCGGACAGGAATTGGCATAACCGATCTGAATCGGTACTGATCCGCGACATCAAGTCGCCGGTCCGTTTGCCGCCGAAGTATTCCAGCGACAATTTTTGTAAGTGATTGTAAGTTTTTTCACGCAGATCGAAGGCGATCCGCTCGCTGATCCAACCGAGAATCGCCCCCTGCGCCCATCCCAGCAGCCAGGCCACACCTGCCGCCAAGAGCATTCCCAGGACATACCACCGGACAAGCGAAAAATCGGTGGGCCGGCCGGCGAGATACGGTTCAAAAATGTCGTCGACAAGGGGCTTGGTAAACAAGACCGGAAGAATGCTGGCAACGGTGGCCACCAGCGACAAGGCCAAAGCCAGTAACATCCACCCGCTGTGGGGACGAGCAAATTGCCATAACCGGAACAGAGCCTTGGTGTTCGGCGGCGATTCCTGAACTTCTGGCTCCGGAACTTCCTGCTCGTCGTCTGGCTGGCGAGGTCCGGTGCGACCTGCCTTCAGATCATCGAACCGGTCCACGAGAATGAGCGCTGCCGGGCCGTGTTCGATTGTGTAATGCCAAACGGCGAGTCGACCTTCGTGGCCGAGAATGTCACAGGCACCTAACCCATTTCTGTCATTCAGTTTGAGTCGCGAGATGTCCGCCAGTGACCAGGATTGTGCTGCACTGGGGTTTCTCTCGGATGATTGGGCGATTAATCGTTGGTTCGTCAATACCAGCAAGGTGTTATGAAAATGCCGCTGCTGATTGGCGTCGGAGAAAAATGATGCGACGATCTCTTCGCCCGGGTGAAGCATCTGATGCACCGCGTCCCACAAGGACGGCGGGATCGGACCGGCTGGCGAAGTTGAATTTCGGTTGTCACGACTGGTCATACGGCTGGTACTTTCCCCGTGACATTACACTTGGTTTCATCGCGCAATCCAATACCAGATTTGGAGTTTCGACATGAAACGTCAATTTTGAGTCTCAAGCCGCAATCTCGGAGATGGGTACTCAGGCTATCTTCGCACGGTTCGCCCAGCGAGGCAATTCCGCCCGTCTGGAGCAGACGTGAATTTGGTGGTGTGAGGCAAAGTTGAACGGTCAGGTCGGCAATTCTCGCCGCTAGCTCCTTAGGGTAAGGGATCAGGAAGTCTCTGAGAAAGCGCTTCATCCGCGAATTTGTGATGGCAATCCTGAAAAACGTCCGTAATAATAGTGCCAGTCTCGGTCGAATGGATTCCGACCGTGGTCCGCCAGATGGCGTCCCGTTTCGCTGTGGAGTCCCGCCGATTTGCAAGCTGATGTCTGCCGCTGCAGTCATTACGCCGATCGTTCCCGCTCAAACGTTGAAGAGAATCGGCCAATTCAATTGGCGCGGAATCTGCTTCGACAGCACTCAGGTCGAAACGCTTCGATTCGAGCTGCCCTGCCTGCAGAAGCACGATGAAGACTTTCCTCACTCTTCCATGTGACCCGTTCCACCCTATAAACAAACGTAGGTAACAGACCTGCTCATCGGCCGGTGTTTTGTCCGTGCCGAAGCAGGTTTCAATCAACTATGGATATCCGCAAGCATTTTGTTCTGCGTGGTCCGAACATCTGGTCTCGCAACCCGGTGATCGAAGCCTGGGTCGATTTGGGGCCGTTACGCGATTCCCCCTCGAACACGCTCCCGGGCTTTAACGACCGCTTGATGACCTGGTTGCCCGGCTTGATCGAACACCGTTGTAGCGAGGGATATCGCGGCGGCTTTCACCAGCGGCTGCGCTGGGGAACCTACTTGGCCCACATCCTGGAACATACCGCACTGGAATTACAAACACTCGCCGGTAGCGCGGTCGGTTATGGTCGGGCGAGAGAGACCAGCGAAGCGGGTGTCTATAAAGTCGTGTTCCGTTATCAAGAGGAGACACTTGGCTTGGAATCGATGCGGACCGCCCGCCGCTTGTTGTTGGCGGCCGTCTACGATCAACCGTTCAACCTCGCGGCGGAAGTGACTCGCCTGCGCGATTTGGGCGAGCGATTCCTGCTGGGACCGAGTACCAAAGCGATTGTCGATGCGGCCGAGAAACTCGGCATCCCTGCCCGGCGTATGAATTCCGGCAGTCTCGTACAACTCGGTTTTGGAGCCAAACAGCGTCGAATTTGGACCGCGGAAACGGATCAGACGAGCGCCATCGCGGAATCGATTGCCCAAGACAAGGAATTAACCAAGTCGATGCTGCTGGCCGCGGGCGTTCCCGTACCTCATGGCCGGCTGGTCAGCGATCCATCGGACGCATGGACGGCCGCGCAAGAGATCGGTTTGCCAGTTGTTGTGAAGCCACGCGATGCCAATCATGCCCGCGGCGTCTTCGTCGATCTGACGACTCAGAAGCAAGTTGAGACGGCGTTTACTGATGCCCTGAAAGAAGGTTCCGGCGTTATTGTCGAACAATTCGCGCCTGGTGCGGAACACCGCTTGTTAATCGTCGGGAACGACATGGTGGCCGCCTCCCGCGGCGATGCGGCCTTCATCGTGGGCGATGGCATCCACACCGCCGCGGAATTAATTGACCTGCAGGTCAACTCCGATCCACGGCGAGGCGATGATGAATTGAATCCTCTCATGCCCATTCTCCGTGACAATGTGACGGCGACCGTATTGGATCGTCAGGGCTGGTGTTTTGACGACATCGTTCCCAATGGTTCCCAGGTCATGGTCCGTCGGCACGACCGACTCGAAGAAGATGTGACCGACATCGTTCATCCGTCCATCGTGGAGCATGCCGTCTTCGCGGCGAAGATTATTGGATTAGACATCGCCGGGATCGACATGGTGGTGGAAGACATCACCCGTCCCCTGGAAGAACAGCGGGGGGTGTTTGTCGAAGTCAACGCCGGCCCCGGGTTGTTGATGCATCTGGAACCGATGATCGGCCAACCGCGACCTGTGGGTGAAGCGATCGTGAGTCATCTGTTTCCCAACGGGGAAACGGGGCGGATTCCGATTGTTTCCGTCACGGGAACGAACGGAAAAACAACGACCTGCCGCCTAATTGCCAGGATGCTGAAAGCCGCGGGCCGACATGTCGGACTGGCGAGCAGCGACAGCGTGACAATTGACGGACGGCAGATCGACAGCGGCGATTGCGCCGGGCCGCGCAGTGCGAAGAAAGTCCTGCTGAATCCACTGGTCGATGCCGCGGTCTTCGAATCGGCCCGGCGGGGAATCCTGCGGGAAGGTCTGGGCTTCGACAAATGCGATGTCGCCGTGGTAACAAACATCGGCGGGGGGGATCATCTCGGGCAGTGGGATCTGCACACGCCGGAAGACATGTACAAGGTCAAGCGTTCTCCGGTGGATGTCGTTTTGCCGACGGGGGCGGCGGTGCTGAATGCGGCCGATCCACTGGTGATGAAGATGGTCATTCTGTGCGCGGGCCGCGTGATCTTGTTCTCGCGGAACCCCGATCAGCCGGAACTGATCGAACATTGCGCGGTTGGCCATGCTGTGGTGACTGTCCGGGAAAACGCCATCGTCTTAAAGACCGGAACACACGAAACGCGGTTGATGTCGCTCGCGGAAATTCCCTGCACGCACGGCGGTCGTGTCGGTTTTCAAATTGAAAATGTCCTGGCGGCGACGGGGGCGGCTTGGAGCCTGGGGCTGTCGCTGGAAGAGATACGAGCCGGATTGCAGAGTTTTCAGGGGAACCTGCTGGACGATCCTGCTCGTTTCAATGTTTACGAAATCGCCGGCAAAACGATGATCGTTGTCGATTGCCGGAATGCGTCGGCTTTGGCCGCGGTGATCGATACCCTGCCCCAGTTTCCTCATCGGTCGCGAACGGTCGTCTATTCGGGCGAGCAGGATCGTCGAGATGTCGACTTGAGCGATCAGGGGCGGTTACTGGGGGCGGCGTTTGATCAAATCGTCCTGTGCGAAATTGAGGACGACACACTCCGCCCGCCGGGAGATGTGATGCGGTGCCTGCAATCGGGAATCGAACAGGTTACGACAACCGCTCGCGTGAGTGAAGTGGGGGATTGGGCAACGGCGGTGGATGCCGCGTGGAAAGCCTTGGGGGTGGGGGAATTGCTGGTCGTGCAATCGACATCGATTCCCAAGACGGTTCGTAAAATTCAATCGATTGTCGGACTCGAACCGGCGGAAGCACCTCGATTGGCTTCCGCCTGATTTCAGGGTGAATTGATTTCGTTGTTGATAGGTATGACGTTTGCCATGAGTTATGTAAGTGCGACGGCCATGGGGTGCCTTCGCCCGAGTTGAAATTTATCCGATGGCGCAGGATGACCGCGAATGCGGTCGCTTGACAGGAGTTGGCTGATCAGGAACAGATCAGCCAGAGCGGTCACTGCCGTGCGGTAAGTGATCCATCAGCGTGCCTCGGTTTGTGTCGGTTAAGGAAATAACATGCAGTTGAGAACCGCCAGAGCCTTGCGTGGCCCCAATGTCTGGGGATCGGCCACCGTGCTCGATGTTCTCGTGGATTTGGCCGATTGGTCGGAACTGGACTCGCTGCGAGTTCAGTCCCTGTGTCGGCGGATGGAAGAGTTACTGCCGGCGACAGGCGGGGAAATCTGCCTGGCCTGTGCTCCCATTGATGCCGAGGAAGGCCGGCATGCCCCCGGTCTGCAGCTCGCCGCCTTGCTGGCGCGCACCGTGGTGGCCTTGCAGACGCTTGCCGGTTCGACCGTGCAGTTTGGACGCGTTGCGCGAACGTCCGAAGCGAATGTCTTTCGGTTGGCAGTCGAGTATCGTGAAGAACCTGTTGGTCGCATGGCGATCACCGCGGCGCTAGACCTCGCACATGCCGTGCATCGGGGTGAGTCGTTCGATGCCGAAGTCCGCGTGAAGGAACTCCGGACTGTCGATCAGCAAATTCGTCTCGGACCAAGCACGGGGTCTATCGTCCGCGCGGCTCAGGCCCGAGGCATCCCGACCCGTCGTCTGAATGATCACAGTCTGGTGCAATTAGGATACGGTTCCAAACAGCACCGGATTCTCGCGGCGGAAACTGACCGTACGAGCGCGATCGCCGAGTCCATTGTGCAGGATAAAGAACTGACGAAGCAATTGTTGATGTCGATTGGCGTGCCTGTGCCGCAGGGTCGTCCGGTCACTAATGCCGAAGATGCCTGGCAGGCCGCGTTGGAAATTGGTGTGCCGGTGGTGGTAAAGCCTCAGGACGGCAATCAAGGCCGTGGTGTTGCGGTGAATCTGAGTACCCGCGAACAGATTTACGCGGCGTTCGCTTCCGCGAAAGACGAAGGCACGAAGATTCTCGTCGAGAAGTTCGCCCCCGGTTGCGATTACCGGTTGTTAATCATCAATCAGCAGTTAGTCGCCGCGGCGCGACGTGAACCACCGCAAGTGACGGGCGATGGCCGAAGGTCGATCACGCAACTCGTGGCCGAAGTCAATCGCGATCCTCGGCGGGGTGAGGATCATGCCACCTCGCTGAATAAGATTCCGCTGGACGACATCGCCAAAGGCGTGCTTGCCGAGCAGGGGCTTAAGGTCGATTCCATTCCCGCAGCCGGACAGTCGGTGTTGTTGCGGCGAAATGCCAATCTCAGCACGGGCGGATTGGCGACCGATGTGACGGACATTGTGCATCCCGAGGTCGCAGCGCGAGCGATCGACGCGGTTCGGATGGTCGGCCTCGATATCGCGGGGGTGGATATTGTCGCTACCGATATCAGCATGCCGCTGGAAGCACAGTCCGCAGTCATCGTGGAGTTGAATGCCGCGCCGGGATTACGGATGCACTTGGAGCCGTCGTACGGCAAAGGCCGCCCGGTCGGTGAAGCGATTGTCAATATGATGTTCCCTGGCGACAAACCGGGCCGCATCCCGATTGTCAGCGTCACCGGTGTGAACGGTAAGACCACGACCACCCGCCTCGTGGCGCATTTGCTCCGCCAGCAGGGACTGAAAGTCGGGATGACCTGCACTGATGGCGTGTTTATCGACGACCGCCGGATCGACACGGGCGATTGCAGCGGACCCAAAAGTGCCCGCACCGTGCTGGCGAATCCCATCGTCGATGCCGCCGTGCTGGAAACGGCCCGAGGCGGCATCCTAAGGGAAGGCTTGGGCTATGATCGTGCCGACATTGGAATCGTCACCAATATCGGCGAAGGCGACCACCTCGGCCTCAACGGGATCGACACGCTCGAACAATTGGCGCGAGTGAAACGGGTGATCGCAGAGAATGTCTCTGCCGATGGGTATGCCGTGCTCAATGCCGCCGATCCGCTGACGGCATCGATGGCGGAATTCTGCTCAAGCGGCGTGATTTTCTTCGCGCGGAAGGCCGACGAACCCGCATTGAAAGCCCATCGCGCGAAGGGATGTAAAGTCGCCTTCATTCAGCAGAATGCGATTGTTCTGGCGGAAGGAAACTGGGAAATGCGCCTGATCTCTCTGGCTCAGGTCCCCATCACCTGCGGCGGACTGATCGGTTTTCAGGTCGAAAACGCGTTAGCCGCCGCCGCCGCGGGTTGGGGCTTGGGTATCCGCCTGGAAGCCATCCGGCATGGTCTGGAAACATTCGTCAACGATACGAAGCATGCTCCGGCCCGGTTTAACACGATTCATCATCGCGGTGCCACGTTGGTGATCGATTATGGTCACAATACATCCGCACTCGTGGCGATCCTGGAAGCGTTTGATCATTTGCCGCACGAACGCCGGTTGATCGTCTACACCGCGGCCGGCGACCGCCGCGATTCGGACATCGTTCGGCAAGCGGAGTTGATCGGACACGGTTTCGATGAGATGGTGTTGTACGAGGATCAATGCACGCGCGGCCGAGCCGATGGTGAAGTCATCCGGCTGATGCGTGAGGGACTCGCGCAAGGCAAACGTATTCAGAATATCGTCGAGACACGTGGAGAGATGGTGGCGATTGAACTGACACTGCGGAAGATGCAACCGGGCGATCTCGTGCTGATTCAGGCCGATCAGGTCGAACCGGCGATTCAGTTCATCGAGGCGTATCTCGCCCGCAACGCAACACCCGCACCCCATCTCGCCACGGTTTCCGCCGCGCGGGAATAGTTGAGTTGTAGTTATCGTGTCATCGCATCACAGCCCGGTCGTAGCGGCGACCGGGCTGTCTGCTTTACAATGCGGCAAATCACTCCTGAGTTTGCTGCGAGCCGACTTGTGAAACGCCCGAATCTGTTGCAGAGTTTCCGTCATGCCTGGGACGGCTGGGTGTATGCCCTGCGAACGCAGCGCAATTTGCGAATCCACCTTTGTGCAGGCGGTATGGTCGCCGCGACGGCTTGGTGGCTGGATCTCGATGTGCTCCGGCTCGCGGTCTTGGCGCTGATGATCGGCCTGGTCATCGCGGGCGAACTGTTCAACACCGCCTTGGAAGCCGTGGTGGATTTGCTCTCGCCACAGTATCACGATCACGCCAAGATCGCCAAAGATGTCGCGGCGGCGGCGGTCCTGTTGCTCGGCACGACATCGGTGATCATTGGCCTGCTGCTGCTTGGTCCGCCGTTGTGGCAGCGGCTGGTCTCGCTCGGTGTGATCAGCCTGGGTTAAGAGAAGGTCAAAAGGTCGAACATGCCGCCCCGCTTGTACTGTCCCGATTTGTCATCGACGGGCACAGCGACATTGACCGATGCCGAGGCGCATCATGGAAAAGATGTCCTGCGCTTGTCCTCAGGCGCGGCAGTGGAATTGTTTAATGGACGCGGACTCGTGGCGGAGGCCGTGGTGCAAGTTGTCGGTCGGCGCGAGCTGAGTTGCCAGGTGCTCTCGGCCCGCACCGAACCGGAACCAACGCCGCGCGTCACACTGGCGACAGCGGTTCCAAAGGGAGAGCGATTCGACTGGCTGGTTGAAAAGGCGACGGAGCTGGGAGTCAGTCGCCTGATCCCATTGATCACCGAGCGCAGTTCCGTCGATCCGCGTGACAGCAAACTGTCTCGGTTGCGTCAGACCGTTATCGCGGCGTGTAAACAATGCCGCCGTGCGCATCTGATGGAATTGACCGAAGCGACGCGCTGGCAGGACTTTCTCAAAGGGGCAGCCGGCCATTCCCTCTTCATCGCACATCCGGATGGTTCGCAGCACAGCGATATTGGGAATCTGATGAATCCGTCGGGCGATGCCAATGAGGTGTTCTTGCTGGTGGGGCCGGAAGGTGGGTTCACCGCCGGTGAGATTGACCAAGCCACGGCGTCGGGAGGCCGCTTGGTGAGCCTGGGCCAGCACCTGTTGCGGATCGAAACGGCCGGGATGTTGCTGGCGAGTTGGGTATTACTGAGTCGGCTGGTCGCCAGGGGATCAGCTCGTCGTTGAAAAGATTACTGGGATTTCACCTCAAGATCGGCGAATAGCTCTAGGCACGGCTATCTTTGGCACGAAAAATGTAATATGAAGTCAGTGATTGCCAAAACATGCTGCGAAGCCTGCACTTGCTTAAAGGCAAGGCGTAAGTGGTAGGAATTCTGCGCAAATTTTTGGCAGGATAAAGGATGATTGGCAGATTGGGGTTGCCGCTATCGGGCAATTCGGATTTATTGACCACTCGAACGCGGGTGAGTCCGTGAAATTGTGTTGATACGTTCATAGGAACGGCAGAGGTTGCGATGGATGATATGGGGACGAACGTCGTCCCTCCGCGGAAATGATTTCCACGCGAACAGGCTCTCGAAGGATTCCGAGCATGATGAAATCCCGCGCAAGATATGTGCTGACCAACACCCTCCTCATTTGCCTCGGGGTGGGTATGATGACCTCAGTGCGCGCGCAAGATGCTCAAAATCAAGAGGATGAGTCGGTCAAAGGGTCGCTGGTCATCATTGGTGGTTCAGAACGTTTCAGCCAGCGGGAGATTTGGGACGAGATCGTAGAACTCGCTGGCGGTGCCGGGGCGAAGATCGCGGTCTTTCCCACAGCCAGCGGCGATCCGATCCGCAAGGGGGGCTGGGTTGTCTCGGCGCTGAATAAATCCGGTGCGGAAGCATTTCTCGTCCCCCTCGCCTGGATGAAAGTCCAGGATCAGCCGTCAGAGATCGCGCAAGATCCGGCCTGGGTGTCGCAAGTCCGTGAGTCCTCCGGTGTCTTTTTCGTAGGCGGCTCCCAGGATCGAATCGTTCGCGCTTTGTACGATCTCGAAGGCAAAGAGACGCCCATGCTGGAGGCGGTCTGGGATTTGTATCGCCGTGGAGGCGTGATTGCGGGCACAAGTGCCGGTGCGGCCGTCATGAGCCGTGTGATGTATCGCGATGCCCCCTCCGTGCTGGACACGATGATCGGCGGCGTGCGCATGGGCAAAGAGATTGACCGCGGCCTGGGTTTCCTGAAAGAGACGTGGTTCGTCGATCAGCATTGTCTGGTACGCGGCCGGTTTGCACGTGCTTTGGTCGCGATGCATGATCAAGGATTTCAATATGGTTTCGGCGTGGATGAGAACACGGCCGTCGTAGTGAAACATGGCTTGTATGGGAAAGTGATCGGTTACAAAGGGGTGCTGATCATGGATCTCGCGCATGCGGAACATGACCAAAAGCTCGGCAAATTCAACTTGAGCAATGTGCGACTGACTTACCTCGACAAAGGCGACATCTTCAAACTTGATACGCTCGAATTCACCCCCCTCGCCGAGCGCATGGACGATGAAGTGCTTGACCCGAAATCCCCCGATTTCCGCCCGGCGTCGCGGCGGCAATTGTTCTTCAACGACATCCTCGGCAATACGACCGTCGCCGACCTGATGGCCAAGTTGATGGAGAACCATCATGAGGAAGCGATCGGGCTGGCGTTCGACGGCGAACAAGCGCGTAAGGAATCGGTGGACGGCTTCGAGTTCCGCTTTTCACGCGATGCCGACAGCATTGCCTGGTTCACCGAAATGTTTGGCAGCGATGACTATACAATTTTGAACATTCGGCTCGACATCCGGCCCATCCGCATCAAAGGCCCGCTGTACGAAGTTCATGCGGTCGAAGAAGAACAAACGGCCAGTGCCAGTGATGTGACCTCCGGCGAGGCGACATCTGTCAAGGTACCGGTCAGCAGTGGCAACGAATAGCAGGCCGTTGAATTTTTTCGTGGCACACGTTTTGAACGTATGAGTCACTCGATCTTCTCGACGTGCTTGATCAGTTTCTGTCACATTGGAAACGTGATCCACGTTCTTCAACAGACTGATAGTCGCTGCGCCTGCCGTAGATTTCCCTCAGAATGTGACGCCGACTTGTGCCCGTGCTGAGAGTGGTGCGCCGGGATAAACCTGGAACTCGGTGACGGAACCTGAGTAGTAGCGTTTGTCGAACAAGTTCTCCAGATAGAGCGCGCTGCTCCAGCGTCCGCGATTGTAAAACAGCCCCGCGTCCCACCGATTGTAAGCGGGCAACAGCACGTCGCCCGTGAAAGACGCGCGACGGTCGCCGACATACAGCACGCCGATGCCCGCTCCAAGAACTTCCTGCTCACGCTGCAGGATGTTGTAACGCGTCCAGAGATTGGCGGTGTTGGCCGGGACGCCGCGGGCACGGCGATTATCGATCTCCGGATTGGTCGGATCGCTGAGCAGCGTGTCAAGAATCGTGTAGTTGGTGCTGGTACTCCAACGCTCGGTGATTTTTCCCAGCAGCGACAGCTCGACCCCCTGCGAAGTCAGTTGTCCGATCTGCGTCGTAACGAACATGCCACCCGCAGTCGTATCGACCGTGTAATTTTCTTTCGTGATGTGAAACCACGTCGCCTGGGCCGCCAGATTGTTCAACAGCTTCCATTTCGTGCCGACTTCCCAGGCGCGTCCCAATTCGGGTTTCAGCGGATCGGTGGTCAGGCGCGGGCCACCCGCCGGCGCGTCGAACGACATGCTGTAGCTGCCGAAGATGCTCATCACGTCGGGTATCGGCTCGTAGACAAGTCCCGCGCGGGGTGTGAAGCGATCAAAGCTCTGATCCGAACGGACTGGCCCCAACGACGGGATGCCGAAGACTTCCAGCGAGCGATAGAACACCGTGTCGATGTGATCGTAGCGCAGGCCGAACAGCCCCGACCAATAGTCGTTGAACTCGACCATGTCCTGTGTATAAACACCATGCCGGTTTTCACGGAATGTCGAATCGAACACGGCCGGGGTGGAACCGGTATAGGGGTTGGAGTAATCCGGGTTGTAAGCGTCGATGGGCAGGTCTTGAATTCCGGGCACGGTCGATTGCGATTGGAAGTGATTCGAGATCATCCAGCCTTGTTCGGTGCCGACGACCATTTTGTGCCGAAAGCCACCCAGCCAGAAATCGCCCGCCAGGTTGGCGATTACCGTGTGATAACTTTCGGTGAACAAGGGGATGTCCTGGCGCGAACGGTTTAACTCCGTTCCGCTTCCGTCGCTGATCGGAAACGTGCCTGATGATGGAGCGGTGTAGAATAGTGAAGACCCGCCGAGGCGCAGCGTCCAGGCGTCGTTCAGGCGATGATCGAGAAACATCGATTGTCGCCAGTCCTGGAATCGCTGGAAATCATTCGTTGGATCGCCGAGAAACAGGGTCGTCGGTAAGTTGCGAATCTCACCATGGACGAATGAAAGCCCCGTATCGAAGCGTCGTCGATCCTTGAGATATTCGCCTTCCCAGGTGATTGCAGTGTCATCATCAATCACATAGCTCAGCACGGGGGCGACGAAGATCCGCTCGTTGTAACCAAAATCGCGGAATCCATCCTGATTCTCATAGGCGGCATTCAAGCGATACAGCAGTGAACCGTCTTCGGTGACCGGGCCGGTGCTGTCGACGGTGTAGCGTTCCAGTCCAAAACTACCGAACTGAAACTGGCCATTCTGATAATCGTAGGCGAGCGGTTTCTTGGTGATGTAGTTGATCACACCGGCCGGCTGACCGGCTCCATACAACACCGATGTCGGCCCACGGAGAATTTCGACGCGTTCCACGTTTGCGAAATCGCGCGGCGAGAAGGTTGGGTCGAGAAATCCGTTCTTGCGAAAATCACGCGAGCGCGCCTCGAAGCCGCGCAGGAAGAATGCGTCCGGCCGAAGCTGGTCGTTGACCTTCGCCGCGCCGGGCACATCGCGCATCACATCGCTAAGCCGCAACGCCTGCCAGTCATGAATCAATTCCGGCGTGATAACGGTGACCGATCCCGGCAGTTTCAAATCGGGAACGTCGATCAAGGTGGCTGTGGTCGACGACGGCGCTCCGTATCCCGTAGCACGGGGACTCGCAAACGGTGTACGTTGTAGGATGGTGGATGGCGGTGTCGCGGCTTCGGTGTCGCCCGGAGGGAACACCGTATTCGGGTCGGTCAGCGTGGGAGCATCCACCACCGTCTCGGGGACCGTCGGCCGCTCTTCGCCGGAAGGTGTCGCTTCCGCAGGAGTGGTCGAATCGCTTTCTTCCTGGGCACCCAGCGATACGAAGAATGTCAGGCTGACGACCAGCCAGCCCGCGGCAAATACTGTCCTTCGCCGCACGTCGACACCCGTTCGGCTTTGCTTAACCATCGCAGTCCGTCTCCGAAGAATTGCCCAGCGGATTGCTCATGCACTCCGTTGAAGCGTGTCATCGACAGAGCCAGCGGACTTTTCGGAACAAATGTCATAAGCCGCAGGTTAAGTCTTCGCAGGACATCAGCGCGATCCCTTACATTTCGGAAAGTGGTTAAACAGAGATTTATTTGCCTATACGGCAGAGTGGCCCCAAACCGTACAGTTTGACACTTTGGGGAGATTCAGCAGGCCATCAAAAGACACAAAGGTCAGAGAACACCTTGTGCTGAAGGCACAGCTCTGGATGTTGCCACCCCGATTCAGGGTGTCAGGCGGAAGCGAATTGGCACGTCGATCGAAAACTTCACGGCGGCACCATTGCGGCGGGCCGGTTCAAACCGCCACTGCTTCACGGCCGCGAGGGCTGCCTCATCCAGCGAAGGATAACCGCTCGATTTCGCCAGTTGCACATCTTGCGCGGTTCCATCGACAGCGACGAGAACCGACAGTAACACGCGGCCGGAATGCCCCGATTGACGGGCGGCCGCAGGATAGGCGGGCGGCAGATTCCGAGGGCCGGGTTTTGGCAAACGATCGACTTTCGATCCCTGCATGGAATCCGCCGATTCAATCGCCATTTCCGTCCGCACGGCGATCGGGCGATTCGCGGAGACCTGCTGGAGCAGTTTTTCCACCGCCTCGAAGTCGATCCGCTTCGGCAAATCCGTCGTCCGTTTCCAAAGTTCCTCACACAGAGGCGTTACTTCTTGCTGAGGATGATGGGCCGGCATGTCTGCCGGTTCTTCGTCGGCACGTTCCAACGGCGGCAGGGTCGCCAATGCGACCACTCGCGATAACCGTTCACGCACGACAATTGGTCGCTGACTAATGCTGGCGTGGTCCTTCGCACCGCTGGTCGGCGGCGGCGGCTGATCTGGCAGTTCGGCAGTCTTCGGCGGGTCCACCTGTTCGCTAAGCTGCATCGGCGGTTGCGGCGCGATGACCGTCGGCTCTGCCGTCTCCGCAGACATCGACAGCGTGAGAACGGACGAGATTTCACCAGTTGCCGCACTGCTCTCCAGCGAAAATTCCGGAGCCGAGTGCGTGAACGACCAGGCAAGTCCCCACCCGGCCGCAAGGTGGACCACGGCGCTCGTCAGGCATGAGACGGCTGTGTCGCGGAAATGTCTGATTCGCATGTCGACCACGGCAAACAATTTAGGAATCACCACTGGGTTTAATCTACTTGGCCGTCGGGTTCCGAGCAAGTTTCACACGAGAATCCTAAAAGTGGGTAGTGGGTCAGTTTGAACATTATTTGCGGTGCCACGTCCACGCGCTTCGCGCGGGCGTGCAAATTGACGTGTGAAAACACGCCCGCGCGAAGCGCGTGGGCGTGGCACGGCTGAAATTGACCAAAGATCCGAAAGAGTACGGAGGAAGTCTTCGAACTCATGCGTTGGAAAACGTGTGCCACAGGAAAGCAACACGGTGCTAAGCCGTGACGTTGTTGTCGCGCGGCCGCGGGGTGAATGTCACCTCGAAATCGTCCACGCAAAGAAATGCCCGTCGGTTCGCGTCGACAACGAGATCTCCCGGCGTTTTGAGTTCCAGCCAGATCGCGATCCCGACTCCCATCTCGATTTCGCCTGCTCCAGCTTCCTGACTGCGGAGCACTCGCGTGAGTTGAAATTCCTGATAAGGGGCTGTGCCGTCGTCTGCGAATTGCGGCATCAGCGACACGGCGGCGAATTCGCGCACGCCGTCCCAGGGATTCTTTTCAAGGTTGTGATAGCCAAAGAATGACAGCCGGCACTGGAAATGATTCGCGAACCATTCCCAATCTGCTTTCGCACCACCACATGCCGCACGGACTTTCACGAGATACGTTCCCGCGCGGGGATTGCGAACTTGCTGCGTGAGCAGGGCACGCGAACCGGCCGGCAATGTCCCGGCGGTGATCTGGCCCGTTCGTGAACTCAGACCAATCCCTAATGCCGCACTGCGAATCCCGGTAGCTGCGTGCGTCGAGTCTTCAATCAATGATACGCCGAAATCGAGGGGAGCCGTTGTGGGTGCCAGTGGCTTGGCCGACCAGCGTGTGAGCCGCTGTTTGGAACCCAGCTCGGCCAGGATTCGATTCTCTTCAAAGCCCGATTCAAAGATCGGCGCTTTGGAATAGGGGGGTACCAGTTGAACATTCCCTTCCGCCGGGCAACGTTGAGCCGTCTTCGGCTCTTCACCCAGCAGCGAATACAGCGGTTCCCCGAGCGTCGCATGATGCGGCCGGCCGCCGAGATCGTGAAACATCACCTGGTGGCCGATGCCGAGCAAATGCAGAATTGTCGCCGTCAGATCCTGCGGTTCCAACCGGTTGTCGCGCGGATAAGCACCCTGTTGATCGCTGGAACCATAGACTTGCCCCCCTTGGATTCCGGCTCCGGCGAGCAGAAAGCTAAAGACATGGCCCCAATGATCACGGCCGCCTTGTGAATTGATCTTGGGCGTGCGGCCGAACTCGCCGATGGCGACGACCAGCGTCTCGGACAACAGCCCGCGCGCTTCAAGATCGTTGAGCAGCGTGGTGTATGTGACATCGAACATCGGACAGAGAACTTCCTGCAGCCGATCCGCATTCTGGGCATGCGTGTCCCACATCGGATTATTGACGGCTTCGTCGCCCTTCTCTCGTGGCCAGTTGACGTGGACGAGCCGCGCGCCGGCCTCGATCAACCGCCGGGCGAGCAGCACGCTTTGTCCCCATTCGTGCAAGCCGTACTGTTCACGAACCGCCTGAGATTCGCGATTGAGATCGAATGCCTGCCGCGAGCGGCCGGAGGTCAGCAGGTCGAACGATTCCTGCGTTTGCCGATCATAGACATTCACGGCCGGCCCGCGCTGCAGGCGATCAAAGTGCTGCTCGACTTGCGAGAGAAGTGATTGCCGGGCGGAGAACCGCAGCGCGGGAATTTCCGCCGGTAAGGCGAGGCCTTCGATCTGGAAGTTGGGATCGGAGGGGTCGCAGATCACGCGGGCCGGGTCCCACCCCATGCCGAGGAAACCGCCTGTCTGCCCCGCCGGCGTCACGTTGTCGTTCAACCGCATCATGTCCGGCAGCCAGACCGAAGTGTACGCCGGCAGCGTCGGGCTCGGGGCCAGCATCCGAATCACCGAGCCGAGATAAGGCCAGTCGGTCCCACGACTGATCTGCCGCGATTGCTGGCCCGTGTATTTGTAGCCGGTGAGAATCCAGTAGCCGCTCGCATCATGCAGATCGCTGTGTGTCGCCAGTGATCGGACAATCGCATACTTGTCGGCCATCGCCGCGGTACGGGGCAAAAGTTCCGAAATCTGAATGCCGGGGATATTCGTCGAGATTGGCTGGAACTCGCCTCGGATTTCCGCGGGAGCATCGGGTTTGGGATCGAATGTCTCGTGTTGCGGCGGTCCACCTTGTAGCCAAAGGAAGATCACATTCTTCGCCCGCCCGAACGTCCCGCTGCCAGAGCTTTCCGCCGTCGTTGCGTGAGCCGTTCGGAGTTGAGGCAGTGAGATGCCGAGCGTCGATAGCCCGCCGACGCGCAGCATTTCGCGTCGCGACCAACGGCTGCGGCCATCTTGAAAAATCGAAAACATCGTGTGTCCCCGGCGCGGTGACAGATGCGATTCCTGAACAAACCCAGTATACAATACGCATCGGCATTGTGTCATGGGTGATTGTCTGCGTTTCAGAAAGCGGTGAGTATTTCCATGAAGTTTCTCGCGATCAATTTGTGCTTGATGGTCGTGTCAATTGGCGTTTGTTCCGCCGGCGAACCAACCGAGCCGATATCCTTCAAGCACGCGGGTATTGTCGCGAGTTGGGAGAAATACAGTGACCGTCTAACGTTCGGCAAAGGACAGACGCTGGCGCTGGTGGATGATGGCTGCAAAATGGATATGCCGGAGTGGACAGCCTCCGTCGACGGCGTGCCGAAGGTGCGTGTCGCTTATGACAGTGTCGATGGCGACGAGAATCCTAAACATGAGGGGCGTGGCTACCACGGTTCCACCATCGGCGTGCCGTCGTCGTTGAACTTCATGGGGCAATGGGGCGTGGCCTACAACAATCAGGTCGCCGTGATTCGCGGCTTGGAATGTTGCCACTGCAACGTCAAAGACCACGACACATTGGCCAAAGGGTTGGCATGGGTGGCTGAGCATCACAAAAAATATGTGATCACCACGGTGAACCTCGCGCCGGTGGATGACCTCGAGCATGGCGAACCGGTGCCGACGGATATCGACGCGCCCCTCAAGACACTGCGAGAACTCGGCATCTGGGTCAGCGCACCCGCCGGCAATCACGCATTCACCAAGGGGATTTCCTGGCCGGCCTGCCAGCCCAATTGCATCGCGATCGGTGCCGTGTCGCCCGGCAAGGATGTGGTGATTCTTGATCGCGGCGCGAAGATTGATCTGGTCGTTCCAGCGTCCGCGACCTCGTCATCGAATGCCATCGCCTGCGGAGCCGCCATGATTCTTCGGGAGGCCATCGTGGTCACCCAGTATGATTGGAAACAGGATGCACCGACTCTGCCCGAGGCGATGCTCAAAATCATGCAGCAGACCGGCCCGGAAGTGCATGACGAAGGTTCGGGTCTGACGTTCCGCCGACTGGATTTAACCGCTGCGCTGGATCATGTATTTGCGGCGGAGAAAAAGTAGGATTGCCGCGATCAATCCGCCAATCGGTAAATTTCGTAGGAATGATCACACGGCGTACCACGGCTCAGGTGCATCGTCCGTGCTTCCGGCTCGATAATCACCGAGAACACCGTTTGCCAATGCCCCACGCCCGGGTCGCCGTTGGCGTGCCGGCAGATCGAGCGGGGATGATCTTCGTGATTCCGCAGAATGTCTTTTAATCGGTCAACAGAATTCGCGGCAGAATCGGACAACAACCGGTCGATGCGATCTTGCCGGGGCTGTGATTGAATCAACTCCGGATACATGGCGTTGATGTTCGCCAACGACGGATGACGGCAGTGATTGGCATGCGTGACGCGGTCCTGCTCATCCGGTCGCAAAACATGCACCTCATCCATCGTGACTTCCAGGTCGGCCGGGCCTTCGGGACTGGTCAGCATGATGTTCGCGGGGATGGCGCGGTGAGCACGTTTCACGGCGTGAATCGCACCGTCGAGTGACCTCGCCTCGAAGATTTCCCGCACGGTGAAATAATGGGGCACGCCGATCGGCCGACTGGGCGCCGGCAGCGAATTCAAGCAGACGCCCAGACCCGCATCATTGAAGCCGATATAGGCTATCAGGCCGGCTTGCGTCACGTTGATCAGCGCCGGCTTACCGCTCGGCTTGCGCGTCAGCACCACAGTGAACGGATCGAGTCCCGGATCGTTGTCCCAGTTCTGGCCCAGCAATCGCCCGCGACCAGCCACCGACGAAAGTGAGAACGAGGTGCAGCCGGCTTCCGGTTCATTCTGTAACTGATTGCGGATTTGCAGGATCATCAGATCGCTGACACTTAATCCCGTGGCGTCGGCCATGCCGCGCAATTCATCGCAGGAATCGGGGCTGTACTTCTCCGCAAACTCCAGCGACTTCGCCGCAGTGTTTTCCGCTTGCTGCTTCGACACGCGCATCGTCAGATTGACGCGCTGTAGCGCGACAGCAGCGAATTCGCGGATCAGCTCGCGAGCCGCATCGCCAAACTGCCGGCCCATCTCACGTGGCGGACCGGCGACGGTGAATTCGGGATAACGTGGATTCATGATTGTCGATCGTAGGTCCGTCATCGAAGCGTTGCCACACTATTGATCCGCCGTGAACAAGACCGAGCGGCCGGTGCCGGCGGCGCGCTGGTAAAGGTCCAGCACATTCAGAAACCAGGATCGGGTGTATTCGTAATCGTCTTCACTGACCTCGGCTTCGTAATCCTCTTCATCGATCTCGAAATACCTGGCACGGAACTCGGACTCAGAAAACTTGGCCAATGCCTCAGCGATGTCCGTCACCTGCTGTGGTTTTTTGAGGGACATGATGTAATCGTCGGAGCCGTAGAGCAATTCGCCACCAAGGATGACGTGATTCAGCGGGTAGGTTCCGTTGTCCAAACTCAGTTCGCCATCGGTCAGAATCCGGTGCATGTCATCCCACGCCTTATCACTTTCCGCCAGCCATTCGGGGGATTCCGTGAAGTAACGTTCCTCGAACTGCTCGACCACCAGATTCAGCAGATCATCTTCCGTGGTCTGCTCCAGCAGCAACTGAACTTCAGGTTCCGTCAACGCAAAATGAACACCGCGACTGGGCATGATGGCTTCCCAGGAAATGACAAACATCAAACAGAATCATCAACCAGCCCGCAGCGGAAGCAAGGGTGTTCTTCCGCAATGTCAAACACCGTTGCATGCGCTGCGGGCTGGTGTGGATTCTTCAGAAGTTTGTGCGGATGTCAAATCCCCGAACCTTCCTCGAAGGCTTCGCTGCGCACGCGGGCTTGCGACACGTTGGTGCCGGGAGGGACGCTGCGGGTGAGCCAGACGTTGCCGCCGATTGTCGAACCGCGGCCAATGGTGATACGGCCGAGAATCGTGGCGTTGGCGTAGATCACGACATCGTCTTCCACGAGCGGATGGCGCGGATTCCCCTTCACCAACGTGCCGGCGTCGTCGACGGCGAAACGTTTGGCTCCCAGCGTGACGCCGTGATAGAGCCGGACCCGCTCGCCGATCTCGGCGGTTTCCCCGATGACGACGCCCGTGCCGTGATCGATGAAAAAATGTCCCTGAATTTTCGCGCCGGGGTGGATGTCGATCCCTGTGGCGGAGTGAGCCAGTTCGGCAATCATGCGGGCGATGAGTGGCAGTTCAAGGCGATACAGGGTGTGGGCCAGTCGATGATGGATGATCGCCGAGATCCCGGGATAGCAGGCCAGCACTTCATCGATGCTGCGTGCCGCCGGGTCCCCTTCATACGCGGCCAGGATGTCGGTTTCCAGCAGGCGGCGGATAGCGGGCAGTGCGGCGGCGAACCGCCCGACGAGTTGGCCTGCCTGATCGCGTTGCCGGTCGTCTGCGAATTCCTGACCGCTGACGAACTGCAATTCAATCTGCACTTGTTCGGTCAGTTCGCGGCAGGTGACATCGAGAGTATGGCCGACAAAATAGTCGATGCTGTCGCGGGCTAGTTGCCGCTGACCGAGCCGATTCGGGAAGAGCGCCGCGCCGCACCCTTCCACGATGGCCGCGAGCGCCTTACGTGAGGGAAGTTTACGCGGCTTGCCGGTCCGTTGCCGCGCTGCGAGAGACGCTTCGCGGACATCGCGTAGTTCGGCGACGATCCGATCGATCTGCCAATCCCCGGCGGGAACCGCGAGCGTGGGCGAGAAGTTCGTCATGCGAGGGTTCCTGCGCCGAGGTCCTGTCCGAGGGAAACCGGCGAGCCACAAAACTGAATCAATCGCAAATCTTACAACGACACGCGGTTCAGATTCGCCGGACGGTGTCGGCCAGGCGGTCGATTTCCTCGAAGGTGTTGTAAAACGCGAACGAGGGGCGGACGGTCGCATTCACGCCGAAGCGCCGCAAGGAGGGCTGTGAACAGTGATGCCCCGAGCGGACGGCGATCCCTTCCGCATCCAGTGCGCGGCCGACGGCTTCCGGGCTGTGATTCTGGAGTACGAAGGAAACGACGCCGATTTTTTCGCGGGCCGTGCCGATGATTCTCAGTCCGTTGATCTTTGAGAGGGCTTCGGTCGCATATTCCAGCAGCGCGTGTTCGTACCTGGCGATGTTGGTTAAGCCAAGCCGGCTTACATAGTCGAGCGCCGCGCCCAAGCCGACGGCATCCGCGATGTTGGGCGTACCGGCCTCAAACTTTGCCGGCGGAGCGGCAAACGTCGTCTCTTCAAACGTGACATTCTTGATCATGTTCCCACCCCCTTGCCAAGGGGGCATGATCTTCTGCATTTCCGACTTGGCAAAGACCGCGCCGATGCCAGTTGGCCCGAAAATCTTGTGTCCGGAAAACACATAGAAATCGCAATCGAGCTGCTGCACGTTCACCGGAATATGGGCGACCGTCTGCGCCCCGTCGATCAACACGCGGGCGTGGTAGCGTTTCGCGAGCTGAGTCATTTCCGCAACTGGCAGCACCGTTCCCAAGCTGTTCGAGGCATGTGTCAGCGCCACAACTTTGGTGCGCGAACCGAGCAGCGCCTGGTACTCTTCCAGCATGATCTCGCCGCGATCGTTCACCGGGATAATGCGTAGCACGGCCCCTTTTTCCCTGGCGATTGTCTGCCAGGGGACGATGTTCGCGTGATGTTCCAGCGTGGACAGGATGATCTCGTCACCAGGTTGCAGGAATTTCTTCCCGTACGTTTGCGTGACGAGATTGATGCCTTCCGTTGTGCCGCGGACGAACAGAATCTCGTCCGACGAACCGGCCCCGAGAAAGTGCTGCACTTTCTGTCGGGCTTTCTCAAAGGCATCGGTTGAGCGGGCCGCGAGCGTGTGAGCCGCGCGATGGATGTTGGAATTGTCGCGGGAATAATACTGCGAGATGGCGTCGATCACGCTTTGAGGTTTCTGCGTCGTCGCGGCGTTGTCGAACCACGCCAGCGGCTTGCCATGCACGCGCTGCTGCAGGATCGGAAAGTCGCGGCGAATTTGCGGGACATCCAAGGGACGCGAGGCCTGTCCCGTGCCGATCTTCTCGCCGGCGGAACGGGCGACTTCCAATTCCGGCGGTTGACTGCCGGCACGCTGGTCGATGCACAACCCGCCCCGATCACGATAGCTGGAACCTTGAACTTTTTGCACGAAATCGCGCAACCCTGCGTGTTCCGTACCGCCGGCCGATGTCGTGGGCAGGCCTCCCGGCAGCGAGAATGCCTCTGGAGCGGCGGCGAGGCCGGGCAGCGAACTGCCGGGAAATGCGCTGAACTGCGGAGCCGCATTCGGCAACCCGAAAAACGGCAGTCCAGAGAGGCCGTTCCTGCCGGACTGCTGCGGGGGTGACTCCGGGACGGAAGACAGCCCCGGCACACCGCTTTTCAAGGGGACCGATGCCAGCCAGGGAATCGCGACGGCGTCCGGAATCTGCGGTGTCGTCGCTGCGGAACTGGTCGAAGGCATCGCCACAGGGAGGTCGGCATTGATCGGCATCCCGACCGCGGCGGCCTGGGCCCGTGCCAGCAACCGCTCGGTAACCTGCGAAATCATGTCCGAGGTGACATCTTGCATGAAACAACTCTCAACGAAGTAACTGACCAACCAGGGAATGCCGCGACCCGTCAACGTGCCTCAGATGCCTGAGCCGTCGAAAAAGCCCTTGGTCTCCCGAGATTCGTAATCGTGGTAGTAACCGACTTCAACATTCTCCAGCACGCCGAGCGCATCATCGGTCTGCACGGCGCAGGAGAAGTAAGAGGTCAACAGATACGCGGCGACTCCCAGACTGTCGAGACCCATCAAGCGGGCGGACAGACTAGGCATGATCTCGCCGGGAATTCCCGTTTGATGCAGGCCGACCACTCCTTGCTCGGCATCGCCCACGCGCATCAGCAGAATGCTTGTCGTGCCGAACCACTGATTGGAACGGTAGCGGCTTTTCACTTCCAGCTTGTCGCAGGGGACCAGCGGAATGCCGCGCCACATGATGACGGGCGTCCCGAAGAGGCTCATCGTCACCGGAGGCACGCCGCGCCAAGTGCATTCCCGTTCAAACGCTGCGATGGCCTTGGGGTGGGCGAGGAAGAACGCGGGCTTCTTCCAGACGAGGGCCAGCAATTCATCCAGATCGTCCGGGGTCGGCGCGCCGTAGCGGGTGCTGATGCGCATCGCGGGATCAGCGGAATGAATCAAGCCGAAGCGCTGGCTGTTGACGAGTTCCCATTCCTGGCGTTCCTTGATCCCTTCGATGGTCAACCGCATCTGCTCTTCGAGTTGGTTGTACGGCCCATTGTAGAGATCGGAAACGCGAGTATGGACACGAACCACCGTCTGGACGCTGGAGAGGTTGTACTCACGGGGCGTCGAGGAATAATCGACGAAAGTCTCGGGGATTTCGACGTTCTCGGCAAAGCCGGAGACCAGGTCAATGTTCCGTTCGCCGTAGCGATTCACAGACGACTGCAATTCCTGGTGCTGAGCGATGACGTTCTGAAACTGGTCTTTCAGGCTTGGCGCTTCCTTGAGGAGCGCATCGAGATCCTTGCGAGACAAAGTGAGGAGTACGCATGGTGTGAGGGTGCGAATGGTCACGTCCGAGGGTTTCTCGGCGACGATGTCCGATTCACCGAAGAACTCCCCTTCGGTCAGCAAGGCCGTCCGCAGGTTGCTGCCGTGCGCGCCTTTGCTCAGGACTTCGACCTGGCCTTGCGCGATGATGAAGAACTTGCTGCGATCTTCCCCTTCGACAACGATCTGATTGCCGAGAGGCACCTGCTCGGTTTTGAATCGCTTGGCGAGGCGGCCGAGAATCGTTTCCGTCAACCCGGAAAAGAGGGGGACGCTCCGCAACGATTCCGGCGAGAACGATGCCCCGCCCGGAGCGACTTCCACTGCGATACGCTGAGCTTTCGGCAACTCCACCTTGGTCCGATTCACTCGATAGGTGCCCCCTTCGACCTGCACCCACGGCAACAGGCTGAGCAGCCACCGCGGCGTGATGGACATCATCTTCGGCGCGGTTTTTGTCGTATTGGCCAGATTCCGGGCCACGGATGTTGTCACGCTCCGCTG
>Ga0105047_10001950_pt1 | contig 37036 bp, 33 predicted proteins | sample MAT04_FD_78384 | JGI IMG/M metagenome (GOLD analysis project Ga0105047, IMG submission 78384) | Freshwater microbial communities from Lake Fryxell liftoff mats and glacier meltwater in Antarctica - MAT-04 (megahit assembly) | ecosystem: Environmental > Aquatic > Freshwater > Ice > Liftoff... | reverse complement strand
TCCCTTCCCCGCAGGGAAGGGAGGGAGAAAAACATAATGGTTCTTTTTGCCAGCTTTTGCTGGCAAAAAGAACCAAAAAATAGAATCTCCCCTTCTCTCCCCGGTTTTTGGGGAGAGAAGGGGACAGGGGGATGAGAGGGGTGGGCGGATGATCTTATGTTACCGCTTATTGGGGTGGCCCCCCTGGCGCAGCAGCCGCATAAAGGCTGACCGGCACGCTGCGTCAAACACCAATCTCTGGCAGGCAGATAGCATCCTCTTCAAATTTCAAAACTTTGGCGCGCATTTACCGTATAATAGTGCGTAGGAGGTGCGCATGCCTGACCTTTCCTCCCTGTTTCAAATTCATGAAGGCAAGCCCATCACAGTGGGTGACCAGACGGTCACCCTGATCTCCAGGGCGCTGCGGCTGCAACTGCCCAATCTGCCGGTCGGATTCATCTGGAATCGCCCCATCGCGGTCCGGGTGCAGACGCAAGGCGCGGGAGAAGTGACGTTACCGGTGGTGGATGAATCCCGCCGGACCCAAATACTGCTGCTGGCTCTCGGCCTGCTGGGCAGTATTTTCATTTCAGCACTGCTGCGGCGGCGCTAACGGTTTTTGTGTTTCAGGAGGTTGCTATGGTTGATTTTGAAAAGCCGGCGGCTGAAAAGCCTGCCGTAGAACCCGCGGAAACGAACAACCTTTCCGCGTATGAAGTAATGGAGAATACCATCGATAAATATATGGCGACTGCCAGTGTGGATGCCGTATATGGCAAACCGGTGCGGCAAGGCGATGTGTTGGTGATTACGGCCGCCGAGGTGACCTGCGGCTTTGGCTTTGGCCTGGGCGAAGGCATGGGGCAGACCGGCGACCAGAAAGGCGGCGGTTCGGGTGGCGGTGGAGGTGGGCAAACCTTTGCGCGGCCGGTGGCGGTGGTGGTGTGCACACCCACCGGGGTTTCTATCCAGCCGGTGATGGACCGCACCAAGTTGTGGCTGGCGGCGTTAACGGCGCTGGGTTTCATGCTGGCTACCCTGGCCAAAATGCAGCGGCCTCCCCGCTGAGCAATTCTCTGGCGACTTTCGTGTGCTTTTTAAGCTGCACTGCCGTTGAAAAAAGCACACGAAAGCTACAATCGGCGTTCTCCAATCCTACAATCCACACATAGGCAGGCGGTAGTGCCGCCCGGCAGCGCTGCCGCCTGCCCGCCTAACCCCGAAACTTTAGGGTATAATATGGCAATATTCTCAGCTTTGGTGCCCCAATCCCCGCAAACCAAGAAGTAGAATGGATCCATTATCCTGAATTTTATCTGCCAGGAATCTTAGACAAAGGTGGAAGATTTTTTACATGGAGATCACAAAAAAGAAGTCCAGGGTCTTGGAGCTTTCCGCGAAAATTGACCCGCGCTCGCTTAGCTTCAAGATCCCTGGAATTCAAACCTGGGCATTTCTGCTCTTGTTTTTTGCGCTTATCATTTTTTCTCCCCGTACTGCCCTGAATATTGCTCAGGTTATGGCAATTTATCTCCTGCTGCGTTTCATGGTCGTGGCGATTTTTTATGGGATCACCCTGATCAATATTCGGGCGGCTCATCAAAAAATGCGCACCACATCCCCAACCGATGGTTTGACCGCTGACCAGATCCGTCGCTACTCCAAAATTCATCACATCGTAATCATTCCAAATTATAAAGAACCGATCGAGGTTCTGGAGCGCACGTTGGATGCATTGGTCAAACAGTCCATCCCGCATGAGCAGTTGACCATCGTAATGGCGATGGAGGAGTCGGAAGAAGCAGGCCTGGCCAAGGCCAATGAGCTGGCAGCTCGCTTTTCAAAGGAATTTGCTCATTTTTTCGTGACGTCTCATCCAGCCGGCATGCCAGGCGAGATCCCGGGAAAGGCCGCGAACCAGAATTGGGGCGCGCGCCATGCCAAGGGGGAGTTGGTCAATAAGCTGGGGCTGGCCTTGGAAGACATCACCATCACCTCTTGCGACGCCGATTCCGTGCTCGACCCTGATTATTTCCGGGGATTGACGCGTGAATTCGTCACCTGCGCGAAACCAGAAAATACGATCTGGCAAACCCCTATTTTCTTCGACCACAATATCTGGCTGACGCCGGCCTCGGTGCGTTTGTTGACTTTCTTTAACAATGCCGTCCAGATCTCTGAGCTTTCAGCGCCTTTCAGTCAGGTATTCCCGCTCAGCACGTATTCGCTCAGTTTCAAGCTGGTGGTGGATGTGGGGTATTGGGATCCGATTGTTATTTCCGATGATTGGCACATGTTCCTGCGCTGCTTCTTTGCCAAAGCGGGTGATATGATCGTGCACCCGATCTTTCTTCCGACCACCGGCGAACCATTTCTGGGGGAGTCGACGATCAAGACCTGGATATTGGTATACCGCACCCGCGTGCGCCATGCCTGGGGCGCCGGGGATATGGTTTACATGTTGCAGCAGTGGAACAAACAGCCGAGAACCCCATTTATTAAAAAATTAAGCCGCTTCTTAAAAATCTGGCATGATAATATGGCTTTCAGCCTGGGCAGTGTTTTCGTAGCCTTTGGCACGCTGCTCTCGATTTTGTTAAATAATAATCCAGTGATTACTTATATCGCTTTCCCCATTCCGTATGTGATTGAGGGATTAAATGTATTCGGGGTGGTTGGCTTCCTGACCATCTGGATCGTGGAGCGCATTCGCTGCAATAATTTCAAATATAGCTGGAAACTGAGCACCATTTTTTCCGAAATTGCCAGTTGGGTGATCTTTGGGGTGATCACTTTTGTTCTGGCGGGGCTGCCGGTTTTACACGCCCACACCAAAATGCTCTTTGGCAGCGACCTGACCTTTGAGCGCACCCCCAAAGGGGTTTTGCCCAAAAACCGCACCTGATTTTTTCTCCCCCGCCCTCGAGAGGGCCGAAGGGTGGGGAGATAGGCAACCCTGGTTACAACAGGAAGGCGGATCCCGATAATTCATCGGGATCCGCCTTCCTGTTGTATACGATCGATTACTCGGATTTCCGGTTTTTGCTGCGTAATATGCCCAACGTGCCGCCGATAATGATCAGCACCAGCACCACTGATCCGCATATAATGCCGTTGGTTTGATCGGCGCTTTCAAGATATTCTTTCGGAATGAGGGTGGGGGTTGGCGAGGGCTGTGGCGTAGCCGCCTGCGCCAGATAGGCCCCCGCGGCCGGTGCAGGCCAGGCAAACACAATCACAAGCAGGAGAGTGATCAGCAGGATGATTCCCAACAGATCGAAACGATGACTGGGAAAAAACGAGGTGGGTTTCAAAGGCTGTGCCTTTCATTTTATTTGGTAGGATTTACTGCCAGACGTTCGACAGCTACCTGGGCGGTTTGCACCGGGTCGCCCTGCTGCTTAATCACCTGCAGCGTGGCTTCCTGAAGCACCGGCCCAAGGCCAAGCAGGACATCGTTGGAAGGGCGTACCTGCGCTGCCAGAGCCACCGGGCTTAAGAGCGCGCGCAGACCCTGATTAGACCAGGAGGACAGGGCAGAGGGGCGGGTAGGTATGTAACCGGCGGCGCTGGCCCATTGTGAAAGAAAATCGCTGGTTACCAGGTATTCGGCCAGGCGCACAGCGGCGGCCCGCCGTTCGGGCTGCGGTTCAGAAACAGCCCATAGCCAGCCGGTGGCCAGGGTAAAGGGCTGCCCGCCCATTGCGGGAATGGGCACTGCCACCGTATCCGCCGGCAGGTCGGCCAGGTAGCGGCTGCTCCATGTGATCACCAGGTGGGTGCGCTGCTCACGGTAGGCCTGCCAGGCCTGCCCGTCAGTCTGATACTGGGCCAGCCAGATGGGAAAGACACCGGTTTGCTGGCCTGCGCTGTACTGCTTGAGCACCTTGGCCAGCGGTTCGGCCTGAAGAATGGGACGCCCCTGGCTGTCTTTGATCTGACCGCCGGCCGAAAGATATAGCAGCAGGGTGGTCAGCGACTGGCTGTCGGCAGCGGGGAACGCCAGCGGCAGCGAGGCCTTAATGATCCCCGCCCAATCTGCCGGCGGTGTGGTGAGCCGGGTAGGGCGGTAGAGCAGCAGCATGCCGTCACCGGCAAAGGGCAGGCCAAAGGCTGCACCCTGAATCAGGGCTAACTGGCGGGCATAAGGGTACCAATCGGCGTTATCCACCGCATGCGTCAGGCCGTCCAACGGAAAGATCAGCCCTTTTAGGGCCGCGGTTTCCAGGTCGGTGCGCGGCAGAGCCACCAATGCGGGCAGGGTGCTGGGGGCGGCTGCCGTGGCGGCACTCAACGAGTCGATCATTCCGCCCGGGCCGGTGGCCGCTTTGACGCGCACCAATACCTTAAAACCGACGTTTTCAAGCTCAAAGGCTGCCAGGCGGGCGCGCAGGCGTTCCGCGGCGCTGGTGTTGGCGGTCGGGTCAAACGCGGGGGGGACCCAGATCACCAGGGTCTGCGGGCCGCTGGGCGTGGCTGGGGCGCTGCGGGTGGCCTGCTGGGTGGGCGCAGGCGTATCCGTTGGTTGCACGACCGCGGGGGCAGATGCAGTGGGGTTGACCTGCAGCCAGCCGGCCAGATCTACCCCGCAGCCAGTCAGGCACATGGCCGCGGCCACCCACAACAGGTTCATTCCAGACCACCAGGGCCGGCATGAACGCACTTTCGAACGCGTCACGGCAGTTGAATGGGATGGCTGATCAGTTCGATCAGCAGTTTGACGGCATTTAGCACATCGTTATAATCCACCATTTCGGAGGGGCTGTGGATGTAGCGGGTGGGGATCGAAACGCAACTGGCGGGCATGCCGGCGCGCGAGATCTGCATCGCGCGCGCATCCGTGGTACCGCCTTCGAGAATTTCGAGCTGGTACGGGATGCCGGCCTTTTCGGCACTGTCGGCCATGAAGCGCACCAGGCGCGGATCAGAGATCATGCCGCCGTCGCGCACTTTGACGGTGGGCCCCTGGCCCAGGCTTACTTCCATCCTGGAAGCGCGCGGGGTATCGCCCACACCGGTCACATCCACTGAAATGCCGATCTCGGGGTCCACGGCATAAGCGGCCGTGGTGGCGCCGCGCAGGCCCACTTCTTCCTGGGTGCTGAAGACGAAAATCACCTCGTTGGGAGTGTCTTGCAGGCGGCGCAGCGTTTCAATCAACACGGCACAACTGATACGGTTGTCCATCGCCTTGGAGATAATGCGGTCGCCCAGGTCCAGCATGGGTCGGTCGAAGACGCCCGCGTCGCCCACATGAATGGGGCAATTGGCGCGGTTGGTGGCACCCACATCGATATATAGTTGTTCGAAGGTGTGCACCTTATCAGCCGCTTCGAGCCGTTCGCCGCCGATCATACCGACCACCCCGTTGACAAAACGTACCCGGCTGCCATAGCAGGTGTGGGGGCGCACCCCGCCCAGAGTGGTGAAGCGTACGAAGCCCTTTTCGTCAATATGCGTGGCCATCACGCCGATCTCGTCCATGTGGGCCGAGAGCATGATGCGCTTTCCGTCCGTACCCTTGCTGCCTTTGCGCGCCACCAGGTTGCCCAGGGCATCCACATGAATTTCATCTGCCAGGTCTTTAATTTCGGACCCGATCAGATCGCGCACGGCCGTCTCAAACCCAGACGGTCCCACTGATTCCACCAGTTTTTTAATCAGATCTTTCATAGCTCTCCTGAAGTCCGTTTCCGGTTAGATTTATTTGGGGGCTGCTTCAAGGCTGGCGGCAAGCGCCTCCAGGTAGTCTGTATCTTCGATCCGCAGCAGATGCGGTCATTTCAGGCGCGGGGCTGGTTCAGCAATTCCAGGGGCAGGTTTAACAAGGCCTGATACACCAGGTTTAGGGTAGCTTCCCAATCTGCCAGGCGGCTGAGCAGCACCGCGGTATGCGCATAGCGGCCCGGCACCGAGATGGAAACGCTGGGAATACCGCCAAGCTGTTTGTGAATGGCGCCGGCATCGGTGCCACCGCCGCCGGGCTGGCGAAACTGGTAGGGAATGCCCTGGCTCTGGGCAGTGCTCACCAGGTGGCGCACCAGGCGCGGGTCGGCCAGGGTGCCGGCATCGGCCAGGTAAATGGCCGGGCCATAACCCAGGCGGGTGTTGTAGATGGCATTTTCAGCGTCATCCCAGGCGGGCAGATCGTTGGCGGGGGTTGAGTCGATGGCAATTGCCAGATCGGGGTTAAAGGCAAATGCCGCCACGCGCGCGCCGCGCAGGCCAATTTCTTCCTGCACGCTGAAGGAAACTTGCAGTTCGATATTAGCCGGGGCATGCTTGATGATTTCGATCAGGGTGGCCACCCCCAGGCGGTCATCCAGGGCTTTGCCCAGCAGGCTGGGTCCTACCTGCGCAAAACGCGTGGCGAAGGTGGCCCGGTCGCCCACTTTGGCTTTACCGCTGCCCGCCGGGCCCAGATCGATGCGCAGGCTTTCCAGGGGAATGGCGTTTTTGCGCTCGTCTGGGGTGGTGTGGTGAATGGGTTTGGCGCCGATCACCCCGTAGACGTGGTCTTTTCCCACCAATACAGGTTTGCCCACCAACTGGCGCGCGTCCAATCCGCCAACGGTTTCGAAGCGGAACAGGCCCTCTTCAGCGCATTCCACCAGCATAAAACCGACCTCATCCATGTGCGCATCCAGCATCACCTTCAGCGCGGGCTGCTGGCGGGCATGCACGTTAACCAGCACATTGCCCAGCGCGTCCACCTTCACTTCATCGGCATACGGGCGCACTTCGGCCAGCACAATCTGGCGCACCTCGCCTTCATCGCCAGAGACGGATACGGCGTTGCTTAATTTTTCCAGCAAGGCAATTTGTTCGGCACCGATGTGCGGCGCACCGCTCAGAATCTCTTTTTTATCGGTCATGGGTTATTCGTCCCAGCGAATATTCGACACAAAATCCGGTTCGAGGCGGGCGATGAATTCTGCCAGCAGGTGCCCGGTGCGGGCGATGTCTTTCAACGAAACTACTTCCACCGGGGTGTGCATGTAGCGCAGTGGAATGCCGATCACGATGCTGGGAATGCCTTCCGCTACCACTTGCATGCCGTAGGCATCGGTGCCCGAATGGCGCGGCATGGCTTCCATGCAATGCGGTAGGTCCAGGCGGTCGGCCAGCTCGTTAAATGCTTTATACAGGGCGGGGTGAATATTGGGGCCCCAGCCCAGGGTGGGGCCTTTACCCAGCGGATAGCCGCGGTAATCGCTCACACCCGGCCCCCTGGCAAAGGTGACATCGATCGCCACCGCCAGATCGGGGCGGATCGTAAAGGGCGAGGTGAATGCCCCGGCGAGCGAGACTTCTTCCTGGGCCGAGGCCACCGCCCAGACATCCCAGGCATGGCTGACATTTTTTAGCTCTTGCAGGCACAGCGTCAGCGCGGTCACAGAGGCGCGGTTGTCCAGCGAATGCCCCGCCAGGGTTTCACCGCTCAGTTCCAGCGGAACCTGAGCAAACGAAACCAGGTCGCCCACCCGCACCAGTTTGGCCACTTCCTCAGCTGGCAGCCCGGTATCGATCAGTAAATATTCCATGGCCACGGGTTTGCCCTGCGCCGCGGGCGGCAGCAGCCGGTCAGAAGGCTGCACCACCACCCCCGGCAGGTCTTCCCGGCCGTGTACGGTGACCGGTTGACCGGGCAGTATGCGCGGGTCTACCCCGCCAATGCCGGTGATGCGCAGAAAGCCGCTCGTGCTGCCGGTGACCATCAGGCCGATGGCATCCATGTGGGCCGAAAGCAGCAGGCGCGGGCGCGGGTTGGGGCCGCTGCCACGGCGCAAGCCGTGCAGGCTGCCCACCGGGCTGGTGCTCAGTTCATCTACCAGGGGGCGCCAGGCGTCAGCGATCAGCGCCCGGATGGGCGCTTCGTTAGCCGATAGGCCCGCCTGGGTTATGAGCTGTTTGAGAAATGGCGATAGTTCAATCATGCGGTGAAATCCTTACAAGGGGTCAGGGCGCGGCAATTATGGGTGTAGGCGTGGCGCTGGGCGCCACGGTTGCTGTGGCGGTAGGCGGCAGCGGGGTGCTGCTGGGCAGAACCAGGGTGGCTGTTTCGGTGGGGGGCACGGGCGTATCGGTTTGGGTGGCGGTCGCCGTGCGGGTGGGTGGAATGAAGGGCGTGTAGGTCTGGCTCGGCGTCCAGGTAATGGTGGGCGAGCGGGACGGGGTGGTGGAGGGCAATGCGAATTGGGTGACGGTGATTACGGTGGTGCGCGAGGGCTGGGTTGTGGCGGTAGCGCGCGCAGTGGCCGTCACGGTTGGGGTGCTGCCGCGCCATGTAGTGCCAAGCTGCAGAACAATAAATCCCAGGCAGTAGCAAGACAGGGATAGGAAAATGATGACGAGCAGCACCGTGCGTATTCTCTTGCGCCGATCCAACCGGGATGCCATGAAATCTCCTCGCGAACATTAATCTTATCATAAAACTTGAGGAGGCCAAAAAGTTTTAAGCCTCAAACGGTGCAATTTAACACTCGTCTGCCCGTTTTGAGGGCAAAAATTAGCGAGGCTTGTCTGGGCGGGCCTGAGTTATCCCCTGGCGCACCGCCAGGTACAGGCTTTCGGCGTGCAGGTCGGTGATGGTGTAGCAGGGCGCGCGCAGATGTTCGGCCAACTGCAGGGCCAGGCCCTGGTCAAAGGCAGCATGTTCCATGTTAATCACCACCGCGTGGGTTTTGTCTTCGGCTATCTGGTCGGCCAGGCGGTTCGATTCTTCCTGCGGCGCTAGATGGCTCAACGCCACGTTGCCGGCGCCATCGGTCAGCACCATCAGCAGCGGCATTACATCCGGGTGCAAGATGTGTTCCTTGCGCAGTACCGCGCGCGCCATTACCAAACCGGCCGAAAGCGGTGTTTTCCCGCCCAGGGGAATATCGTTGAGGGCGCGCTGCGCCAGGCTGATCGAATTGGTGGGGGGCAGCACCAGCGTGGCGCGGTCCTTTTGGAAAACGATCAATCCCACCCGGTCGCGGCGCTGGTAGGCATCGGTGAGCAGCGAGAGAATGGCGCCTTTGGTGGCGGTCATGCGTTCGGCCACCGCCATCGACCATGAGGCATCCACCAAAAAGAGTACCAGGTTGGCGGCGCGGCGCACGCGTACTTTGCGCATATAGTCGCCGGGGTGAATCGCAAATGCCACATGCTGGCGCTGTTCGGCGCGCTGGCGTTGAAAAGGCGCGGCGGCCCGCAGGGTGGCGTCGAAAGCCAGATCCACCGGTTTATCAGGCGAGGGGCGCGCCATAATATAGCGGCCGCGCCGGTCCGAGCGCGTGCGGCTGCGCCGCCCACCGGTGTGCCGCATCATTTTGTCCAGGGGGGTATCGAGCCGGCGCGGAATGAATGATTCGCCGGTCTTCACCTTCTGCCCGCCTTCCCACCAGCGGGCCTGTTTGCTGTCGAAGATATTTTGGGGCGAAGGTTCCAGGCTGGTCTCAGGCGGCTTTTCCTGCCCGCTGCTGGCTTCGCCCTCACTCATTTTTTTGGGTTGTTGCTATCCTCGCCCTGCGATTCGGTGTATTGGGTCTGGGTCTGGCTGCCGGTGGCGCCTTCCAACTGTTCAATGCGCTCCTGCAGTTCTTCCATGCTCATTTCACTCTGTTGGAAAGGGCCGCGCTTGAGGCGGTGCGGCAGAGCCAGTTCGGCTGCCAGGGCAATGTCGCGGTCGTTAATCGCCAGGCGGCCTTCAAAGGCAGCCATGGCGCGCGCAGCCTTCAAAATTACCAGGTCGGCGCGATGACCATCGACGTTGAGCGAGGCCGTCAGGCTGGCAATGGCCAGCAGGTTGCGCTTGCTGAAGGTGACCCGCTCGATAATCTGGCGGGCGTGTTCAATTTGCACCGTCAGTTCGTGCTCTTTGCTCAGCCATTCCTGCCGGAAAATCTCGGCATCCGCTTCGAAGGCCAGGTTGCGTTCCATAATCATCACGCGCTCGCGCGCGTCGCGAATGCCGCGAATTTCCACCGATAGGGCAAAACGGTCCAGCAGTTGCGGGCGCAGGTCGCCTTCTTCGGGGTTCATGGTGCCCACCAGGATGAAGCGGGCCGGGTGTGAAAAAGAGATGCCCTCACGCTCCACCACGTTGACGCCCATCGCCGCCGAATCGAGCAGCACATCCACCACGTGATCATCCAGCAAGTTAACTTCGTCAATATACAGCAAACCGCGGTTGGCGGCGGCCAACACGCCCGGCTCGAAGCGCCGTTCGCCCTTTTGAATGGCTTTTTCAATATCCAGCGTGCCCACCACACGGTCTTCGGTGGCGGAAACAGGCAGATTGATGAACGAAGTGGTGCGGGTATGGGCTTGCAGTGTTTCGCCGTGCGCAATCCGCTCGCGGCATTCGGTGCATAACCCGGTCAGGTTATCGGGATCGCAGCCAAATCGGCAGCCGGTAACCACATTAACTTGGGGCAGCAGGGCCGCCAGGGCACGCGCGGCGGTCGATTTGGCCGTCCCGCGTTCGCCACGGATGAGTACCCCGCCGATGCGGGGGTTAACGGCATTTAACACCAGGGCGCGGCGCATGCGTTCCTGGCCAACAATAGCGGTGAACGGGTAGATTACGGGCATACGATAACACAAGCCTCCAGACGGCCAAATGCATGCTTTGACCGTAAAGTTTTGACCCACAATTGTACCACTTTATGGAAACAGGCGCAGTTCCGGGTCACCCAGCAGCACGAATGTATTGAGCACGTCCAGCGTGCTGGGATTTTCCACCGGAAGCTGGCGCCAGGCCGCCAGCAAGGCCGCGCCCAGGCTGGCGTATTGGCCGCCGCTGAGCGCATTGGCCAGGGCTCTGCTTAAGAGCTGCTGGTCGCTGCCCAGTGTCAGGCTGGTGGGCGCCAGGGTGGCTGTCACGCCTGCGCCGGGCAGCCACAGCAGCGTTTCGCTGAGCGATTCACGCTTGGGATGGGTGAAAAGCCCCGCCAGGCAGGTAAACTGCAGCAGCACGGGCTGGCGCTCGCGCTGCTGCAGTTTGGCAGCATCTTCACTGGAAAAAATGTGGTCCTGCCCCCACATGCTCAGGCTGCCGTGCCCAATATAGATCACCAGGTCGAGATCCTGCTCAAAATGACGCTGCACCTGTTGGGCGGCCTGCGCGGCCCCGGCAAGCGGGAAAAAGGTGGTCTGCGGGCTGCCCGCGGGGAAAAGGGCCAGCAGTTCGCGCATCTGCCGGGCAAACAAGTCTTCCTGGCCGTCGGCCACGCCCAGCACTCGCCAACTGGCCAGGGGCCGGGGAGCCGCCTCAAATTTTAGAATTTTATCGGCCAGAATTTTCACCTGCTCCGGGGTGCGCGCCGGAATGCGCCCCAATGCCACATCGGGGCGTTGGTCGCCGTCCAGGTCTGCCAGGGGCAGGTCGCTGCCGGTTTCTCCGCCAAACTGGGTGAATACCAGGGCGGTGGGCAGGCGGTTGGCCGCGGGGGGGGCCTGGAAGCCCTGTGGGTCGTAGCTGGCGTCGCCCAGCAGCAGTACCGAGCGCGGCGCGACGCTCCAGCCCCGGCTGGCCTTGAGCAAGGCCTGGATCGCCTCCGGTTCGGGGAAGCCGTGGCCAAACTGATCAAAAACAGCCTGCAGCGGGGCGCTGAATACCCGCAGGCCCTGTTTTTGGCGCTGCGCGCTCAGCGCACGGGCAGCTTCCAGCAGGTCGGCGGGGCCAATCGCCAGCCAATCGGCCTGCAGCCCGGCCGCGCTCAGATCCGGGGTCATAGCCGGGCGCTCAAGGCGCGGCTTTTTAAGCCCGCGCGCGTCTGCGGCGACCAACGTCTGCCCGGCCTGGGCCTGCCCCTGCAGCGCCCCGCCTTCAGCGGCTGCCAGGCGCCGCGGGTGCAGCGGATCGCTGACTTCGTACAGCCCGATTTCGCCGCTGAACCCGCCAATGGTTTGCGGCTGGCCGCTGGCGGCAAAACGAAGCTGGCCGGCGACGGCCTGCAGCGGGCGAGTGTAGGCCAGTTCGATCCAGTTGACCCAGGTAGTTTCGGCCGTCACGCCGGGTACGCCGGGCAGTTCGAGCACCAGTTCGCTGCTGCCCGCTTTGAGCGCCTGCGGCGGCAGGACCGCGCTGATCACCCGGCGGCCCGCGCCTTGCCAGCGCTCATCGATGACGGATTGGCCGTTCAGGCTGGCCTTGAGCTGGTGATCGATTTTATTGCCGGCCGAAGTGCCAGACCAGACTTCCAGGCGCAGTTCAGCCGGAGCGGTTGCGGCATCCTCCAGGTTCAGCGGCAGCACATGGCGACTGGGGGCGCTCAAACTCAACCAGAACCAGTGGTCGCCGGTCGCAGGTGCGGGAGAATACAGTTTATTTTCTTCAAAGTGCTGTGCCACGCTGCCCACGCCGGCCGGCGCGCCGGGCGCAGGCAGCCATTGCCCGGTGACGGCATCCGCCGGGTTGGCCAGAGGATTGGCATCGCCCGCCGTCAGCCAGTAGACGTTGGCGGCGCTGTACAGGCTGGTGCTGGCAGCCGCATAAAACTGAATGCCCGCGGCGCGTGTGCTCCAAAAGGGTATTTCCTGCCCGCGCCAGCGCAGGTGCAGCCGGGTGGGGTCTTGCGCTGGCAGGCCATTGGCGGCCAGTTCACTGGCGCTCAGTTGGTAAACCCCGGCTTCGGCGGTGAGTAATTTCAGCGCCGGGGGTTGGTCCGGCGCAAGGGTGGGCAGGGTGGGGGCGGGCTGAATAATCTGGCAGCCCAGTAGCAGGGTCAGCAGCAGGCCCGCCAGCCAGCGCGAGCCCCACTTCATTTGGGCGTACCGCCGCGCAGACTGTGGATTGCGCCCCAGCCGCCCAATCCCAACATTAGCACGACCACCGCTCCGCCCAGCACCAACAGGGGCAGGGGTAAAGGCAGGGAGGTGGCAGCACCGGCCGGCACTGGAGTGGGAGTGGCCGGCGGTAAGGTGGGGGTGGGGCCGGCCGGTGTGGCGGCAAACGCAACCGAAAGCTGTTCTGTGGCAGCCAGCGCCGGGGTGGCACTGGGCAGCCCGGCGCTGGTGGTGCCGGCGGTTGGGGTCGTTGTAGCTGCCGTGTTCGTGACAGCCGGGGTGGTCGCGGCAGGGGTGAAGCTGGCGGAGGAGCCGCCCGGGGTGCTGCTGGCGCGCAGGGTGGCGGTGCTGGCTGCCCGGGTGGGCCTGTTATTGGCGGTCGTGGCGCTGGGGACGGCTGGAATCGGCGTGGGTGGGGTGGTGGCACTGGGCGCCAGGGTGGCGCTGGGCTGCGGGGTTGGGGTGAGGCTGGGGGTAAGGGTAGCGGCCGCACTGCCGCCCACGGTGGCAACGACCGGCCCGTGAAATTCGCTGGTCTGATTGCTGTTCAGCGCTTCCAGCCGGTAATAATAGGTTGAGCCGTTGTTCAACCCGGTGTTGGCATAGGTATAAATCGAGCCGGTCAGGCCATCGCCAGTGACCGGAATGAAACTGCTGATGCGGCTGTAGCCAGAATTTTGCTGCGCGCTGCGCTGGATGTAAAACCCCGCCGTGCCCACTTCGCTGGCAGTCTCCCAGCGCAGATCAATCCGGCCACTGGCGGCGGCCGCGGTGAAACTGCTCAGACGGATCGCCGCCGCCACAGGCCGGGCCGGACCGAACAGCAGGCCCAATACGGCCAGAAAACACACGCTTATCCAACAATAAAAGGGGTACTTTTTGTGCATCAGCCGGTCTCCACGAATATTTGAGTGTATTCAGCGCCTCATGCGCATCCTGGTCAGGTTGAGGGAAATTTCCCGGCGGCTTATGGCGCCGGGCTGGCCGTAGGCGCGGGTTTGCGGCGCAACTGCTGCCAGAAGGCGGCCATGCTCAGCAGGAGCAGCACCAGCGCGGCCAGCGCTTCGGTCGTCCCGCCAGCCTGTGCCTCAACAATAATGGGCCCATGGCGATTGCTGCCGCCGCCGGTTTCGACCTCTTCCAGCCAATAATAATAGGTGCGTCCCGGTTGGACGCTGCCATCGCTGTAGTGATAATCGCCGCCGGTCAGCGCGTCGCCCTGCACGGGGATCAGGTTGGGGGTAATTTTTTCGCCCGGCCCTGGCGCACTGTCGGCGCGGTACAGCAGGAACCCGGCGGTATTCACCTCGCTGGCGGTCTGCCAATCAACATCCACGCGCGTTTGCCGGCTGGCCTGCCAGGCCAGCCCGGCGCACACCAGGGCCGCCAGGGCACACATCAGCGGCAGCCACAGCGAGCGGAGATTGCTATTTTTAGCGAACATGGCGTGGATTATAACATGCCGGTCAAACGCTCGCGGATGCGCTCCAGACGGTCGTCCTGGTAGGTGGGCGGCCAGCGCGGGTCGATCGGTTTTGCGCCCGGGTTATACCACAGCGTATCCAACCCGGCCTGCACGCCGCCGCGGATGTCTGAACTCAGGCTGTCGCCGATCACCAGCACGCTGCGCGGTTTGGGGCTGCCGGCCTGGGCCATGGCCGTGGCGAAGAAGCGCGGGTCGGGTTTGGCCACGCCGATCTCTTCGGAGATGGTGACGAACTGAAAAAAAGCCGCCAGCCCGCTGCCCGCCAGGCGTGGGCGCTGCACTTCGGGCAACCCGTTGCTGATCAGACCCATGCGGTAGTGCGGGGCCAGGGCTGCCAGCAGTTCGGTTGCGCCCGCGATCAGGAAGGTGCTGCGGGACAGGTTCTCCAGGTACAGCTGGCTGCAGGCGTCGACATCCACCTGCAAGCCCCGGTGGGCAAACAAGCGCGCAAAACGCGCCGTGCGCAATTCAAACGCGCTGATTTGGCCAAATTCCAACTCGTGCCAGGTTTCCAGGTTAAACCGCTGGTAGTCGGCCAGCATGGCGGGCGAAGTGGGCAAGCCGAGCGCCGCGAAGGTGGTCTGCAGGGCGTACCCTTCGGCCCTGGGATAATCAAACAGGGTGTCATCGGCATCGAAGAAGAGCCAGGCATAAGTCATGTTCAGCGCCCCGAAAGCAGCAGGAAGAGCAAAACCGCCATACCGGCCAAACCCAGCCCGATCAACCCCCAGGGCCGGCCCATTTCTTCGGTCACCGGCTCTTGGGCCGAGTTGAGGTAGGGGCTCGGCATCCGCACGCGAGCGCTTTTGCCCGGCGCCGGGTTTTCGGCGGAGGCCGTGCCTGGGTCTGCCTCTTCTGCATCCTCCTCGTCTTCTTCCTCATCTATTTCATCGTCTATTTCGTACTCATCCTCGTCCAAATCCTCGTCTTCTGAGTACTCATCCTCGTCATCGTCTTCGCTGTCTTCTTCATCCTCTTCGTTGGAGGTTTCGTATTCGAGATCCATCTTTTCCAACAGTTGTTCCTCGGTGTCAGAATCGCGCGCCTCTTCCAGCGCGTCCGCGCGGTAATTTTCGAGAATCTCAGCGGATGCATCGCCGTAGATGTTTTCCAGTGCCTGGTGGGCGGCCTGGCGAATCTTCCCGCTGTCGCCCCATAGGGCCAGTTCCGCCAGCACATCGGTGGCAGCCGGGCTGGGGCTGCGCCCCAATACGTGCACCGCCTGCAAGCGCAGCCGTTCGCTGCTTTCATAGCGGGCCACGCGCACAAAACCTTCCAGATCGATGTCGCTCAGGTTGAGTTCCGGCTCTGCCGCCATGTTTTCCGAGTCGCTTGCATTGGGTTCAAGCAGCCAGGGGTCGGGCGCGGCGGTCCCCGTGTAACTGGCGCTGACGCTGCCGGCTTCGCTGCCGAACATCGTAGTCAGGGCGCGCTGCGCGGCGGCGCGCACCTGCGCTTCGGGGTCCTCGCGCGTGGCGCGCACCAGCAGTTCGGTGGCCTCAAAATTACCCAGCTCGCCCAGCGCCATGGCGGCCTCGCCGCGCAGGTCGGGTAAGGCCGGTTGGCGCAGCAGGGCCAGCAGACCCGCGAGATCATTTTCTTCCATCAGACGCAGAATTCTGCGCGAATATCCAGGTGTGTGCATCGGTCCCTCCAGGGTGGCTTGTGGAATGTTTCGTGCAAGCTGCCGTATGTATCAATATTGGTAACTGCTCACCCCACCCCCGGCCCCGCCCGCCGCTTCGGCCACCCGTAGGGGTGCGGGGCGGGGAGAAGGAGGTTTCCCCCTTCCTTGGAAGGGGGGCAGGGGGGATGGGGCTGTTACGCTGCATTTACTGGGCAGTTACCAATATTGTAGCATTATTGATTTAACCAACAAGGGGCGCAGTCCGGCTGCGTCCCTCTTTTGACAGATCTTTGATGTTTACCGGCGGGTCAGGGCAGCCGGCCCTGATAGAACTGGTACAGGCCCAAGGCCGGCAGCAGCACGCTGCAAAGCGCCGGCATGGCACACCGCCCGCTACCCCAGCGCCGCTCCCTGGAGCCAATCCGAAAAGATCATGCCGTGGGATCCATTTCGGGCGTGCTGCCGGCTTTTAACGCGGCCCGCGCCTGGCGGCTGCGAATGCCCAGCCACAGCGTCTGGCACACGCTGGCGCCCAGCGCCGACGCGGTGACCAGGTACAGGCCGTTGGTTTGCACCAGCGCGCTGCCCACGCTCAGGGTGAGGGTGAAGCCGCCCAGGTAAACCAGCATGCCTTCGGTGATGGCGCGCGTTTTGCGCGCGTTTAAGATCACGCCCGTATACCAGGCCCCCAGCGGTGCCAAAATGCCGGTAGGCACCAGCCACCACAGCGCCTGGCTGGCGATGCCCACCGCACTGGCATCCAGACCGGCGATGCTGCCAAACCACAGGTGCGCCAGCGGCGTGGCGGCAAAGAGCGCCATCAGCGTGGTTTCGACCACACCCACAATGATAATAAAGCGGATCAGCGCTTGGGAGGCGTTGGGGCGGTCGATCAGGGCGTTGATCGTCTCATTCAGGGCTGAAGCCGGGGTCAGCAGCAGCCATTGGAACGACGAGACGACCGGCCAGATCGCCAGGGCCGTCACCGGGTCTGGCAGGCGGCTGAGCGCGGCGCTGCCGATGGGGCGCACCAGGGTGTTAAGCAGCGGCGTGATCGCCAGCGGCAGGTACACCATCAGCATGGTCTTCATGCTCATCGCCTGCGCCAGGGGCGGCGCATTGCGCACTTCGTATTGCAGCACCTTCTTCACGCGCCAGCGCACGTAAAGCGCATCAGTGTTGACCCCCGCCACCATCGTTAGGGTGGCCAGCACCGCCCCGGGTACCGCGGCCAGCCAGTAACCGGCCGCCAGCACCATGGCATCGGCGATGAAGCGGGTCAGCGTGCCCAGGGTCACATCCCGCGAATGGTCAAAACGGATCAAAATGCCCTGGTGAAAGCGGCGGTAGCCCACGGCGTAGGCCCAGGGCAGCCCCACCATCAGGCTGATGCGCGCCGGTTCGATGATTTCGGGCGGGGCGCCGATCAGATATTTGACCACCAGATCGAAAAGCGGGGTGAACGCCACCAGCAGGTAGAACACGCTGACGCCCAGTCCCCAATAGTTCATCAGGCGCTTGCCCACCTGGTACGACTGCCAATCGCGGCTGAGCGCGGTGGAGAGCGACAGGAAGGAGAGCAGCGGGGCCTGGATTAAGCCGACGATGGCAAAGGCCACGCTGCCGTAGGCTGCCAGGTTGATTTCCGGGTGCGCCATGCGCGCCACGACCGCCGCGATGGCCGAGGGCTCCGCCGACATCAGCAGCCAGCTCAACGCCAACGGCCACCAGGTGCGCAGGATGGTGCTAACTTTCAATCCAACACCTGGGCGGCGGCGATGCCGGCCTCACCGGCGACGGAATAGAGCAGCAGCGTACGGCCTGCCTCGCTGAACAGCGCCGGGTCGCGCAGCTCGCGCACCGGGTCGGGCGCCCAGCCGCGCTCCGAAGGCTCCAGCGCCAGGTTGGCGCCTTCATATTCCATTTCGGGCTCCAGCGCGGTGGTGGGCGGGGCGGCTTGCCAATGCTGCCAATCCGGGCGCAGGTCGATGGTGCTGTGCAAAATGCGCTCCGGGCAGTCGCCGGCGTTGCTGTAGAACATGTGCAGGCTGTGCCCGCGCACCTCCACCGCGCTGTGGCGCATGGCACTGCTGAAGAGGGTGGGTCCTGCTTCAAACCCGCTCAGGCCGTCGGACGAACGGTAAAAGACGCCCGGCATGCCCAGGGCATAGTGCATCCCCTGCCACTGAAAAACCCGAAAGTAGGGCGCGCCCAGGGGTTGGGGCTGGGCGGTAAAGTGCAGGCCGTCTGGGGAGACCGCCACAAACGAGTACTGCCCGGCGGTCTCCGCGTGCACAGGCGGCCCGCCGGCGGCCGGGCCGTGGAAGTACATGCGAATCTGGCGCTGCGCGGCGTCGACATGCACATCGGGGGAGGCGATATGGTCGGCGCAGATGGTTTGTTCCACCCGCAGCGTGCCGGGGGCATGAATTTGCCAGGGACCCTCCACCTGGTCGGCATACGCCAGGCGGATAAAAGCCCCATGATGGTGCCCAAAATACAGGTAATAGCGCCCCAACGGGTTCGGCAGCCAGTCTGGAACGCGCAGCAGGGATGGGCCGTTCAGATTGCTGCCGATGGAGGGGTGCAGCCCGGGGGTGATCAGCGGATTGTTGGGGCAGCGTTCCAGTATCATCGCGGTTACGAGAACGTCAGGCGCATCAACTGTTCGCCGTATCCGATATCCATCGTTTCCGCCGGGAAGGCCGCATCCACAAAGGGGCCTTCAAAGCGCTTGCCGCCGCTGAGGGGCAGTTCTTTGCCGTCTTTCAGCAGCGGGCCGCTCCAATCAAAACTCAGGCGTTCGCCGCGCAGGGTCTGCCAGGCCACGCTCAGCCCGCTGACGGAGAGCGGGCAGCCCAGCACGCGCGCGCAGAAGCCCTTAAAGTCGCCATCCACGGCCTGGCGACCGAGCTGCACCAGCCAGGCGGTTTGCGGCCCGGCGGCGCGCAGTTCGCAGTAGGCGCTGTCGCCATGTTCCAGCAGGCGGGCCGCGCTGGAAGCGTAAATGGCCAGGTAGGCGTTGGCTTTGCGCGCAAAGAACCAGTCCTGCTCGTGGCGGTACTCGTCAAACGCAAAGGTGGGAAAATAAGCGTGGGTAAAATTAAGCGGGGTATGCTCGGGCAGGTTATACAGGCAGATCAGGGCATCTTTCCACTGCGCCACGCGCGGCAGCACGCCGCTGCCGCACCAGGTGCCGGCCTGGCGCGCCTCGGACTGGTTGAGCGCGTCGGGGTGGTTGGTGAACACCAGCGCCTCGCTGCCCAAAGTGGCCTGCCACGGGTTCACCCGCCCGCCGCGCGCGCCGGGGTGGTAATCTTGCAGTGATGCCAGCAGGCTGTCGGGTGTTTTGAAGGCAGCCAGTTGCGCCTGGGCGCTGCGTTCCACGGTCCAGGCTTCTTCCACCTGCGATTGGGCGATGCCGCTGATGATAGCGGGCAACTGGTAGCCACTGGCGATACCCAGCGAAAAAGCGCCCACCAGGTGCTGGTTGTAACAGCCATTGCCAAACAGCAGCAGGTTGAGCGCGGCGCTGGGGGCCAGGCGCAGGCTGCGCAGCGCCTGGTGGCTGGTTTCCAACTGCGGCAGGGCCAACGCGCCGCAGTGCGAATGCTGGGCCAGCGTGAAGGTTTCCTGATCGAGTAAAATGCCGGCCAGTTCGCGCAGGTCTTCATCCTTTGCCAGGTCCAACAGGTGCGCCAGGGCAGCCACCCGCGTATCGACCTGCGCCGTTCCATCCTGCCAGCCCTGCCTGCCGCCGTTTTGCAGCAGCGCAAAGGCCTGTTCTTCACCTATTTTACGTTCCAGATTACCGCTGCGGCTGGCCTCGCTGAAGACGGACCGGGTATATTTCTGTCCGGCCAGAACCCGGCTGGCGCTCAGCAGCAACAGATCATTTTCGTGTTGTGCTTCAATGCAGCGGGCGGCCGTTTCGGCGTAGGGAAAGCCGGTCAACGCGCTTTCAATTTCCGGCAGCAGTTCTGCCGGGACCTTTTTCAAACGGGTCAGACGACCCGCCAACCCGGCCAGACCCAACAGATCCAGCAGGCAGCCGGCGGCGCGCTGGTTCACCCTTTCCAGTGAACCGCGCAGTTCGTCGAGGTCCAAAATTTCCCACCAGCCCAGCATCATCTTGGCCATCTCGCCAAAGACCCCACCGGCGCGGCTCATTTCTTTGCACAGCAGCACCAGGCGCTCCTGGTAATCACCGGCATTGCCCTGGTACACCTGGAAGGGCGCATTCAAGAACGGCACAATCCGTTCTGGGCGGTAGCGCTCGTTATAGAATAACTCCAGGCCGGGGATGAGCTGCAATTCCAGCGGCCCGGCGGGCAACTGGTAGCTGTAAATGCTGGGAATTGCGCTACCGGGTTTCAACTCACCGAAGGACTGGGAATGGGTGCTGCCATCGGGCGAACGCAGGTTAAAAGAAATCTCATTCGAGCCCACCAGCCGGTCGGCGGCGCGCAGCACCACCTGATCATCGCGGGTCAGCACCGGCACGGCGATATAGGCGATTTCATACAGCGCTTCGGCGGCCTTGCGCTGGTTGATCTAGGCATTCGTCACCCACAGCTTGACGGCGGCGTTTTCCAACGCGCCGCCGGCATTGCTCAGGCGCAGCCCTGCCGAAAGCAGCCCCCGGCCCAGCAGCACATCCTCCAGCAGCAGCAAGATGGCGCTGCCGCCGCGCTTTGCGCGCAGGGTCATAGCCTGGCGGGTGGCCTGCTGGTCGGCCTGGGGGCGCAGTTCCGGGTTGCGCAGCATCAGGTTTCCGTTAACCCACAGCGTGGCCGCGCCCACATGCTCCAACTCCAGGGTGAGGGGGCCGGCGGAAGGCAACTGCAGGGTGATAAACGCCCAGCGCTGCACATGCTGCCAGGTGGGGGTCACCACGCTGGCTTCCAGTAGATGATCTTCGCGCGCGCGCCGCACTTCCCAAAAGGCAGCGCCCAACCGGTCCAGTTCGACCGGGGGCAGCGCTTCGTCGCCCCCGTAGGGGGGCAGCGCTTCGTCGCCCCCGTAGGGGGGCAGCGCTAAGGGCAGGGCGGCGGCCTGACTGGCGGACGGGGAGAACTGTGCCAGCATGCGCCGGCGGAATTCCAGTTCGTTTTCTCCAACCTTGGGCTGCGCGTTCACCGGGTTCGAGATCGGGCTGGTAGCCAGCCAGGCAGGGATATATCCTTCTGTGAGCGGGTAGTCCAGACTAAATTTTTTCATGCAGAAATCCTGTGTATTCGAGATGGTGGCAGGTCGGGCGGGTTTTATCCGCAAAACTCACTGACGAATTCTTGCGCTTCGGTCACACTCATGGGGTCGTTGATGATGTGCATCAGAAAACCCTTGCCGCCCAGTTCGCGCCGGATGGCGCGCGCACCCTGGCGCGTGACGTACACCTGGCATAGTTTGCCGCCGGCGCGGATGCGCCGCAGCACTTCCAGCCAGCCATCGGCCAGGGGTTGCCCGTCGCCCGGCTGCCATTGAATGCCCCGCAGGCGCGGGATGGACAGCAGGTGATCCAGATGCGCCAGTTGACCCTTGCCATCCATGTGGTAGAAGCCGTAATCGAGCGCGTCGCAGCAGGCGCTCAGGTCTGGCATCACAAAGCGCTTAAACATGCGCGGCGAAATCATGTACGAAAAGTCGCATTGCAGCATATACCCGCGCCCCGGCGACCAGACCGGCCCCCAACAGGCATTGCCGCGGCCGGCGGTGCGGGTGATCGCTTCCAGTTCATTGTAATAGTGCAGCCACAGTTGGGTGATTTCGCCGATCAAGCGGTCGATATTCTCGGGGTCGTCGGTCAGGTCGAGCAGCAGCTTTTCTGAGGAGCGCAGCGCGGCGAGCACATCCATATTCCCACCGATATCAGAAATGCTCACCAGCACCTGGCTGCCCCAGCGTTCCACCGCGCGGCGGGTCAACTCGCGCACGCGCTGCCACCATGGGTTTTGGGCATCGTACACGGGGTGAATTTCTCCCAGCGAACTAACGCCCTGCAACGGCCAGAACCAGGTGGTATTGGGCGACCATGAAACGCGCGAACCCAGAAAGGCCGCCATCGTGCCCGGGCCGCAATTGGCCAACCATTTGGGAAAAGCATCCCCCAGCCAGTGGGTGGCCTCCAGAATGCGCTGAGCATTATCCAGCAATGTATCGATCGGGGTATCTAGGCCCCAGCGCGTAAGCTGTGAATGGTCGGCCCCCGGCACGGGATCGGTGATGTCGATGACGACCAGCGGGCGCTCCAACTCGCCGGCCCACCAGGCCTGCCAGTTGTGTGCGGTGCGCTGCCAATCGGCGTCGCTAAAGCGGATTGGGATGGTGGTGGAACTATGGGTAGCATTCATGGGGTGCTCGACCTGTATGTAATGATGTTTGAGTGACTGAAAATCTCACCAAAGCGACTCGGAAGCACAGAGTCTTTGTCGCATTGAGAAAAATAAGACCCTACCAGGGTGACAATGGCTGTTCGGGCGGCTTTTTTAGAGGGCTTGCAAATAGGCCACGGATTGTTTGAGCACCGCCAGAATATCGCCGTCGCAGCGGTCCATTTCTACGATGGGCACTTCCATGTGGACGGCGGCCTTCAACAGCGCCGGGATATCCATCACACCCGTGCCCAGGGCGGTCATGGCGGCGCTGTGGCTGCCGGGGCCGTCTTTCAGGTGAATCAGACGGGCGCGCACGCCCAATTCGCTCACCACAGCGGCTGGGTCCAGCCCGCCGACCTTCACCCAGTAGGTATCCACCTCAAACAGCACCGCCGGGTCGAGGTGCGCGTTCATCACCTGGTACACCCGCGTCCCGCCCAGGTCGGCCATTTCCGCCGAATGGTTGTGGAAGCCAAAGCCCAGCCCGTACTTGCGGCACGCGAGGGCGGCTTCGTTCATGCGGTCGCAAAAGCGGCGGGTGGCGTCGATGCTGCTGATCTCTTCCTGCGGGACAGATGGCACCACATAGATCGGGCTGCCCACGCTGACCACCGCGTCGATCAGTTCCTGCTGCTTTTCGCCCAGCGGCAGCGCGCTGTGCGCTGAAAAGACCCGCAAGCCCAATTCTTTGAACAGCTTCGCGGCGGCAGCCGGGGTGGTGCCAGGGAACCCGGCAGTTTCGACACCGGCATAGCCCATGGCGGCAATTTTGCGTACAGTGCCTTCAAAATCGAGGGCGGCCAGGTCGTGCACCGAATATAGTTGCAGGGAAATGTTTTTCATGACTTCCTCATAGGAATGATTCACTGCGGGTCAGGCAGCGCTGATTGGGTTTACCGGCTGAATTTTACCATTCTCCCGCGTAACGCGGGTCAAACGGGCAGGCAGCCTGGGCCAGCCAGGCGTATCGCAGTTCCACCAACTGGCGCAGATGGAGCAGGTCGTGCGCCACCCAGGCAGCCAGCAGATCACCCGCGCTGAGTCTGCCCCAGTCCAGTGCGTAACCGGCCTGCCAATCTGGCGCCGCCAGGCTGCGCAGCCACCCCAAGGATGCCGCGCGTTCGGCGCGGAATTGTTCCAGCGTTGGCGTCAGCTCGCGTTCGTTGTAGCGCCGCTCCACCACCCAGCGCTGTGGAGCGATCTCGCTCCACGCCGGTACGGGCTGCTGCAGGGCGCCCTGCAGATGCGCACGGAAATCCTCACGCTCTTCATCCAGCAGGTGGCAGATCACCTCCAGCATAGACCAGGCGGCCGGGTCTGGTTTCCAGCGGGCCTGCTCCGCGCTTACGTTGCCGGCCAGTGCATGCACAGCCGCGGCGCTGGTTTCCAGATTTTGGATGGCTTCGATAGGTTGCATGGGTACACTCCTTTCGGGATTTAAGCATAGGCGCGGAAGACACGCAACACCCCCTGACGAGGGCTATCCCAAGGGGTGGGGTGGCTCTGTGGTTAAAATTATATCCTTGCTCTCACGGTTTGTGCCAGACGGAGATTCATCGCTTCGATGTCCTGACGAGGGCATCGCCTCGCCGCTTCGGCGCACCCCTGGGGTGTCGCCGCAACCTGCCCCTGCGGGCACCCGCAGCGGGTGACCAGGGCGCTGAAAAACCTCCGCAGGATCTCCCTCAGCCCTCCATAAAGACTCCACAATTGCGCGGCATACTGAACTTAATCAAAAACATGACCCTGGTCATGACCAACTTTTGGAGGTAACGATGTTTCGCAGAGGTTTCTTTGTGTTTCGGTTGGTGGGCATGCTGGTGTTGATTGCCCTGTTGGTGGGGGGCGGCTCCATGCTCTTCCGCGCCGGTGAGGCGCAGGGTTATGCCATGGGTTTGAACGCGGCGGGTAAAGATCTGCCTGTTCCGGCGCCCTATTATGGCTATGGCGCGCGCGGCTGGATGGCGCCGCACTTCTCGCCGTTTGGCCCCTTATTGGGATTGTTCTTCTTCGGCCTGCCGCTGCTGTTCGTGTTCTTTGCGATCGGCGGTTTCTTCCGCAGAATGGCTTGGGGTCACGGCCCACATCATGGGCATCCCTGGGGTGATCGTCCGTGGGGCCCGCCGCCGTGGGCCGAGGGGCAGCAGCCGCCCGCTTCCGCGCCGCAGCAGCCGCCGCCGGCGCCCGAACAGCCGAAATAGGCAGGTAATGAATTAGCGTGATGCTGACCGGCTTCGCCGGTCAGCATCACGCTAATTAGAAATTCAGGTACACTATAGCCATGCAAGAACTGATTCTGGTGGTGGATGACGAACCAAAAATCCTCAAACTCACCCGCGATTACCTCGAGAAAGACGGTTTTCGCGTGATCAGCAGCGCAGATGGGGCCGCGGCGCTGGCGCTGGCCCGCCGCGAACGGCCGGACCTGGTGGTGCTGGACCTGATGCTGCCGGGAATGGACGGTTGGGAGGTCTGCCGCGCGCTGCGCCGCGAGACCGACACGCCCATCATCATGCTCACCGCGCGCGCCGAAGAGAGCGACCAGGTGGTTGGGTTGGAACTGGGCGCCGACGATTACATCACCAAACCGTTTTCACCGCGCACGCTGGTGGCGCGGGTGCGCGCTGTGCTGCGCCGCGCCCAGGGGCAGCTCAAGCCGGTCGCGGTGATCCGCAGCTCCGGCCTGGAAATCCACCTGGAGGCGCACCAGGTACGCCTGGACGGGCAGCCCATCCACCTGACCCCCAACGAATTTAAGCTGCTGGCGGCGCTGGCCCAACACCCTGGGCTGCTGCTCAACCGCGAACAGTTGGCCGATCACCTGCACGGCACATCGTTTGACAGCTTTGACCGCAGCATCGATTCGCACATCAAAAATCTGCGCCGCAAGCTGGAAGCCGACCCCGCCCACCCGCGTTTTATTGAAACCGTGTACGGGGTGGGCTACCGTTTTATTCCACCTCCAGGCTAAACTCGCCATGCCGCCTTTCTCACGTTGGTCACATCATTCGCCGCCCTGGGCCGCACACCGCCCGCTGAAACGCCGGTTTTTGTTCTGGCGCTTTGTGTTTGTTTTTCTGCCGGTGCTGGCGTTGTTTGTGGCGGCCTTCGCGTCTTTGCTGGGGCTGATCTTTGAACCGCTGCGCGAGACCTTTCCGCGCCCGGCCGGCCTGCTGGCGCTGATCTGCGGCCTGCCGTTGGGGTTTTCGGTGCTGGCGGCGGTGTTCGGCGGGCTGGCATTCCGGCGCTTCAGCTCGCCAGTGGCGGATGTGATGGCGGCAGCCGATGCGGTGGCCGGGGGCGACCTGAGCGTGCGTGTGCGTGAAAATATTCCGGGTGAGTTTGGCCAATTGGCGCGCAGTTTTAACCGCATGGCAGCCGAACTGGCCAGTGTGGAACAGCAGCGCCGCAACCTGACCGCGGATGTGGCCCACGAACTGCGCACCCCGCTGCACATTATCCAGGGCAACCTGGAGGGCATTCTGGATGGAGTCTACCCGCCCAGCGGGGAGCACATCGCCGCCACGCTTGAAGAAACCCGCCTGCTGACGCGCCTGGTGAGTGACCTGCAAACCCTTTCGCTGGCCGAGGCCGGCCAACTGCCGCTGCACCAGATGTCGCTCAGCGCCCGCGATCTACTGGAAGATACCGCCACCAGCTTTTCCGGTCCGGCTGCCGCGGCCGGCCTGGAGCTCCGCCTGGACCTGCCGGCCCCGGCGGAGGAACTGCTGCTGGATGGCGACCCTGATCGCCTGGAACAGGTGCTCAACAACCTGGTGGGTAATGCCCTGCGCTATACGCCGGGCGGCGGGCACATCACCCTGGGGGCGCAGGCTATCGCCGGCGGGGTGTGCCTCACGGTGGCCGACAGCGGCGCCGGGATTGCGCCGGAGGACCTGCCGCATATTTTTGACCGCTTCTGGAAGGGCGACCGCACCCGCGCCCGGCGCGAAGATGCCGGCAGCGGCCTGGGCCTGGCAATTGCGCGTCAGTTGGTGCAGGCGCACGGCGGCCAGATCTGGGCCAAGAGCCAGCCCGGCCAGGGCACCACGTTCTTCATTGAATTGCCCAGCCCGGCTTAACCGATCCCCCTCTATTTTTTCCTCCAAACCCGGCAGCAGGTCCAGCGAGCGGCGCCGGGCCCGGCGGGATGTCTCCTGACCCGCGGCGCTCTCAGCGGGCGCGGGTGGTTCCTCTGTTTTAAATTGAATGCGGTGCAATCGGGCATACAGCCCGTCCAGCGCGATCAATTCGGCGTGGGTGCCCAATTCCACCAACCGCCCACCCCCCCGAGGGCGGTTGAGTAATTTTTTGGCCTTTTTGTGCGGCATGCCGCACAAAAAGGCCAAAAATCTTGCTCCCCGCCCCGCCGCTTCGGCCACCCGTAGGGGTGTGGGGCGGGGCCGGGGGTGGGGTGAAATCTCCGAAAAATTGACGCACACCCACCCCATTTCTCCGCTTGACTTTAGCGCATGTTTCTGTCATAATCATATTGCACACGTGTGCAAAACCATGATGAAACCCAACCCGGTCACCATAAAAGACATTGCCCGCCTGGCGGGTGTTTCCCATACCACTGTGTCTCGGGCGCTGCGCAACCACCCGGCGATTGCGCCTGAGACGATCGCGCGCATCCGCGTCATTGCGCGCGAGCAGGGTTACACCGTCAGCGCCGCGGCGCGCAGCCTGAAAACCAGCCGCTCGCAGACCATTGGCATCATCCTCAGCCAGTTGGATGACCCGTATTTCAGCAAGGTGCTCGAAGGCATCGAAGATACCGTGCAGCCCGCGGGCTACAGCCTGTTTGTGGCGGCCTCGCATCACGATGTGGAGCGCGAGCGGGCGGTGGTGGCGGCGCTGATCGAGCACCGCGCCGACGGCGTAATTTTATGCGCGCCGCCTTTCCGGGTGGAGCACAGCCGCCGCATGGAGGGTCAGGGCCTGCCGCTGGCGGTGGTGAACAACCAGGGCGCCGACGAATATCATTTTTCGGTCGACCACGCCGATGAGCAAGGCGCCCGCCAGGTGGCGCGTTATCTGATCGAACTGGGCCACCGCCGCCTGGCCTATTTGGGAAATGCCCAGGGTGGCTGCACCAATGCCAACCGCCAGGCCGGCTTTGTGGCCGAGCTGGCCGCCGCCGGGCTGCCGCTGCGGCCTGCCTGGGTCTTCGAGGCTCCAGACGGCCGCCCGGAAGGCGGCTATGCTGGGGCGCGCCATTTTCTGGCGGGAGCCGAAATCCCCAGTGCAATCTGCTGTTTCAACGATCTGCTGGCGGTGGGCGTGATGCGCGGTTTGCAAGAGGCCAGGCTGAATGTTCCGCGCGATTGTTCGGTGACCGGTTTTGACAATATCGACCTGGCGGCCTATCTCAACCCGCCGCTGACCACCTTCGACCAGCCGCGCTACGCCTTGGGCGTAGAAGCCGCCAACCTGATGCTGCGGCTGCTGGCCGCTGCGCCCGCCGGCACCTTGCCGGCTCCCGAGCATCATTATCTGCTCGGCAGTTTGGTGGTGCGTGCTTCCACCGCATCCTTTAACCCATTGAATTGAACAACCTATCCCGAGAGCCCGCCAGGGCGGCCGGGGCACAGGAGAATGAAAGCTTATGTCTGACGTAACCCAGGTCCTCAGCCCGCTCCAACACACGGTGCAGACCACCCCCACCGATTTGTGGAACGATTCGTGCTCGCTCGAAGAGCTGGCCTATGCCATGCAGCACGGCGCGGTGGGCGCCACCACCAACCCGACGATTGTGCTCAATGTCCTTAAGAAGGAAATGCCACAGTGGCGTGGGCGTATCCTGGAGATCATCGCCGAAAATGCCACCTGGAGCGAAGACCAGGTCACCTGGAAAGTGATTGAAGAAATGGCGGTGAGCGGCGCGCGCCAACTGCTGCCGGTTTATGAGCACTATCAGGGTAAAAAAGGACGCCTTTCGATCCAGACCAACCCCACCTTTTACCGCGATGCGCAGGCCATCGTGGAACAGGCGCGGCATTTTGATACCCTGGCCCCCAATATGCAGGTCAAGGTGCCGGTGACCCAGGCCGGGTTGGCGGCAATTGAAGAAGCCACCTTCTATGGGGTCAACATCAATGCCACGGTCAGCTTCTGCGTGCCGCAGGCCATCGCGGTGGCCGAGGCAGTGGAGCGTGGGCTGAACCGCCGCACCGCCGCCGGGCAGGATAGTTCGCACATGGCCCCGGTGGTCACGATTATGGTGGGCCGCATGGACGATTGGCTGCACGTGCTTGAAAAGCGCGACAAAATTATCGTGACCCCGGGCTACAGCGACTGGGCCGGCGTGGCCTGTATCAAGAAGGCTTACACCATCTTCCAGCAGCGCGGTTACCGCTCGCGCCTGCTGGCGGCGGCTTACCGCCATCACCTGCACTGGTCCCAACTGATCGGCGGAGACCTGATCTTAAGTATTCCCTGCGACTGGCAGAAGCTATATAACGCTTCGGATGTCGTGGTCAAGTCGCGCATCGCCGACCCCGTCCCGGCCGAAATTCTCGATTCGCTCTACACCCACTTTGCCGATTTCCGGCGGGCCTACGATGAAGACGGCCTGAGCGTGGTCGAATTTGATAACTTTGGCCCCACCGCGCGCACCCTGCGCCAGTTCATCGAGTCGTACCGCGAACTGACCGGCCTGATCCGCGATTTGATGCTGCCCAACCCAGACTTGAAGAAATAGCGCTTGCCTGGCGCTTTTGTCAGATGCACCTTATTTAAGAACACGTGCACGTTGTGGATACCATAAAAAAGTTCCTTCTTCGTGTCCTCCGTGGTTCCGTGGTTAGATTAATAATAAGGAGTGGAACAATCTAATGTCGACCCGCAGACTTACCATGGCCCAGGCGCTTGTGGCCTTTTTGAAAAATCAGTTCGTCGAGCGTGATGGAGCGCAACACAAGTTTTTTGGCGGAATGTGGGGCATTTTTGGCCACGGCAATGTGGCCGGCGTGGGCCAGGCCCTGCTGGAAAACCCCGATTTTCCATTCTACCCGGCGCGCAACGAGCAGGCCCAGGTGCACCTGGCTGCTGCCTACGCCAAAATGCACAACCGCCTGCGCGCCTATGCCTGCACCAGCTCGATCGGCCCCGGCGCCACCAATATGATCACCGGCGCCGCCGCCGCCACCATCAACCACCTGCCGGTGCTGCTGCTGCCGGGCGATATCTTTGCGCGCCGCAATGTGGCGCCGGTGCTACAGCAGCTCGAATCGCCGACCAGCCTCGATATTTCGGTCAATGATTGTTTCAAACCCGTTTCACGCTATTGGGACCGCATCAACCGCCCTGACCAACTGCTGCTGGCGCTGCCCGAAGCCATGCGCGTGCTCACCTCGCCCGCCGATACCGGCGCTGTGACGCTGGCGCTGCCACAGGATGTGCAGACCGAGGCTTACGATTATCCCGAACGCTTTTTTGAACCGCGCGTGTGGTATATCGGACGCCAACCAGCGGACCAGACTTTGCTGCACCGCTCCCTCGCCTGGATCCGCGCCAGCCGGCGCCCGCTGATCGTCGCCGGGGGCGGGGTGCACTACAGCGAGGCTTACGCCGCGTTGAGCCAGTTTGCCGTCCTCACCGGCATCCCGGTGTGTGAGACCATGGCCGGCAAAGGTGCGCTCAACTGGGATCACCCGCAGCAGGTGGGCGCGATCGGCGTGACTGGCACCCTGGTGGCCAACCAACTGGCGGCTCAGGCCGACCTGGTGATTGGCATTGGCACGCGCTATTCCGATTTCACCACGGCTTCAAAAACCGCTTTCCAGAACCCGCATGTGCGCTTCATCAATGTCAACGTGGCGGAGTTTGACGCCTACAAGCACGCCGCCCTGCCGCTGACGGCTGACGCGCGCGTGGTGCTGGAGGCCTGGCGAATTGCGCTGGGCGACTATGCCGTACCGGAAACGTATGCCGCCGAAATCCGCACCGGACGCGCCGCCTGGGACGAGGAAGTGGACCGCCTGTACCATCTGGGCACTACCGGCCTGCCCGCGCAGAGCGAGGTGATTGGCGCCATTAATGAATTCATTCGCCCCCAGGATGTGCTGATCAACGCCGCCGGCAGCGCGCCGGGTGACCTGCACAAGCTGTGGCGCTCGCGCGACCCCAAAAGTTTTCACATGGAGTACGGCTATTCCTGCATGGGCTACGAACTGCCCGGCGCGCTGGGCATCAAGCAGGCCGACCCCGCGCGTGAGGTGTACGCGCTGGTGGGTGACGGCACCTACCTGATGATGCCGTCCGAAATCGCCACCGCCATCCAGGAAGGGCTGAAGATCACCATCGTGCTGGTGGATAACCACGGCTATGCCAGCATCGGCAGCCTGAGCGACTCGGTGGGCAACGGCCGTTTCGGCACCGTCTACCGCACGCGGGTCGCCCTCTCCGGCCGCCTGGAGGGTGAATATCTGCCGCTGGACTTCGCCCAGAACGCGCGCGGCTTGGGTGCGGCTACGTTTGAAGCCAGCACCCTGGCCGAGTTTCGCCAGGCCCTGGCCGATGCGCGCCAGACCGACCGCACCACCCTGATTGTGGTGCGCACCGATAACGCGCTCAAGGTGCCCGGTTATGCCTCGTGGTGGGATGTCTCGATTGCCGAAACATCTACCCTGCCCGCGGTCCAGCAAGCCCGCCAGCACTATGTGGAAGCCCGCAAGAAGGAACGCTTCTTCTTCCCGGGGAAACCTTAGGGGCTCCTCATTCAGCTTTTTCCCCCACACCACCTCGGAGGAATTCGTAAATGGCAATCAAGATTGGGCTGATTGGCGTGGGGCGCATGGGCAAAGTGTTTGCCCATACCCTGGCCTTCAATGTGCCTGAGGCAGACCTGGTAGCCGTGGCCGATGCCGACCCGGCTGCCGCCCAGGAAGCCGCGGCGCGGTACAACGTGCCGTCCTGGTATGCCGATTACCAGCAGTTGCTGGAGCGCAAGGATGTTGTGGCGGTGGTGATTGCCACCCCCACCCATACCCACGTTACCGTGGCCGAAGCCGCCGCGGCCGCCGGCAAGCAGATTTTTTGCGAAAAGCCGCTGGCGTTGGATCTGGCCGGCAACGACCGCGTGATTTACGCCGCGCAGGCGGCCGGGGTGCGCCTGCAAGTGGGCCTCAACCGCCACTTCGACCCGGCTTACGTGGCCGCCAAACGCATGATCGAAGACGGCAAGATCGGCACGCCGGTGATGATCAAGCTGGTGGGGCGCGACCCGCGCCGCACCGGGTTGGAGTTTGCCCGCCGCGCCAATTCGGGCGGCATGATCCTGGATATGGGCATTCACGACTTTGACACGGCGCGCTGGTTGATGGGCAGCGAAGTGGAGCGCGTCTCCAGCGAGGGCGGCTGCCTGGTGTATCCCGAACTGCAAGAAGTGGGCGACATCGATAATGCGGTGATCAATTTGCGTTTTGCCAACGGCGCCATCGGCAACGTGGATCTGAGCCGCAATTCCGTGTATGGGCACGATGTGCGCAGTGAGGTGTTGGGCTCGCAAGGTGGCCTGATTATCGGCAAAGACCGCTACACCGATGTGCTGGTGATGCTCGAGAACAATGTCTCGCATGATACCGTGCCTTATTTCATGGAACGTTTCGCCACGGCCTATGCCGAGGAAATTCGCGGTTTTATCACCTGTATCGTGGAAGACCGCGCCCCCCTGGTCACCGGCGCCGATGCGCGCGCCGCTTTCAAAATTGGGCTGGCCGCCACCCGTTCGCTGGATGAAGCGCGGACGGTGTTCGTCAGCGAGATTGAATAAAGAGGTACTGTATGCAAAACACGATTAAAAACTTTTTTGGCGGCACCTGGCAGGTTTCTGGTGCCAATGAAGCTCTGCCGGTGCCCAACCCGGCCACCGGCGAGGTACTGGCGTATGTGCCGCTTTCCCCGACGGGCGAAGTGGGTCAGGCCGTGCAGGCGGCCCACAGCGCGTTTTTGGAATGGCGCCAGGTGCCTGCCACCCAGCGCATCCAGTGCCTGTTCAAGTTGAAAGCGCTCATGGAAGAGCACTTCGAAGAATTGGCCACTGCCATAACCCTCGAAAACGGCAAGACCCTGGACGATGCGCGCGGAGAAATGCGCCGCGCAGTGGAAAACGTGGAAGTGGCCTGCGGCATTCCCATGCTGATGCTGGGCGATTTCGCCGAAGATATTGCGCGCGGCATCGACGAGTATATGATCCGCCAGCCGCTGGGCGTGGCGGCCATCATCGCCCCGTTTAACTTCCCCGGCATGATCGCCTTCTGGTTCCTGCCGTATGCCGTGGCCTGCGGCAACAGCGTGATCGTCAAACCCTCCGAGCGCACCCCCCTGACCATGCAAAAAGCCTTCGCGCTGATGGAGCAGGCCGGGTTCCCGGCGGGGGTGGTTAACCTGATCAACGGCGGACCGGAGACGGTCAACGCCCTGCTCGACCATCCCCTGGTGCAGGCGGTCAGCTTCGTGGGCTCCACGCCGGTGGCGCGGCACGTTTATTCCCGCGCTTCGGCCAACGGCAAACGCGTGCAGGCCCAGGGCGGCGCCAAGAATCCGCTGGTGATTCTGCCGGATGCCGACCCCGAGATGACCACGAAGATCGTCATCGACAGCGCGTTTGGCAATGCCGGGCAGCGCTGCCTGGCGGCCTCGCTGGCGGTGCTGGTGGGCGATGCCGGGCGCAGCTTCAAACCGCTGCTGGCCGAAGCGGCGCTCAGCCGCGTGGTGGGCAATGGCCTGGCGGCGGGGGTGCACATGGGCCCGGTAATCACCCCGCAGAGCAAGGCGCGCATCGAGGGCCTGGTGGCTAAAGGCGTGGCCGAAGGGGCGCACCTGCTGGTCGACGGCCGCGGGGCGCTCATCGCGGGCTGCGAGGGCGGCAATTTCATCCGCCCCACCCTGCTGGACCAGGTGCCCATGGGCGGCACGATTGCCCGTACCGAAATTTTTGGCCCCGTGCTGGGGTTGATCGAAGTGCCCACCCTGGAAGAAGCCATTCAATTCGTCAACAGCGGCGAATACGGCAACATGGCCTGCCTGTTCACCGCGTCCGGCGCCGCGGCGCGCCAGTTCCGCAACCAGGCCGTCGCCGGCAATATCGGCATCAACATCGGCGTGGCGGCCCCCATGGCGTTCTTCCCCTTCAGCGGTTGGAAGGCCAGCTTCTTTGGCACGCTGCACGGCCAGGGCAAGCACGCGGTGGAGTTTTACACCCAGACCAAGGTGGTGGTGGAGCGCTGGCCCAAAGAGTGGTCGCGCCAGTTCTAATCCCTGCCCCGCGCCGGTGAACCACGGCCGTAGGTGCGACGCATACCCCAAGGGTACACAGGAAGTGTGCGTCGCCCCATAGGCAGATGTGCTTAGTTCAAAAAAGCCGCGCGCACGTTGTGCACCACGCAAAAATGATCTTTCTTGCTTCGTGCCCTCCGTGACTGCCGCTTCGGCCACCCGAAGGGATGCCGTGGTTAGATCCTATAAGGAGATGGAATGATACAAATAGCCAATGCCCCCTGCTCGTGGGGCGTACTAGAGTTCGACCTGGAGGGGCAGGCGGCGGGATACAGCCGCGTGCTGGACGAAATGCAAGCCACCGGCTATGCCGGCACCGAACTGGGCGACTGGGGCTTCATGCCCACCGACCCCGCCGCCCTGGCCGCGGAACTGCGCCGGCGCAGCCTCACCCTATTGGGCGCGTTTGTGCCGGTGGCGCTCAAAGACCCATCCGCGCACGCCGCCGGCATTGACGCCGCCGTGCGCACCGCCCGCCTGTTGGCAGCCGTACAGGGCGACCTGCCCTTCATTGTGCTGGCAGATGACAACGGCAAGGTGCCGGCACGCACCCAGAATGCCGGGCGCATTCGCCCGGAACACGGTCTGACCGCCGCCGAGTGGCAGATTTTTGCCGAAGGCGCGCAGCGCGTGGCGGCAGAGGTCAAAAACCAGACCGGGCTGCGCACCGTTTTCCACCATCACTGCGGCGGATATGTCGAGACTCCGGCCGAGATCGAGCAGTTGCTGGCCCTGACCGACCCCGCCCTGCTGGGGCTGGTCTTCGACACCGGGCATTACGCCTTTGGCGGCGGCAACCCGCTGGATGGGCTGCGCCGTTACGCCGCGCGCGTCTGGCACTTCCACTTTAAAGACTGCCAGCCCCAGGTGCAGGCCCAGGCTGCCGCGCGCGGCTGGGATTATTTTGAAGCGGTCAAGCAGGGCGTGTTCTGTGAGCTGGGTCAGGGCTGCGTGCCCTTCGCCGCGCTGGTTGCTGAATTGGAGCGCCAGGGTTACCACAGCTGGGGCGTGGTGGAGCAAGATGTGCTGCCCGGCATAGGCACCCCCCTCGAATCCGCCCGCCGCAACCGCGCCTTCTTGCGCTCAATCGGACTGTAAGCATTATTTACGCAACAGAGGAAATAAAACATGAATCCAGTCACTCCCTTACGCTTTGGCGTCATCGGCGCCGGCCGCATTGGCAAAGTCCATGCCGAAAACCTCGCCACCCGCATTCCGGGGGTCGAGGTAGTCGCCATCGCCGACCCGCAGCTTGACGCGGCGCGCGACCTGGCCGCCCGCCTGCACGTGGCGCGTGCCACCGCCGACTACAAAGAACTGCTGGCAGACCCTTCCATCAACGCGGTGGCGATCTGCTCCTCCACTGACACCCACGCCCCCATCCTGATCGAGGCGGCCCAGGCCGGCAAGCATATCTTCTGTGAGAAGCCCATCCACTTCCAGCTCGATCGCATCGATGCCGCTCTGGCAGCGGTCGCCAAAGCCGGCGTGCTGCTGCAGATCGGCTTTAACCGCCGCTTCGACCCCAACTTCCGCAGCGTGCGCAAAATGGTGGCCGATGGCATGCTGGGTGAGGTGCATATCCTGCGCATCACCAGCCGCGACCCGGCCCCCCCGCCCATCGAATACATCAAGGTTTCGGGTGGCATCTTCTTCGACATGACCATTCACGACTTCGACATGGCGCGTTACCTCAGCGGCAGCGAAGTGGAAGAAGTCTATGCCGCCTGCGCCGTGCGTGTGGACCCGCGCATCGGGGAGGCCGGCGATGTGGATACCGCGGTGGTTACGCTCAAGTTCAAAAATGGCGCCATCGGCACCATCGATAACAGCCGCCAGGCCGTATACGGCTACGACCAGCGCGCCGAAGTCTTTGGCTCCAAGGGCGTCGTCTCCATCGCCAACAACACCCCCGATACGCATGTCTACGGCACCACAGACGGCTTCCATGCCGCCAAACCGCTGCACTTCTTCCTGGAGCGCTACGCCGAATCGTTCCTGCAGGAAATGCGTGAATTTGCCGAGTGCGTGCGCACCGGTGCCACCCCGCCCGTCACCGGCGCAGACGGCCGCGCCCCGGTGGTCATCGCCATGGCGGCCACCCAATCGTGCCGCGAAGGCCGCCCCGTGCGCCTGTCGGAAATCGAGTAGGTTCCGGCCCCTAAAAACAAAAAGGTCCGTCGCCCCAACCGGGCGGCGGACCTTTTTGTGATGCGCATTCCCCATACTCACAACGGAATTGTCGATATCCGTACAATAAAGCTTTACCTTCTGATCCACCTGAGCAGCGCGTGTTTCGCATCCGTACCCAGCCGCGCTTACTTAAACAGGCTCAGCAGACCGAAGCCCCCATACGCCACAATCGCCGCGCCGATCAGGGTGGAGAACACCGTCGTCCAGATATAGCGCCACAGGTTCACATGCCAGATGCCGCTGAGCACGCTGATGAACTTGGCGCCATAGCCCGGCAGGAAGCGTGCCAGGATCAGAAATGCCACCGAATCGGGCGAGTGTTTTCCCAGGCCGAAGGGCAGCTTTTGCCGGCGCGTTTCAAAGTCGGAGACATCTCCGATCTTCAGACCAATATAATACTCGACCAGCGCCGCCAGCAGGTTGCCCAGGGTTGCGACGATGGTGGTATTGAGCGGGCCGTAGAGCGCGCTGAGCAGCACGGTCAGCGGTTCCGACGGGATCGGGGAGGCCCCCAACAGCCCGTAAAGCCCAACGCTGATCACCAGGCCAATCTGCCCGCTGCTCAGCAGAAACGCCCGGATGCTGTCCAAATTCCGCGAGAGAACAAGGACCACGATCGTGACCAGGATCAAGACGGTCACCAGCACCACCGCCAGCCTGGTCCGGTTGGTTTTTGCTTTGCTTAAGATTTCAGCCTTAGCGGGGCTGGCGGGTGGCGGTTTTAATGGGTGCATAGGCAAGCTTTCAATCCTACTTGTGCTTTGGATGATTTTCCAATACATGAATTATACAACACTCAATCGCCGCGTGCACGCAGATTGTGAGAAAAAGCCGCGGACACGTTGTGGACCACGCAAACACAATCTTTTTGTCACCTCGCCGCTTTGCCGTTTCGGCGCCTCCTCCCCGGCCTTCCCCTAAATCAAAACCGGATTTGGGGGAAGGAGCCAAACCAGTCTCGAAAACGCCCTGTGAGTGCCCCCTGGACGCAGCTCCTCCCCTAAATTCCGTGCTTTTCGGAATTTAGGAGAGGCCGGGAAGGGGTTGGTTTTTCCAACCTGACAACCTTTGATACTGTTGGCGAATTACCTTGCCCCACCCCCCGGCCCTCGCCCCAGGGCGGGGGAGAAAGCTTATAATGCCGTTTTGGGGCGACTAGTCGCCCCAAAACGGCATTAAATCTTGCTCCCCTTCCTACCAACAGGGGCCGGGGGATGGAGGGCATAAGCGGTAACATAAGATCATCCGCCCACCCCTCTCATCCCCCGGCCCCCTTCTCTCCCCAAAAACCGGGGAGAGAAGGGGGAATTCTATTTTTTT
>Ga0105047_10001949_pt1 | contig 37078 bp, 30 predicted proteins | sample MAT04_FD_78384 | JGI IMG/M metagenome (GOLD analysis project Ga0105047, IMG submission 78384) | Freshwater microbial communities from Lake Fryxell liftoff mats and glacier meltwater in Antarctica - MAT-04 (megahit assembly) | ecosystem: Environmental > Aquatic > Freshwater > Ice > Liftoff... | reverse complement strand
TTACTATTATAGGAGTAATGAAAATGAAAATTACCTCAATTAAATTCAGGCTTATCTCTGGAGGCATCACCTTGGTGTTGTTGCCTCTTCTTGTAATTGGTTTTCTGTCGATTTCAAAATCATCCACCGCCCTTTCCGATCTTGCAAAAAATCAGGCAGAAAATATTGCCGCAGATCTGTCGCGACTCGCTGACAATATTTTGATGGAAGAGATGAAACTGGCGGAAGTAATCGCGGTGAATAATCAGGTGGTCAATGCCCTCTCAACGGTCAAGCAGGCCGGGGTAAATGGGTCAACGGCACAGATCAAAGAACTCCAGCAAAATCTCGGGACAACATTGTCTAAAATGGGGCCTGCGTACCAAGGGGTTTTTGTCACCGATTCTGAGGGAAATTTGTTTACCGGGGTGCTTGAAGGCGGGGCGGAATATAAAGGAATTAATATCGCTGACCGTGCCTATTTTCAAAATGCTAAAGCTACCGGAAAGACCTTGATAGGTGATCCTGCTCGTTCTGAGGCAACCGGCAAACTCATTAGTGTTATATGTGCGCCTGTTAAATCGGAAAGCAAGGAGTTTATTGGTACTCTCGGCGTCGAACTCAAGGTGGAATTCCTCACCGGACTCATTGCCGGTCGGAAACTCGGCAAGACAGGGTATGGGTTTATGGCCGACAAAAATGGCATGATCCTCGCCCATCCCGTTGCCGAACACATACTGAAACTCGATATAACAAAACTTGCCGGCATGGAGGTCTTTGTTAAAAAGATGCTGGCCGGTGAAAAAGGGGTTGATGAATACACCTTCAAGGGAACCGATAAAATTGCCGGTTATGCCCCCCTGTCGGTCGCCAACTGGTATGTGGCAGCGACCCAGGATGCCGCAGAATTTTTGAGTGCAGCCCATTCTATCCGAAATTTGAGCCTTGTAGTAACCCTGGTGGCCATGCTCCTGACCATCGTCGCGGTAGCCTATGCAGCCGGTCTCATTGTCAAACCGCTCAACAGGGCAATTGCCAGTCTCAAAGACATTGCCCAAGGTGAAGGGGACCTGACAATGCGACTGGATGCCAAATCCAAGGATGAAATCGGCGAACTTGGCTTCTGGTTCAACACCTTCATTGAAAAACTGCAGGGCATCGTCAAGCGGATTGCCGAAAACTCGAACCTGGTCAACGCCTCGTCCAATCAGCTCTCATTGATTGCCGGCGAGCTGTCATCCGGGGCTGAAGACACCTCGCATCGCGCCGCCAATGTGGCGACCGCCTCGGAGGAGATGAGTGCCAATCTGAACAACGTAGCGGCAGCCATGGAACAGTCTTCGACCAATGTAAATATGGTCGCCGCCGCTGCCGAGGAAATGACCTCGACAATTACTGAAATAGCCGAAAATGCCGAGCGTGCCAGGAATGTTTCGAGCAAAGCGGTAGATCAGGCGAGGCGCGCTTCCGATAAAATGGAAGAACTTGGTGAGGCCGCGAAGAGAATCGGCAAGGTGACCGAGACTATTACCGAGATTTCCGAACAGACCAATCTTCTTGCGCTGAACGCCACCATCGAAGCAGCCCGGGCCGGGGAAGCCGGTAGGGGCTTTGCCGTGGTTGCCAATGAAATAAAAGACCTGGCGAAGCAGACGGCGCAGGCAACCTTGGATATCAAAAATCAGATACATGACGTGCAACAGACAACAGAGGCATCTGTTGCTGAGATCAACCAGATTTCCGAAGTAATCAGTGGCGTAAATGATATCGTGGCAACGATTGCTGCGGCGGTGGAAGAGCAGACTGCTGCCACCCGGGAGATCGCCAACAATATTGCCCAGGCCAGCCAGGGCATTCAGGAAGTTAACGAGAATGTCAGCCAGAGTTCGACCGTGGCCGGCGATATCACCGAGGATATCAGCAAAGTAAATCTTGCGGCAACAGGGATTTCCGAGAGCAGCAAGCAGGTGCAGGACAGTTCTGAGGGGTTGCAGCGCATGGCTAAAGAGTTGAACGGCATTGTCGGCAGTTTTAAGGTCTGATTGGGAAAAGCAACAAATTTGCAATAAAGTTAATTGGATAGCTTGAGCACAAAGAACGTGGGATGGTCATCGCGGACTGCTGACCGATGATGAAGACAAAGCTGCCTATACCCACCCCCCTCGTGGGGGTGAGAAAAATTCTTTATGGAGGGGAACACCATGATGCATGCACCGCTCTCGACGGAAGACAAGCTTCGCTACAGCACCATCAACCCTGAAAACATTGACTTTGTTACCAATCGCAACAACCGGATCAACCGCTGGGTGGTCGCCGACATGCTCCGTCGCAGTCGATATCACCACCCCGACAAGACGGCCCTGGTGTTTGGCGATATCCGTCTGACCTACACCGAGCTGGAAGACCAGTGTAATCAGGCAGCCAATGCCCTGGCCGAGCTCGGGGTTAAAAAATATGACCGGGTCGCCATCCTCGCCCACAACACCCATCACCATGTCTTGACCTGGATGGGTTGCGCCAAGATCGGCGCCATCTACCTGGCGGTCAACTACCTCCTGAAGGGCGATGACATCGCGTATTGCATCAACCATTCCGAGAGCACCATCTTTATCGTCGAAGACAGCCTCTATGACAATGTAAAGGATGTTTTGCTGAAGATGCCGGGGATCAGGCATCGCATCTGGTCCGATCAAGGTGCCGGCCTGCCGCCGGCCGATGGTTTTATAAACTTCGATGAGTGGTATTGCCGAGCCCCGCAAACCGAACCGGATGTCATTCTGCGCATCGAGGACCCGGTGCAGATGACCTACACCAGCGGCACGGAATCCCTGCCTAAGGGCGTCCTCATCAGCAATCAGTCCCTCATCGCCCAGTATATGGGCTGTATCATCGACGGGCAATACGACCACAAAGATATCAATATCAACGCCATGCCCATCTACCATTGCGCCCAACGGGACGTCTTCATGAACCCGATATTCTGGCTCGGCGGCACCAACATCCTCATGACCCCGGATATCGGCAAAATCCTCGCCGCCATCGAAACCTGGAAGGCCACCGTCTTCTTTGCCCCGCCAACGGTGTGGATCGGTATCCTCAGACATCCGGATTTTCTGCGCTACGATCTGTCTAGCCTTACTAAATGTTACTACGGTGCCTCGATCATGCCGCGGGAGATTCTCAAGGAAATCCTGGAAAAATTCCCCAAGGCCCGAATCTACAACTATTACGGCCAAACCGAGCTGGCACCGTATCATACCATTTTAAAAGCCGAAGACGCCCTGGCCAAGATCGGCGCTGCCGGAATGGCAGGACTGCACATGGAATCCCGCATTGAGGACGGTAAAGGCACTGAAATCATCGGCGCCGATCATCCCGGCGAAATCTGCGGCCGTGGCCCGCATGTCATGACCATGTATTTCAAGGAACCGGATAAAACCGAGGCCGCCATGCGCGGCGGCTGGTTCCATTCCGGCGATCTCGGTGTCCTCGACCAGGACCGCTATATTACCGTGGTTGACCGGATTAAGGACATGATCAAAACCGGCGGTGAAAACGTTGCCTCACGGGAGGTCGAGGAGGCGGTTTATCTGCACCCTGCCGTTGAAGAAGTGGCCGTGGTCGGACTGGAACATCCCCATTGGGTGGAAGCGGTCGCGGCGGTGGTCAAACTCAGGGCCGGCGCCACAGCGACGGAAGCGGAAATCCTTGAGCACTGCAAAAAGCACCTGTCTTCCTTCAAGGTCCCGAAAAAGATCATTTTTGTAGAGGCACTGCCGAAAACACCCACCGGCAAAATCCTCAAACGGGAAATGCGGGAATCCTTCAAGGGGATTTTTCGTTAAACCGTTGTCCGGAAATATCTTGATCCGAGAAATGCCCCGGCAGCGGGCAAAAGCAGAGGAAGAATTATGGCAAACAATATATTTACCGGCGGCAATTTTCTCACTCGGGAAATCCTTTGTCAGGACGTGTTTACCCCCGAGGACTTCAGTGACGAGCATAAGCAGATCGCCGACACCACGGAGCAATTTGTCAGCAACGAAATCCAACCGATAAATGGCGAAATTGAGGCAAGAAACTTCGATCTCCTGCTGGGCAAACTGAAAGAATGCGCCGAACTGGGACTGATGATGATCGATGCACCGGAAGAATACGGCGGCCTGGAGCTCGACAAGGTGACGAGCATGCTGGTCACCGAAAAAATGGCTTTCTCCCTGAATTTCGGCCTGACCTACATGTGTCACACCGGAATCGGCATGCTGCCGCTGATATATTACGGCACTGCCGGGCAGAAAGAGCGCTACCTCGACAAGCTGCTGCGTGCCGAGATGATCGGTGCCTACTGCCTGACCGAGCCGGGTTCCGGCTCGGACGCACTGGGGGCGAAATCGACGGCGATTCTCTCGGCCGACGGGTCGCACTACATTCTCAACGGCACCAAGCAGTTCAGCACCAATGCCGGCTTTGCCGACCTCTATACGATTTTTGCCAAGGTTGACAAAGTCCACTTTACCGCCTTCCTGGTCGAACGTACCTTTGCAGGACTCACCCTCGGTCCGGAGGAAAAAAAGATGGGTATGCACGGCTCCTCAACCCGTCAGGTGATCCTCGATCAGGTTGAAGTTCCGGTGGAAAATGTCTTGGGTGAAGTCGGCAAGGGACACAAAATTGCCTTCAATGTTTTGAATGTCGGCCGCTTCAAACTGGGGGCGCTGTGCGTTGGCCAGGAAAAATACGCCCTCTCCGAAGGCGCACGCTATGCCAATGAACGTAATCAGTTTGGTGTCGCAATCGCACGTTTCGGCGCCATTCGCGAGAAACTTGCCGATGTGACGGCCTTGACCTTTGCCTCGGAAGCGGTGGTGTACCGCTTGGCCGGCCTGATCGATGATCGCCTGGCGACCATCGATAAAGGTATCGACAACTATTATGCCCTCTACCAGAAGGGCATCGAGGAATATGCCGGCGAATGTGCCATAGCAAAGGTCTTCTGTACCGAATCGGCGGCCAAGGCCATTGATGAAATGTTGCAGGTCCACGGCGGCTATGGCTATATTGCCGAATACCCCATTGAACAACTGTATCGCGACGAACGGGTTCAGCGGATTTACGAGGGCACCAATGAGATCAATCGCCTGCTGATCCCCAGCATTTTCATGCGCAAGGGATTACATTCTTTGGCCCTTGACTCGGCCCCCAATGGAGTTTTTTCTGCGGAGAAACAACTGTTACAGGGGATGAAACGAATCTTCCTGGCGCTTTCCGAGCATACGCTAAAGATGTTCGGGGCCGGGGTTGTAAAAGAGCAGGAAATTGTTCTCACCCTGGCCGATACAGTCATCCAAATATTTGCCCTGGAAAGCGTCGTACTCCGCGCCGAAAAAGCCTGCGGCACGGTAACCGGACAGAAGGAAGAATGGTATCAGGCGGTGGCGGCACTCTGGACGTTCAAGGCAAGACAAAACTTTGTACATGCCGCCGAGAAGTGTGCAGCCTTTTTGACAAGCGATGCGCTGCTCGAATCGATAAAATCTGAAACACAGTACCGGGCGAAGGGTCTCCTGGCTGCCAAACGATGCATTGCCGATGCGACCAGCCAGGCCGAAAAATATATTTTCTAAAATCTACGAGGAGAAAAAGCGAACTATACGTTTCAATATTCTCTCGGGCATCTCGAAAACATGTATTACCAGGTCAAGATTTCCCCTCTTTTGCGCCTGGCCCAGTTTGAAGTCGGAATGAAATTTTTTGCCACATGATGGGCAGGCCATAAGCATCCCACCAATGTTTTTCGGAAATCGTAGCTGTTGGCCACATTTTGGACACTTCTTTTCCGGGTAATCAGCCATAGTCTTACTGGATCTCCAGGTAATATATCGAAATATCAGCATTTCCTTTATGCATCGGTGGCTCTCTCCAGGGATAAAGCCACCGGGCTATTTACTCTTGACCCAGGCCAAAAGTGGCTCAATCCAATCCCGGTAAGGCCGATAAATCAACCCGTGGCCGATATCAAGAGCAAGGACGATTGCCTTGAATTTCCCGAGTCCAGCGGACCGCTGAAAGTACACTTCCGGAGTCATCGACTGTTTATCCGACCGATCATGGATCGACAGTATATTGCCACACACCTTCAAGTTTTCATCGGTCAGCAATTTTTCAAATAACCCGGCGAGAATGACGAAGTTTACCTCTTTTCCGCGGAGGATGTTGGAAACATAGGCGCTGATAACACCGCCCTTGGAAGCCCCGACAACGGTGATGTTCCCCGGTGCAACCTTGTTGGCCAGGAGTGTTTTGATCTGCGCGACAATCTTCTCGGCATAGGGCTTAATCTCCGTGCCTTCTTTCCGAGCCTCGCTTATCACGGTAAACCCCTCCTTGGCCAGTGCTTCAAGGATGAGCTGGTATTCGTAATAGCCGTGTTCCTCACTCTTGGGTCGAATGCCGGCCACTTCCACGATCAGGCCGTGCAGATAAAAGAGATAATGTTGGCTGGGGTCGGGATTGCTTGGAACGTCTTGCAGGATATGAGTATGCATCGCTTCTCTCTACACCTCCTGTTCGGAAAGGATTATCGAAGTTACAATCTTAAGACGATTGCCGGCGTCGGCGTTCGAGTTTACGGATGATCCGACGCTGGTGATAGATGCGCACACCCCGTACCGTCATAAAATAGGTGCAGATGGCCATGGGGATTCCCACAATAACCCCGCCCAGGGTAGTGATGAGGAGCCACTGCCAGCCCTGTCGCAGCAGGTCAAGAAGCCCCAGACTACTCAGATCGCTGATGCTCAGGCTCACCACCTCGCCGGGCACGAAAACCTTACCGAGCATATATAAGAGGGGAAAGACGATGGCCCAGTTAAAGGGGTTGGTCCACCATGTGCCGAGAGCCGCAGCGATGGGGTTGCCCCTGATGAGGAAAGCCAGGGCAACGGCGATGGCCATCTGCAGAGACAAAAAAGGCATGGCTCCTGCAAAAACCCCTACTGCCAGGCCAAGGGCTATGGATTCCGCCGGCGCTTCGATGCGGACTACGCGCAGATAGCCATAGCGGATCATCCGCCTGAATTTGTTCCAGTTTATTTTCATGCCGAATCAAGATCGGTAATTGCCCCCGGTACAATCTTATCCATGTAACGGGGTATGTAAGTCGTAAAAGTTGTCCCCCGTCCAGGTTCGCTGCAGACATTGATAAAGCCGTTGTTCTGCTTAACAGCGCCGTACACCGTGGCCAGACCAAGACCAGTTCCTTTGCCGACGCCTTTAGTGGTAAAGAACGGCTCGAAGATATGGGCAAGCGTTTCCTTGTCCATACCATTACCGGTATCGCTTACGGCAATCCGCACATACTCGCCGGGCATAGACCCTGCGTGGGTGGCACAGTATTCCTCGGTGAGAGAAGTGTTTTCCGTTGCCACAGTTATTTTACCCACACCGGCGATGGCATCCCGAGCATTAACGCAGAGGTTGGCGAGAATCTGGTCGATCTGTGACGGGTCCATTTTGATAGGCCAGAGGCCGTTTCCCGGCATCCACATGAGGTTAATATTCTCACCAATGAGCCGCCTCAGCATGCTGAGCATCCCTTCTACCGTCTGGTTCAGATCAAGCACCCTCGGTGCTACGGTCTGCTTGCGGGCAAAAGTCAAAAGCTGTCGAGTGAGGTCGGCGGAGCGACGTGCTGCCTTCTGGATTTCCTCCAATTCGGCACGGAACCGTTGCGACGGGTCCATGTCATCGAGAATCAATTCAGAGTAGCCGATAATCACCCCGAGCATGTTGTTGAAATCGTGGGCCACACCACCTGCCAGTTGACCGATGCCCTCCATTTTTTGAGCTTGGGTCAACTGCATTTGCAGCCTTTCTCTTTCCTCTTCAACCAGCTTACGTTCGGTGATATCGCTGAGAACGCCATTCCAGACAATATCACCGGTAGGGGTTGAGGCTAAATCAGCTTCAAGCTTGATCCAGCGAACCTCTTGGCGGATGACAAAACGGCCTTCCCAGCGGAAGGGAACACGGTGTTCATTGGCCGCACGTGAAGAGTTCTCTAAGCCTTCACGATCTTCTGGGTAAACGGTAGAAAAAGCCAAATGAGCGTTACATTGCACCTTTTCGGGATCAATGTCTAAAATCCGGCAGAAAGGTGGGCTTACATAATCGAACTGCCTTTCACCACTGCCCCTGACCCGCAAGGTATACACTCCGTGCGGAATCCGCGTGACCAAACTATCGTAGCGGACAGAGCTGTCGCTGAGATCTTTGTTTCTTGTTACCAGTTCAGCAGTTCGCTCTTCTATAGTCTTCTCGAGTTCCTCCCGGCTCTGCTGGAGTTTCATTTCTCTTTGCCGAAGGTCTCGGATCATTTGAGAAAAGTCCTGCGCATCAGCCAAAGCTTTTTGGCCAAGCCGTTCCGCAACCTGACGGTAGTAGTCCCGTTCAACCTTAAGGTCGGAGAGCGCTTTCATCGGATCTTCCATTTCTGAACCCTTGCCGCCCATGTCACATGTTCTCAGCGAAAATTATGAGTACACCGGTCCAGTCTAGCCCACGGCTTCTTCCCATCAGCGAGGCGATTTCCACCCCGGAGTAAAATCCTAAAAAGGGTATCCCCGCTGCCTTCATCGCTTTTTGAACCTCAGCCGCCTCTTCTTCGAAAGTTCGTTACTGGTAATAACCCCAAGACTCGAACCACCAATGATTGGGGTAATATCGCCAACGACCGACCGAAGGCCATCATAGAATCGTCCCAGATCAACATGACCACTACAAAAAGCAATCAACATATCAGCATGGTCGATACCACCTGCCTGAAGCGCTGATCGCGCTACACTTTGTCCCAGCCTATAGGCTTCCTGGTCGTTATCGTACCCAATGCCGATTTTAGTCATTTCGGTATCCGTCCTGCGCTCAAGCGTTTCAGTTTTGATGGAGGATTTTTTGAGGTTTATTCATCATCGGCAAACAGAATGGTGAAGGCCTTAGAAGACTAATCACAATCAAGGATCAGTGTCAATTTTATTCTGCCAATAATTAGCTTCATAGAAGGTAACGATGTTCTGCAGTAAAACATAGGAAACCGTGTGAATTGCCCACAGTCTGTTCCGCGCATTGACTTAATCCTTCATTTTTTCTATAGTTGATCGACCACGTGCAGTTTTCGTCATTTACACATTCCAGCCGGAGGTTGGTTATGGCATCAATGAAATGTCCGGATTGTGGGTCACAAGGTTTTTATGTCAAAGACCCGGAAGACCAATACAATGTTAGCGAATTTGATGTGCAAGACGGGGAAATTGTGTTTACCGCCGGGGAAACTGAATCTGCCACCCCGGAGGTTGGCGATGATACCGAAACCTTCTGCAATCGATGTGCGTGGCACGACAAATTTAAAGCCTTGAAGCGAGTCAAGTGATGATTTCGGGAACCAGGGAACGTCAAGTCAAAACTGCAATTATCGGCTGTGGCAAAGTCAGCGACCTGCACGCGGCAGCGCTGACGAATACGCCCGAAGCACAGTTTGTGGCGGTGTACAGTCGAAGTCATGAAAAAGCGCAGAAATTCGGCACGAAGTACGGTGTACGAGGATTCAGCGATATTCAGCAGATGATAGTTTCCGCCGGTGTTGAGGCGGTGATTATCTGCACCCCGCACCCGGCACACCGCCACGCGGCAATAGTAGCCGCCGAGGCCGGAGCGCATGTCCTTGTGGAAAAACCTTTGGCGGCAACTCTGCAGGATTGCGACGATATGCTGATCGCGGCCAAGAATGCCAAGGTTAAGATCGGCACAGTATCCCAGCGCCGCTTCTATGCCCCGGTGCAGCGACTTCGCCAGGCCATTGATGCCGGGAAAATCGGCACCCCGGCTCTAGGTACGGTATTGATGCTCGGCTGGCGCGACCGAAATTACTATGCGAGCGACCCGTGGCGTGGCCGGTGGCAGGCAGAAGGCGGCGGTGTCCTGGTTAATCAGGCGCCGCACCAATTGGATCTGCTGCAGTGGTTCATGGGGCCGATCGCCGAGCTCTTCGGCGTCTGGTCAAATATCAATCATCCCTATATCGAAGTGGAAGATACCGCGGTGGCGATTGTTCGCTTTGCAAGTGGCGCCCTCGGCAACATCGTGGTGAGTAACTCGCAAAAGCCCGGCATTTACGGCAAGGTTCATGTGCACGGACAAAACGGCGCATCAGTCGGTGTGCAAACCGACGGCGGAGCCATGTTTGTCGCCGGAATGTCGTCGATTCTCGAACCGCCGGTGAATGATCTGTGGACGGTAGTGGGCGAAGAACATATGCTGGCGCAGTGGCAAGCAGAGGACAGTGCCCTCTTCAAAGCTCCGGCCAATCCGGCTGTCCACTATTTTCAACTGCAAATTCGCGACTTTCTCCGCGCCATTCTTGATAATCGGGAGCCGCTTATTTCCGGAGAAGACGGCCGGAAAACCGTGGAAATTTTTACGGCCATCTACCGTTCGCAGAAAACCAATGGTCCGGTTCAATTTCCGCTTACGCCGGAGGCTGCCGATCTCGACTACAGCACCTTTACGTCGCTACCGGTTAGATGATGCCAACCAAAGGATATAAACCATGCAAGCCCTCGTTCTAAAGGAATACAACAGATTTTCACTTGAAGAGGTGCCGCTGCCGGCAATCGGCCCCGCGGATGTTCTCATTCGGGTGCAAGCATGCGGCATCTGCGGCAGCGACGTACATGGCATGGACGGTAGCACCGGCCGGAGGATTCCGCCGATCATCATGGGACATGAAGCCTCTGGGATTATTGAGCAGATCGGCAGCGACATCAGCGAATGGACTGTGGGTGATCGAGTAACCTTTGACTCAACGGTCGTCACCCGGCAGGATTTTTATTCGCAGAAAGGGACATTCAACCTGAGTGACTATCGCAAAGTCCTTGGTGTTTCCTGCGGTGAATATCGTCAGCATGGTGCTTTTGCCGAGTATGTGGCTGTGCCGCAATCGATTCTTTATCGCCTGCCCGAGAATTTGAGCTTTGCGCAGGCGGCGATGACCGAGCCGGTTTCGGTGGCCTTCCATGCGGTCAATCTTATTCCCAGCGAGATTAACGACAGCGCCGTAGTCGTCGGCTGCGGCATGATCGGTCTCTTTGTCATTCAGGCGCTGCGCCTCAAAGGTTGCGGCCCAATCATTGCCGTTGACCTTGACCGGTCACACCTTGACATGGCTTTGCAGCTCGGCGCTGATTTCGCAATAAAGTCGGATGAGGGTGAAACAATCGAAAAAATCAAAAACCTCACCCACGGTCGCGGCGCCGACATGGCGTTTGAAGTTGTCGGGATTGCGCCGACGGTCAATTTGGCGATTCATGCGGTACGCAAGGGTGGTAAGGTCGGCCTAATCGGCAATCTTGCGCCGCACGTTGAATTACCGTTGCAGGCTGTGGTGACTCGGCAGCTGACGCTCTACGGCTCCTGTGCTTCTGCCGGCGAATATCCGGCCTGTCTCGACATGATCGCCAATGGACGGATAAAGGTTGACGAAATGATCTCGGCAATTGTGCCCTTATCGGAAGCGGCGTCATGGTTTGAGCGGTTGCACGACGGTGAACCGGGGCTGATGAAGGTCATCGTTCAACCTTAATAAAGGTCGGCACGAGTTCCTGATAGTGCGCAAAACTGCAATCAATTCAGCATAGAACGGTTGGTGACATGTCCAAGGTGATCCTGAAAAACGTGGCAAAGCGATATGGTTCAGTTACCGCCGTCGACGATCTTTCGATCACGATCCAGGACCGCGAATTCGCCGTCCTGGTCGGCTCCTCCGGCTGCGGCAAGACCACGGCTCTGCGGATGATTGCCGGCCTCGAATCCGCGACCGCAGGCGAGATATATATTGGCGATACCTGCGTCAATGACATGCCGCCAAAGGATAGGGACATTGCCATGGTCTTTCAGAACTATGCGCTCTATCCGCATATGAACGTTCGCGACAACATGGGCTTCGGCCTGAAGATCCGCAAGATGGGCAAAAAGGAGATTGATCTTCGGGTGGAAGAGGCCGCCGACATCCTCGGCATCCAGGCTCTGCTTGCGAGAAAACCGAAAGAGCTCTCGGGCGGGCAGCGGCAACGGGTGGCAGTTGGCAGGGCCATCGTCCGCAAGCCCAAAGTATTCCTCTTCGACGAACCCCTTTCCAACCTCGACGCCAAACTGCGGGTGGCGATGCGGGCCGAGATCAGTAAACTGCATCGTCGCCTCGGGGCCACCATCATTTACGTCACCCACGATCAGGTTGAGGCCATGACCATGGCCGACAGGATCTTTATCATGCATAACGGCGCCTTGCAGCAGACCGGCGCACCGATGGAGGTGTACGGGCAACCCGTCAACCGCTTTGTTGCCGGTTTTATCGGCTCTCCGGCGATGAACTTCATCGAGGCGAAAGTGGTCATGGAGGATGGCGCTCTGTTCATTGATGCCACAGGCTTCCGGGTCCAGGCACCTGACACATTTCATGCCAAGCTTGAATCCTCTATCGGCCGACCGGTTATCTTCGGCGTGCGTCCGGAGGACATATCCCTGCATGACCCGACGATGGGTCCCGGCAACGGAAACCTCATTACGGCGCATGCCGATGTGGTCGAAACCCTGGGATCGGAGATTTTTGTCTACCTTACCACCAAAGCGCACTCCATCGTGGCCCGCATGGAGGTGCCGGATCGCCCACCGACCGTCGGACAAATGCTTGAGGTGGCTTTAAAAATGGCAAAGACCCATATTTTCGATACGGAAACGTCACGAACAATTGTGTAATACATGCGGCCTCCTCCCGGGGTCGTATGCGGAGTTCTTAATTAACGTACGGAGGGTTTATGAGAAAGTTACTGTTTACTGCACTGGTTACACTGTCTTCACTCTGTTTATCCATCAACACTATGGCTGAGACCAAAGAAATTCGGGTTCTTTTGGCAAATCATCCCTATGGTGATCTTCTCAAGTCGGCCATTCCCGAATTTGAAAGTGGTACCGGCATCAAGGTGAATGCCGAGAGTTTGCAGGAGGGACAACTCACCACGAAACTGACGACCGAGTTTGCGACCAAATCCTCATCGGTCGATGTCTTCATGACCCGCCCTCTCCAGGAAGGCAAGATGTTTTACAAAAACGGCTGGTACGAACCGCTGGCCGGCTTTGATTTCTCCGATTATCCGAAGAACGTCATGAGCGTTGCCACCTTCGGGCCAAAATCCTACCTTGTGCCCCTGGTAACCGAGTGGCAGGTTCTCTATTACCGGAAAGACATTCTGAAAGATGCCGGACTCAAGGTTCCGGAAAACTTTACCGACCTTGAAGCCGCTGCAAAAAAAATCAATTCCGATAACATTGCCGGATTCGCTTCCCGCGGCAAGGGTGCCGCCGCAGTAACCCAATTATCCAGCTACGTCTATAACTATGGCGGGCTGTATCTCGACAATGGTGCAGCCGTCTTTGACTCAAAACCGGCAATCGACGCTATCCGCTTTTACGGCAAGATGCTCGGCAACTCAGGCCCCAAAGGTGTGACATCGATGTCGTGGGAAAACATCATGCCGCTGTTCCAGGCCGGGAAGATCGCCATGTGGACCGATGCCTCGGTGTTTTATGGCCAGATCGTCGACCCTGCCAAGACGCAGGTGGCGGCCGAGAATGTCGGCATAGCCAATTTTCCGGCCGGACCGAAAATGAATTCGCCCTTCATCGTCACTTCCTGGGGCATAGCGATTGCAAAACAATCAAAGAACAAGGAACTGGCGATGAAATTCCTGGCGTGGGCGACCAGCAAAGAGCTGGCAGCCAAAGGAATGCTCACCAACATAACCATGGCTCGTTCGTCGGTTTGGGAAGACAAAGCCATTCTTGCCAAGGTTAATCCCGGTCTTGTGGAAACCCGGGCCTATGCCGCCAAGAACGGCAATCCGCTTGATCGTCCCTACATGAGTGCTGTCGGCGAAGCCCGTGATCTGATCGGCGAACTGGTTATTGAATCAATCAACACCAAAGGCGAATCGGCCAGCCTTGAAAAAATGGCGAAAGAGAAAGTTGCCAAAGTAAATGAGATCCTTCAGGATACCGGTGAATATGGCAAGTAAGGGGTAGGGTTGCCCCGTAAACCATAACGCTCTTTTTTGTAGGCAATGCAGGTCATTTGGCAGCTATAACGCTAAACGACCTGCATGTATCTTTACCCGCTGCGAGATTTTTATCAAAGGCTCCCTATGACCCAGTCAAGTTTCACGGAACGGAATCTGCACATCTTGTTTCCTCTCCCGGCGCTCATCTTTGTCGCCATGCTTATGGTGTTTCCGGTTCTCTACACCCTTTTCTTAAGTTTCACCAACTGGAATCTCACCTCCGGCTCTCCCCTTGCTTTTGTTGGATTCAAGAGCTATGCGCGGGTGCTGACCGAGCCACGTTTTTTGCATGCCTTGACCAGGACCTTTCTTTTCACATTTTTTGCGGTAGCGATTGAAGGGATGCTCGGGGTTGCCACCGCCCTCATTCTCAACCGAGCCTTTGTCGGCAAGAGTGTGGCAAAGCTTCTCCTCCTCCTGCCGCTCGTTGCTACACCCGTGGCCGTCGGAATTGTTTTCAACCTCTTTTTCGATCCAACAACCGGTCTTGCTAATTTTATCCTGACGTCAGTCGGATTGCCTCAGGGCCTATGGATCTCCAGTGCCGCATCGGTGCTCCCTTCGCTGATCATCGTCGATGTCTGGCAGTGGACACCGATGATCACCCTTATTGTTCTTGCCGGTCTTGCCGGTATGTCAAATGAGCCGATTGAAGCGGCACATGTCGATGGTGCCAGTGAATGGCAAATCCTGCGGTATGTGACGATTCCCATGCTCATGCCGGTCATTTTGACGGCCATGATCCTCAGGTTGATCGACGCACTGAAAACTTTCGACATCATTTTCGCCATGACCGGAGGCGGCCCCGGGTATGCCTCGGAAACTCTCAATATCATGGCCTATAAATACAGTTTTGAATATTTTCGTATGGGACAATCTTCCGTCATTCTTGTGGTATTGTTTATTGTTGTCTTCGGCTGCAGTCTCGGCATCATGAAACTGCGCGCCTCTTCGGAAAACTAATTCGATTTCTAAATCAAGATGGAAACGAAAAAGGCAAGCGAGCAGCGACGAGACAGTACAAAGAAGTACGGTGAGGAGCCGCACAGCGCAGCCGCTGAAGTTAACGCTTGATTTAGAAATGGAATAAGGAGTCGCAAGTGCATAACAAGCTCCTCTCAAATATACTTTTTTATCTCATCGTTGTGGGGATTGCCCTCATCGTCCTGTTCCCGTTTCTCTGGATGCTCTCATCCTCCTTTAAAACCCAGGTCGATATAATTTCCTGGCCTCCGAAATTTATATTTGCACCGACGCTGCAGAATTATCAGAAAGTTTTCGAAGAACAGGATTTTCTTAAATATTTCCTTAACTCAACCATAGTCGGCGTTGTTTCCGTCGGATTATCTCTGGTCCTTGGGTTGCCGGCGGCGTATTCAATTGCCCGATACGCGCAAAAAAAACTCGCAGTCTTCATTCTTCTGGCGCGTCTCATGCCGGGAATTTCCTTTCTTGTACCCTGGTATATCGTTTTTTCACGACTCAATCTCATGGACAGCTATATCGCGCTGATCCTCAGCCATATGCTTATCGCCCTGCCAATTGTGGTATGGATCATGTCTACCTATTTCGACACCATTCCGCGCGAGATGGAGGAAGCGGCGATGGTCGACGGAGCAACCCGGCAATATGCTTTTTTTGCCATCATTCTCCCCTTGTCGGGACCGGGCATTATTACCGCAACAACCCTGTCTTTCATTTTCTCCTGGAACAATTTTATGTTTTCCCAGGTTCTCAGTATGGAAAAAACCAAGACGCTGCCCATCGCGGTCTACAACTTCCTTTCCTATGCCGAAGTTGATTGGGGCGGCGTAATGGCCGCTGCTGTAGCAATCATGACTCCGGCAATTATCCTGACTATGATTTTCCAGAAATATGTGGTCAAGGGTCTGACCATGGGTGCGGTAAAAGGGTAGGAAGTGCGGAGAGAGAAATTGCCTCGCAAAATGCCCCGCAATCCCTTTAATTTGTCCCCCTCGGATAAACCTCTCCGATAGTCAGGGTCCATCTGCTGTTTTTCCCGCTGCTATTCTTTCTTTCCTGTTGCCAGGCCCTTGGCACCGCAATACTGTTGATTTTTTAAAAAAATGTGCCTGGTCCATTTGACAATTTGTTCTGCCCTATGGCATCATTGGTGTAAGTACGGGTGGCCACCTCAATAGTATGCAGGCTAACGAGGCTGGAATGATGCATGCCTGAAACACAGATCGCAAGCTCTGTTGAACGTGCCGCATCGCGGGCCATTTCCTCAATGAATGGCTATGACATTGTTTACGATGATGCGCTCCTGACTTCTTCCCGTGGACATTTGCAGAAAGTGAAGGAAAATCTCCAGGAAGCCGATAAGTTAACCACGCACTTCCCGGAGCTCAAGGTTCTTAAAGAAAATGCTGCCGAGGCCTCAGTCCGCCTTTTGGAATACGAATCACTGGTAAACGAAACCGAAAAGACCGGGAAGGAAATTAAGGTCATCCGCAAAAAACTCGAGTCGGCTGCTCTGGAATTTATGGAGGCCTGTCTCTCTTTTATTGATGATCAAAACAGCGCGCTGACCGCCGTAAAGAAACAAGAAGAGATTAATCCGACAGCCTTAAAGGAGCAGCTGCAAAAGATCGGTGACATGAATGACGTGATACAGCTCGGGTATGTTATCCAGCTGGATACGTTCAAGGGTCAGCTGACCAAGGATCCGCAGATAATCGAAAAGTCATTAAAAAAATTCGAAGAAATGGAAAACCTCTTAAAGGCAATCCAGAAGAAAAGCAGCAAGGCCAGCATGGCACAGCTGGAAGACATCAGAATGGCCAGTTCCAGCTATAGTACAAATATGAAGAAGCTGGTGGCAAGCTCTGTCTCTTTGACTGAACTCGGAAAAAAACGCAGCACTGTCGGAAATGCCGTATCAGCATCGGCGGAAGCCACCGCTGTTGCGGGAATTGATGAGACTTTAAAGAGCGCCAACAGTGTTGAAAGCATTCTCAAAAGTTCCAGCAGAATTCTCTTTATTGGTGGAATTGTCGGCCTTTTAGTGAGCATAACACTGATTTTTTTCATCACCCGAGGGATCGTTGGTCCGATCCGGCGTACGGCAAACATGCTCAAAGACATTTCCGAGGGCGAAGGCGATCTGACCAAACGCCTTGATGTGGCCAGTTCCGATGAGATCGGCGACATGGCAACCTATTTCAACCGTTTCATCGAGAAATTACAGGGCATAATCGGACAGATTGCCGATAACACCCATTCCATTGATGCCTCTGCCAACGATCTGTATAAAACCGCCGACAGACTGTCGGCCAATTCGAAGGACACCTCGCGGCGGGCAGGTAATGTCGCCACTGCCACCGAAGAAATGACCGCCAACTTGAATAATGTCGCCGCCGCCATGGAACAGTCGACCACCAATACCTCCATGGTGGCCACCGCCGCTGAAGAAATGACAGCGACTATCGGCGAGATCGCCAGTAATGCCCAGCAGGCGCACACCATCTCGCTTTCTGCGGTGGAAAAAGCTCTCTCCACCACAGCCAAAATGGCCGAACTGGGTAAAGCGGCGCAGGCCATCGGCAAGGTAACCGAGGCCATCAATGAGATCTCCGACCAAACCAATCTCCTGGCACTCAACGCCACCATCGAGGCGGCCAGAGCCGGCGAAGCAGGAAAAGGCTTTGCAGTGGTCGCAAACGAGATAAAAGAACTGGCAAAACAAACTGCCACGGCCACACAGAGCATTAAAGCGCAGATCTGGGAAATGCAAGAAACCACCTCGACAACAGTAAAAGAGATCCAACAAATATCCGAGGTCATTCATAGTATCAATGAAATTGTGGCGGTCATCTCCACAGCTGTTGGCGAGCAATCCTCAGCAACCCAGGAAATTGCCAATAATATCGCCCAAGCCTCCCAAGGCATGGGTGAGGTCAATGAAAACGTCAGTCAGAGTTCGGTGGTGGCAACTTCAATCGCCAAAGATATTTCGACTGTCAATACTGCTTCAAATGAGATTTCAGAGGGAAGCAATGATGTAAAAGCAAGCGCTGAAGATTTGCAGAAACTGGCCTCGGTGCTCAAGCTTATTGTAGACAACTTCAAGATTTAGATCTTCTCACCCAACAACAAAGAGGGGTACCACAGAATACCTGTAGCACCCCTTTTTGCCTTCCTGCTTTCCCCAATGTCTTCTATTTTCCTACCTTGGCGAGGGCCCCTTTAACGGAAACAGCATAGGGTTGATGGTCCCGGAGGAACTGGGGGAGGCTGTTTTGTGCCAAACGGGCCTGGTCAATGGTTGAATATTCACCGTAAAACACCAACACTACCTCAGGAGATCCATTTTTTCTGAAGATGAAAAAATTGCCGGCCTCCTGGCGATAATTGGGTTGAGCAAGCATCTTCTTGAGATTTAACTCGGCATTTTTTGCGGTCAGCACCATGAGCTGAACGGTAAATTTGTCATTCTTCTCACCACTTACCCAGGCAGTTCCGGCATGCAATCGTTTCTGGTAAAGTTGATCGACTGTCAAGTGAGCAATGGCGCCGGCAGTCTCCTGAACCTCCGTTCGAGGGGACACTTTTACTGTGCCGGATGCCGGCTCGGATGCCGATCCCGGCTTGACCTTCAAGGGCGGGATCGGCCGCAGCTCCGGCACCTTGATTTCAGAGGCGGTCCCAACCTTATTCCGGACAGGTGCCGGCAGTGGCTCTATCTCTTTCTTGGGCGGCGATTGGACCGGTGCCAGGATCTGTGAGGATATTTCTTGTATCTTTTCCGCACTGCCGGTTGCCTCGACGGCTACTGATGGGCCAACCTCCGGCGCACTTGCAACCTTTTGCTCCAGCATTTCAGGCTGTTGTTTTGAAAGCTCATGCTCTTGGCCGGCAGGCTGCGTTTCCTCTTGCGCTTGTGGCCGTATATCCGGTTGTTGCGGGGTGCCTCCAATCTGAGTCGCCTCGGCCTTTGCGTTGTCGGTTGCTGACGGTAAAGGAACCGGCTTTATTGCCCGCCGTTCATCTCCCGGATTAAAGAAAAAAAACAGCAGCAACAAAGTACAGAGAGCCCCACCGATCCACCACATAGCGGCAAGTGCGCGACCCATGCGGGGTCGTCCAGTCTCTTCTTTGTCCTCTTCTGCTTCAGCCGCATCGTTTACACTGTCAAGCAACACCATAAAGGACGTATCATCCCCGTGTGAGCGCAGGGATTCGTTGGCGAGGAAATTTATCTTCGGGAATTTCCCTTTGGCCAAGCTATGAATATTCCTTACCACTTCATCATTAAAAACCTTCCCCCTCTCGGAAATCGGCAAACGTTCCGAACAGGTTCGCAGATAGTCGGAAGTTTCCTGTTCAGTGAGGGGCAAGAGATCGAAATGCAGATCTTTGGTGTTGCGAAAATCACACATAGAAAGCTGTTCGCAATTCTCAAGAAAGGTTTTCCGACCGGAAAAAAGGATCCGCATACGCACGCCGGATGCCGTTATCCGGTCCAACATCCGGCGAATCCTTTCCAGGGTTGCCAGATAGATATCCTCGGCCTCATCAAAGATAATCAGAAGTTCCTTTGATTGCCGCAATAAGTACGCAACTATCCGTTCGATGGTCGCATCAATAGTCTTTCCTTCATCGGCGGCCGACAACTCTAGACCTAACTTCTTGGCAACTATTCTCACGACATCTTCAAAAGATTCTACTGTAACGGGGAAGAAAACGACAATAATGGAAGATGGACACTCACGTTCAAGCATCCGACACATCATCGTTTTGCCGCTCCCTTCGCCACCGGAAATCACCATGAGCGGCACCCCGTTTTCCACGGCACCCTGCATCCGCACGAGCAATTCCCCGCGACCGGCACCGGCATAGAAATTTTCAAGAAGTGTTGCATCCTGAAAAGGGGACTTCGTTGTATTGTCTGTATTTTTTTCAGTTTCGGTCATGTTTATCAGTGAACATCCAACCCCGACAAACGGGATTCTTTGTTATATCAATTTCAAAGGTGGCTTTTTCCAACGATTTCGCAAAGAATGATACTACACTCGCTCAATAAAAAAAAATAGTATTACCGGTTTCTGATAATTGGCGGCAGATTCGCTGTTTTTTATTCATGTTCTTCAAGGAATTGCCAATGCCGCCGCACCATCCCAACACTCTTCAGGCTGTTTACTGATTTTCCGCTGCTTTTCTTCTCCAACCATTAGTGGTAGAGTCTTCATAACCATAAAACGATATGCTTGTCTCTCAAACAACCTCTTTTCTCCTCATCGCCCCATGCCCGTCTTTCAGCTTACCAAGCGCATCAGCTTCCCACCCCCTGATTTTGCAGAAACAAACGGTTTGCTGGCAATCGGCGGTGATCTCCGCCCACAAAGACTCCTAGCAGCTTACAGCCGCGGCATCTTCCCCTGGTATTCCAAGGGTGATCCTTTACTGTGGTGGTTTCCCCACCCCAGATTGGTGCTTTTTCCCGATGAATTCAGAGTCCCCAGACGGCTGCAACGCTATTTTCGCAATTCCCGTATTAAAATTACCCGTGATTGTGCGTTTCCCCTGGTAATTCAGGAGTGTGCTGCTATTCGAACAGAGACAGGGGACAAAACCTGGATCACCGAGGAGATGCAGGCTGCATATACGGAGTTGCACCGTATGGGTTTTGCCCATTCTATTGAATGCTGGCATGAGAATCGTTTGGTCGGTGGCTTATACGGCATTACCCTGGGGCGAGTTTTTTTTGGCGAATCGATGTTCTCCAGAATACAATGCGCTTCCCAATTTGCTTTAATTGATTTGCTCTCTTTCCTCAAAAGAGAAAATTTTCAAATGGTTGATTGCCAGATGACCACCGATCATTTATTACGTTTTGGGGCAAGAGAAATAAGCGGCAGGGAATTTCAGATCCATCTCAAAAATTACATTCACGATATCACACCTTATGAAAACTGGAAGAAAGACATCGCCATCAGCTAAAACGTACAATGAGCAGTGTACCGCCTGCGGGGAAAAGCAAGAACTCACCGACCAAGGACAAGATCGTCTTTGTGCAGAGTGCCTGACCCTGGTCGACACTCTGCGCAAAAACCCCGACTGTGCCATGAAATTAATGAATATTTCCGGCACTTCTACAATATCGGAAGCCCAGAAAAAACCAATTGAACAGGAAATGCCCGATGTTCTTGATGCAGTACGTTATCGCACCATCGATCGAGAACGAAATACCTGGTATGTCTCGGTGAGTGAACTTGATGGAAATCCTGTGGAAATCTTTGCTTCAACGGCCTTTGATCGTGACCAGCACCTGCAGTCACGGATTTCTAATCTGACCACTATAACCAGGCTTATATCCCTTATTTTACGACATATTTTCTTGGGTGAGAGATTGACATTGGAGAAAACCCTTACCCAGCTCCAGAGAAGTTCCAGGATGCCGGACGACCTCCCGGCGATGCTCAGTAAGGTGCTTGCTCATTACAACAAGAGGACGACAGCGGAAACCAGCAAGGACAAACCCACACCCTGAGCACCGAGCTCAGCAGTCAAGGTAGAATTCATAGGGAATATATGATTTATCGAAATGGCGCAGGACCTTCTGTAGAATATAAAGGTTTGGAATACTAAAAGAAAGTTGCCACGCCGGATTAAGAGAAGAATAGCTGGAGAGGATTTCCAGGCTATGCATCTCCAGCTCTTCCGGGGCAGAACCGACGACCTGCATTATATCTTTTCTGGTGGCCCTCAGGATATGGAGGATTTGCGGCTTGCGCACGTGGGTGTCCCGGATTTTCCAGGTGATGTTTACCGCGTCCTCCCGTTGGAAGTCAAGATCCCGAAACCGTTCGCAATTTTTATGGTGAACCGAGAGCCCCTTGGGTGTCAACAGAGCGCAGTTATCCTTGGCAGTGGGATTGGGTTTGCAGCATGAGGAGAGTTTGACCGAGACTGGATCAAGAGTGGTCAATTGAATTTTATTAAAGGCACCGGTCGGAGCAAGCAGAGGAGAAACTCCGCCATAAAGAATATTCTTGATGTCTTCGATAACCTCCTGCAAGCGGACACGCCCCTCACCAATACGAATATAAAGATCATCCAAGGTAGATAAGGCATAGTTCTCCAAAAGAAGTGGGGCATCTCTGTCGGTCAGAATGTCGAAGGGTATACCATAGCGCAGCATTTCCTGACGAAGCATGGAAAAGCCCACCTCCCGACTCACCTTGCGACGACGAATTTTAAAACCTCTTGCCAATTCACCGCGTGCCCTGGGAGTCTTGCACAACGTCAACATTTGCTGCTCAAACCGGATATGCTGTTCTCCTCGTATTATGCGCACCATGTCACCGTCTTTAAGAACATGGTCGGCGGGAACTCTCTTATTTCGGATCATTGCCCCAAGACACGTTTGTCCTATTTCAGTATGTACCTGGAAGGCAAAATCAAGAACAGTGGAGGTTACCGGGAGACAGATCAAGTCCCCCTGCGGTGTATAGGTATATATTTCCTTTATGCCGCTGGCAGCGATGACATCCCTGTAGGATACTGAATCTTCGGAGCCAAGAACATCGAACATTTCTTGAATCTCGCGAATAAACCGCCCCTGTTTTCCAGATTTTGAACTCCAGTTCCTGAAGATCCCTCGCTGGGCTTTCCGGGCCATCTCATCGGTGCGGATCTTGAAGAGAAATTTTTGCCCCTGAATGATTGCCCGAGCATGTAAACCCTGATATCCCGTAGGTTTGGGATTGGCAATAAAGTCGCGAATGGCTCGGGGAATCGGCCGAAAGGTTTGATTGACAATCCCCAGCGCATTATAGCAGGATTGCACATCATCGACGGCGATAAGGATCTCCAGCGGGGTATCTATTCGCTGTACCAGAATGCGACTGGCAACATCATAATAGGCCCAGAGATTTTTTGTTCTGATGGTTATGCGACAATCGAGGTTTTTGCTCTCGGCATTTTGAGTTATTTCATCGACTATCGTCTGCCCGACGGGATCGTTTGCCAGCTGACGAATTTGATTGTTAAGTTTTGCCCCCTGTTTCGGATATTTATAAAGCAGGGCCAGGTTATACATCTCCCGTTTCATATTAAAAAGTCCGAAAACGGTGGCGAGTGGCGCATAGATATCAATGGTCTCGTCGGCAATCCGCTGCCGTTTGTCTTTCGGCATTGCGCGCAGAGTCCGAAGATTATGCAGGCGGTCGGCAAGTTTTACCAACATAACCTCCGGTCGCAAGGCCGCACCGGTAAATATTTTCCGGTGGGTATTTTGCGTGTTGGCCTGTTTATCACCGGAAACGTGGGTAACCTTGGTGCATCCCTCGACAATCGCCTGGACATAACTGCCGAATTTTTGCCCAACGACTTCCTCAGTTACCTCCTGGACGTCTTCGACTGTATCATGCAGGAGGGCCGCGGCAAGAATTTCCGGATCGGTAATATCCATCTCCTCGGCAAGAATCTTTGCCACACTGCAGGGGTGGAGAATATAGGCATCGCCGGACCTGCGCCATTGATCGGTATGAGCCTCGACTGCAAAATCAAGTGCCTGCCAGAAAATATCTTCTCCGGGTTTTTCGGCAATGAGCGCCCGCATCTGGTTGCGGTATATCTCTAGGTCAAAAGCAATACGGCCCATCCACCCCCCAATTTGTTCCTATAACAGTCCACAGCTATAGACTTAATTCTTAGGATACTTAAAATGTACAAAATTAGAAATGGCGTATGGCTATATTTCCTGTTCTTCCGCCATGCGGCTCACACCCAGATAAACTGGATCAGTACAATGGCTGGCAGCTTAACAAAATTAACCTGCCAGCGAAAAGAAAAAAGAGAAAATGCAAAAAAAAAGAAAATCCCCTGAAAAATCCAAAAGCAACAAACCTCGATCACCATGGAATGAGAAGGGTGACAAGCAGCCAAGCAGTAGATCTGAAAATCTTCTGCTTGGCTTCCTCTATTCTGCTGAGGACGCCGTATCGCTTGCGGAAATAGAAAATTATCTCAGACAAGAAGGCGGCAAGGCAAAAGACCTCGCCAAGACCGTTGATTCTCTGCTCCAGGAAGGCCTCATCACCAAAAGCGGCAAACGGTTATATACAATCAGCCGCAATGCGCCTATCTATGAAGGGCAGTTGATCCAACACCCGAAAGGCTTTGGCTTTGTCAGTCCGGTGCAACAGCACGGCAAAAGTGCTACTTTCGCCCGTGATCCGTTTATCTCCCCAAGCGCCATGGGCAGCGCACAACATGGAGATCGGGTGTTGATCCGGGTGTTGCGGACTCGCAAGGATCTTCGCCCTGAAGCCGTTGTCCTACAGGTAACTGCGCACGGCAGCGACCGGATTGCCGGAATTTTCAAAAAAGATCAGCGTACCGCTATGGTGTTTCCGGATGACGCACGATTTCCATTTACCATTAAAATCGACGACTACAATGGATGCAATCCACTTGATGGTGATGCGGTTATCGTGCAGTTCACAAGAGAGGCGCGACCGGCCCGGATATTGTCTGGAAAAATCCTGGAAGTGTTGGGCGGAGGTGACAAAATCGACACGCAAATGCGCTTGGTCGTTGAAAAATTCGACCTCCCCCACCTCTTCAGTGACGAAGTGCAACAGGAAGTGGCAAAGCTCTCAAGTCTCATTGAACCTGAAGAAAACCGGGAAGACCTGCGGCAAACCGCACATGTTACCATCGACGGCGAGACCGCCAAGGATTTCGATGATGCGATATGCGTTATGAAGACCCGACAAGGTTTTCGCCTCCATGTATCGATAGCCGATGTCAGCCATTTTGTTGTTCCCGGATCGGCTATTGATCAGGAAGCGTATGCCAGAGGCACATCCATCTATTTCCCGGGCAGAGTGATCCCCATGCTGCCGGAAAGGCTGTCCAACGACCTCTGCAGCCTGGTTCCCGGGAAAGACCGGCTGACGGTTTCGGCAATTCTTGACTTTGACCGATCCGGGATATTGCAAAGCAAACGTTTCACCCGATCGGTGATTTGCAGCAAGCAACGCTTCACCTATACCATCGTCAAACAAATCCTCATCGATAAAGATCCGGCCGTACGCAAGTTGTATAAAGGGTTTCTCACCCAGTTAAAATGGGCGCAAGAGCTGGCAATGGCTCTGCAGCACAAGAGAAGACAGCGTGGTTCCATCGACTTCAACCTGCCGGAAGCGGAATTTACTCTGAACGATGCTGGAGAAGTATCAGCAATTACCAGAATTGAAAGGAATTTTGCCCACCAACTTATTGAAGAGTTCATGCTTGCAGCCAATGAAGCCGTCGCCGAACTCGCGACAGCAAGAATGGTTCCGGCCCTTTATCGCGTACACGAGACGCCCGATCCTGTAAAGACCAAAGATTTTATCGCCTTTGCAAAAACACTCGGCCTGCATCTGCCGCCACACGAGGACAGTTCCGCCTGGTTCGCCAAAGTACTTGACATCTGTAAGGACTCGAAATACGAATATATTATCAACAACCTCCTGTTGCGCAGCATGAAACAAGCGCAGTACGCCGCGGAAAACGTCGGCCATTTCGGTCTAGCCTCTTCCGACTACACCCATTTCACTTCCCCCATACGTCGCTATCCGGATCTCATTGTCCATCGCACCCTTCTCCGCCTGTTGGAAAACCCGGTACGAAAAAAACCACCAAAGACAGCAAAACTGTCTTTCAAGGAAGCCGGAGAATTTCTTTCCGCCCGGGAGAGAAACGCAATCATGGCCGAACGCGAAATGCAGGAAAGACTGAAAATCCATTATATGCAAAACCATCTTGGTGACTCTTTTGATGCCATTATCTCCGGCGTCAATGACTCAGCCATTTTCCTTGAGATTCCTGATCATTGTATCAGCGGCTCTCTTGCCATTGAGCGCCTTACCGACGACTGTTATCTTCTCGATGTCAAAAACCATCGATTGTTTGGTGAAATTACCGCCAAAACCTACCGAATCGGCGACACGCTCAGGGTCACCCTTATCGATATCGACCACCCCCGACGCAGGTTGAATTTCACCTTGGCAACCGGCCCAACCAATTAAGTATATGGACCCGCAAGCGCTTCTGTCGCACCTCGCTATCGTCCTCGTCCGTCCGAAAATACCTGAGAATATCGGAGCCGCTGCAAGAATTGCTTGGAATATGGGGATTACCCGCCTTATTATCGTCAGAGACGACGTTCCGGACCGTGAAGCGATGGCGAAAATGGCTACACATAAGGCAGCTCATCTTATTGATAATCTGGAGATTTATCATAATCTGGCGGAAGCCCTGGCCGAATTTTCCATTGTGGTCGGCACAACCGCCAGGAGAGGCCGGCAAAGAAGTGTCGAAAAAACCCCACGGGAACTGGTGGATGTCCTTCTCCCCTCCCTGGCCACCAACCAGGTGGCAATACTCTTTGGCCCTGAAGATACCGGCCTGACCAACGATGACCTGAAGTATTGTCAAATGGCTTCAGCAATTCCAACCGCTGATTTTTCGTCACTGAATCTCGCTCAAGCGGTGGCAATTCATTGCTATGAAATTTATTATGGCATTGTCCATGCGCAAAAAGATATGACCGTTGCCCCACATCTGGCGACTACCCATGAATTGGAAAGTATGTATACCTATCTCGAAGAATCGCTTTATTCGATTGATTTTCTGAATGAAGTGAGTCATACCTATTGGATGACTAATATTCGTCGATTTTTCAGCCGGATCACTCTTACCTCAAAAGACGCTAATATAGTCAGGACGGTGTGCAAGAAACTCTTGCTTTATCAAAAAACCTGAAATACAAAGACCTTGGTGAACCATGAAACATGAAGAGAGCTTTGTCGACTCTGCCTTACCATCAAACAAGTTCTATTCACCGCATATCGATCACTCCCAGTCTCTACTCAGAACCAATCTTCTCAAATCAAAATTCCCCGACCAACGGCACAACAAGAAAATAATCATTATAGAAGCGCAGGCCGGACAAGGGAAAACAACCCTTGCCGCACAGTTTATAAATTCCACAGGCAACATTTCCATCTGGTATCAGATTGGTCCGGAAGACTCCGACCCAGTGCTTTTGTTATCTTCCTTGCTCGGCAACCTCTCAAACAACCTCCCCGGCTTCAAATCGCCGCAACTGGCAAGTATCTTAACCGAAGGCAGTGTCGGCCCCCTGGATCTGACCCGCTGCGCCAATCTCCTCCTTCGCGATCTCGAAAATTACCTTAAAAAAGATATCTACTTGGTCTTCGATGATCTTCATCTCATACAATTTGGGACCTTGACGATCAGCCTCTTGGAACATCTGGTAGATACCTCTCCACCGAAGGTGCACTTCATTTTTATTTCCAGACATCCTCTTGAAATAAAATGCAAAACTATTCGTAACGGAGCAAACATCGCCTACCTTAACACCGCCGACCTGGCTCTTGACAATAAAGAAATCGAAACCCTTTACAACACTGTTTTAAAACGCGATATCAGCAGGCAGGAGGCCCGCGAAATACAGCGTATCACCAACGGCTGGATCATGGGAATTATCCTCGCCAGCCATCCCATTTCCGGGCGAAGTAAATTTTGGCAAAAGTCTTCGGCCGCCGCAGTCTCAGGAGTACCATCAACCGGTCATATGCTCGACTACTTCCAGGACGAAATATTCGCCCAGATTCCCGAAAATCTCCACTTTACATTTCTTAAGCTCTCTTTTTTGCATGAAATCCCTGCCGATCTCGCTGCTGAAATCTCCGGGATAGACCGTTTTTCAGAGACACTCTCGAAAATGGCTAGAGAAAATTTCTTTATTTATAACCTCGATGACCAACAACAAGTTTTCCGCTTCCACCATTTCTTTCAAGAATTTCTCCAACAGCGGGCCAGAGCACATTTGTCTGAAACCGAAATTGCCGACATTTATTTATCCGAAGCCAGGTATTATCTCGATCGTGACATGACGGAAAAAGCCCTGACGTGCTATAAAAACGCCGGCGATTTCCAAGCGATGGAAGCCATTCTTAAAGAAAAAGGAATGAGCCTCATTGCCAAAAACCGGACGCTTACCATTTTCACCCTGCTGCAGACTCTTCCCGACGACATCCTCTTTCAATATAACTGGCTGACCCTCTATGCCGGTCTCCTCCTTGTCGATTTTATGCCGCAAACGACTTTGCCGTTTTTTAATCGGGTGCGCGGACATTTTCAAGAAACAGGTGAGGTGACTGGGGAATTGATCGCTCTTTCGCAAACCATTTATTACCATTTCGTCATTTCCGGCAAGTACACAGAAGGCTCCCAATTACTGCCAAGGACCGAGGCCTTGTTGGAGAATAACAAGGCCTCGCTCCCCTTACCAATAATTGTTATGACTGCCCGGAATCTCGCCTCCGGCTACTGTTTCTTTAGCGGCGAAATGGATAAGGCTCGTCATTACATTCAGATGGCCAGCACCCTTGCCGCCCGACATGATCTTCGCAACTTCATAGCTTCCGTGCGTTTCATCCAGGGATATATTGAACTATTGAGCGGAAACCGCGCCAAGTATCTCCGCGAGGCTGAAGTCTGCTTCTCGCTCTTTAATGATCCGCTGGTTGGCGAGTCGAACAAACTGACCATGAGAATCATGAATCTCTGCTACCTATCAATGGTCGGTGATCACCATAATTTCCATACGCAACAACTGGCCTTGCAAAACTCTATCAACCATAATGTAATAGATCAAACGGTCGCAGCCCCCTACCTGTTTGTCTGGGGCAGCAGTAATCTCTTCTCTCTGGGCTACCCGAAACAGGCCCTTGAGCTGCTGGATAAAGGCTGGGACATCACCTCCACCGCCGCAACCGATCATATGCAGAGCCAACTTCTACAATGGCAGGCTTTTGGTTTGGCGCTTACCGGCTATGCCGTTGCGGCACTTGATAAAATCACCGAATCCATCCGGCTTCGCAATAATTCAGCCGGTCTTTTTTATATTGCCTTCAACGCCATCATTGCCGGAGCAGTGTACACCCGGCTCAAAAATTTTACTGAGGCTCTGCCCTTGCTCGCAAAGGGCCTTGCCATCGCGCAATCCATTCCCTCAACCTATTTAACCATTTGCGCTCTTTTTAATATGAGCTATTGCAAATATGTGGCCGAGGGTGTGGACGCAGCCGTTGATGACCTTGAGGCCGGACTCTCCTTGATGAAAATCAACGGTTACAACCACTTTTGGAGTTTCGAACCGGTTATGATGACCGAACTTCTCGCCGTAGCGGTAAAAAGGGACATCGAGAAGAGTTTTGCCCAGGCTCTGGCCAGAACCCGCCTCCATCTGAATTTTTCCGATACCGGCAAGCCACTGCCCCTCCTGAAATTCACTCTCATGGATAATTTTGAGATCAGCATCTCCGGGAAGGTGCTTTTCCGGGCCAAGGATCTTACCCCCTTCCAGCGCGAATTGCTGGGATTATTGATTACCGCCAAAGGCCAGCGCATTCCACAAGAAAAGATCCTCTTAGAACTCTGGCCCGAAAGCACACCGGCAAATGCCCGGAAAAGCTTTGACACCCTTTTGAGCAGACTGCGACAATTGCTGACTCCACACTTACCAACCTCGATTAAAGACTATCTTTTTATCCAGAAAGGAATTCTCTGCCTGACCAATTACGAAATAGATGCCCTGCAATTTCTGGAAACCGCGAGAACAGGATTATCCCACAGTAAAAACAGCGACTGGTTACAGGCACATAATGCCTTTCAAAATGCGCTGTCCCTGTGGAAAGGGGGAATGCCCGACGACACTTTTCAAAGCGAACAAGTTCTGGCCTTCAATGACACACTCACTCATCTTCTCGTTGAGATAGGTTCGATCTGGGCAACCAGTTTGGCGGAATCGAAAAGATTTGAAGAAGCCATAACCATCCTCGAACGTATTTTGCAACTCAATTACCTGGAGGAGAAATTGACACTTCTCCTCTACAAGCTTCATTGTTTGAACAACAACCCGCTTAAATCACGGGAGATCCTTGAGAGATACAAGAAAGCGCTGTTAAAAGCCGGCTACAGCGAAGATGAGGCTGCAGACTATATTGAGGAGATTGTCCAGTCAACAGCCGATTGACCGACTGCCGAGCCTCTTGCAAAATGGCCTTTTCGCCCAAACTCTGCGTTATGTTCAAAATTTTATCCTCGGAATATTAACTATATGCCTGCGGTAAAATTATTCACATGCCTTGGTTTTGAACGAAAATTCTCATTTTGCAAGAGGCTCTGCCTATAGAAAAATCGGTAATCGCAATTACCAAAACGGTATCGTCTGGGCAAATTGTGTCAGATCGCCCTGCAATGGAGAACCAAAAAATAGATCTATTGCACTGTAGTTAAAAGGTTATTACCTTTCATCAAAAGCCAGATTAGAAACTGGTGCGAGATTTGCTTTCTATGTCTTGTAAGTACTTTCATCCCCTTTACGGAGTTTCCTATGATCTCAGCATACCAGTCGGCCCTTTCAGCATTGCAGGGTTTTGGCACAAAAATCCAAGCCAACAGCAATAATATTGCTAATGCCAATACCGATGGCTTCAAGAAGACGAAAGTTACAATGGCTGAAGTCCTGCCACAAGGAGTAAAAGCCGAAGTTGGGAAAGTAACTACGCCCGGCACCAGTGTTTTTCAAGAAACCAGTGAGGGTCTCAACCTGGTCGAGCTTTCTAATGTTGAGCTGAGTTCGGAAATCCCGGAAATGAATATGAACAGTCAGTTTTACAAAGCCAACCTAAAAACTCTCGAGACCGTTGACCAGATGACCGGCACCCTCCTCGACCTCAAATCGTAAAACGAATGACGGATTAAGGAGTTAACCCCTGTAGCGGACATTGATCGCACAGGGGATTGGTTTTTTTACAATACGTAACTGCGACGCGGACAATGAGGGCGTGAAATTCATTGAATAGCCGCGCATCATGGGCCAGATTATTCATGAATACCTGCTGGATATCCTGATATTCGCTTTCTTCCATGAGCAGATTATGTCGACTGAAGACCCGGTGGGTATACATATCAACGACAAAAATTGGATGTCCGCAAGCATAGAGGAGTATCGAGTCGGCGGTCTCAGGTCCAATTCCCTTCACCCCGAGCAACTTGCATCTGGCTGTCGCCAATTCATCACTCAGAAACTGATCTAAATCCCCTGCATAACCATCACCTATCAGATCAAGGAGATTCCGCAACCTGCGGGCTTTTAGATTAAAATACCCAGATGGCCGAATAGAGGGGGCAATTTCGTCGGCACTGCAAAGCGACAGAGTTTCGTAGGAAAGCAGTCCACCATTCCTGAGATTATCTATGGCCTTCGTCACATTCGACCAGCTGGTGTTCTGGGTCAAAACAGCACCAACCATAACCTCGAACGGTGTTTCTCCCGGCCACCAGCCTTGCGGACCAAAATGGGCATACAGCAACCGGTATGCTTCCTCGTAGCTATTATTTTTCACCCCTTAGCTTCCCTGTTTGCTATATTGGTGCAACATCCCTGTCGCCAAGGCAGATGCCGATATCCCTGGCGGTAGTGATCTTGTCATTGTCTAAAGCAACCTTTTTTCGTTTTTTGATGGCGTCGGTGATTGGTACGGGAACCATTACTGAATTTTTCAGGGCCACCATGTGATCGAAAATCTTGTCTTCAGCCAAGCGTACGGCGGCAGCACCAAAACGTAATGCCAATAACCGATCAAAGGTTGTTGGCGATCCGCCGCGCTGCAAGTGGCCCAGAACCAGGGAACGGGTATCTTTTTCCGTCCGCTTTCTAATTTCCGAAGCGACCCATTCCCCTACTCCACCAAGAATTACCTCCTCCCGGCCAAGCTCGCCCATACCTTTATTGAAATTCCGCCCTTCCTTGGTAATTGCCCCTTCGGCGACAACGACAATCGAGTAATGCTTCTCATGGAGTTCATTGTCGCCAATTTTCTCACATACCGCTTCCATATCAAAAGGTATTTCCGGGATCAAAATGACATCGGCCCCTCCCGAAATACCCGAGTACAAAGCAATCCATCCGGAGTCACGGCCCATTACCTCAACCACCATGACCCGATTGTGCGACTTTGCCGTAGAGTGGAGCTTATCGAGGGCCTCGGTTGCCGTAGAAACAGCTGTATCAAACCCGAAGGTCCGGTCGGTTTCCTCCAGGTCATTATCTATAGTTTTCGGCACACCAATAACCGGCATGCCCTTTTGTGCAAACCGGTGCGCAATATCAAGACTGCCGTCACCACCGATGGCAATATGACAATCAAAGCCCATTCTGTTAAAATTCTTTATTATTTTATCGGACACATCAACAATCTGCACTTCGCCTGCCAGATTCTCAACGGGTTTTGCAAAAGGATTCCCTTTGTTTGTCGACCCCAAAATAGTTCCACCGGTCGAGTAAATACCTTCCACATCGCGAAGCGTCAGACGCACCATATCGTCGATGTCGATAAAACCGCCGTAACCATTCTTACTGCCGTAAACCTCCCAGCCTTTCCGATAACATGTATGCACCACCGCATAGATAACGGCATTCAGCCCCGGCGCATCCCCGCCACCTGTTGAAATAATAATTTTTTTCATGATAAATCTTAAACCTCATAAGACATTGTTGCATGCTTGCAGCCACCTGCCACCTGCCACCAAGGAGAGCAGCTTATGTGTGAAAAAGATGTCATCGGCGGCACGAACACGTTATTTGTTGTGATGTTGCACTCTTTCTCTTTTAGAAACTATATACAAAAAGGCCACCGGATATCCAATATTATCTTGACACGGTGGATTTTTTTCGTCCCCCTTGGCTTCAACAGTATCTTTATTTTCGGCCACCTACCATGGTACATAATAATTACAGGGGTATCTCTTACCCGGACAAAACATAAAGATCTTGCACCCTTGCCTTGCACCAACTATTTTGATTCGGTAAAGATTGACTATTCGTCCATCTCACCTTATTTTTCTCTAATAGTAATGCTTCTCTTCTGGACAAAGATCATAAAACGGAGAAGTTATTTTAGAAATAAACTTTAAGGAGGCTTTTCATGTCTGAACTCAATGTAACAGGACAAGCTGTTGCAAAACTCAAAGAATACATGCAGGCGAATAATATTGATTCCGCCCTGCGTGTAGCACTTATGCAAGGTGGCTGAGCAGGCCCTTCATTGGGATTGGCTCTGGATGAGCCAAAAGACAGCGACAAGGTTTTTGAAAACGATTCACTGAAGTTTCTCGTGGAAAAAAGCCTTCTAACCACCTGTGGGGAAATTACCGTCGATTATATTGACGCCGGTCCACGTTCGGGATTCGGTATCACCTCGGTAAAACCAATTAGCTCGGGCGGTGGTTGCAGTTCCGGATCCTGCGGTTCAGGCAATTGCGGCTGAGAAGCCCTGCCTTGCCGCCGCGCCGGTTTTTTCCACAATGTATTTGCTTCCTTTAAGTTCTAAGCAGTGAATCCGAATTGGAAAACAAAAAAGCGAGTCCTTTGAAAGAGGCTCGCTTTTTTTGTAACCATTTTGTGTCAATTTCTCGACACAACTCCAGGCAATCCTTATCCTCTCAGTGTTTACTACGATACGCACTGCCGGCCGGTAACGGCGAAAGTTCAAGAGAGAACCGTGAGGATACATTATGCAATTTGACAAATTTACCCTGAAATCGCAGGAAGCAATACAAACCGCCCAAAAACTTGCACAGGACCAGGGCCACCAGGAAATCCAGGTAGCGCACCTGGCAAAAGCCATTCTTACCCAACCGGACGGCATCGTCATTCCGGTCCTCAAAAAGATGGGGGTTGAGCCGTCCCTGGTATTGATGGACCTCAACCAGCTCCTCGAAAAAATTCCTCAGGTTTCCGGCCATGCCGTGTCGCAAAGCTATGCCTCAAAGCATCTGACAAAGATTCTCGACGATTCCTTTGCTGTCGCCAAACAGATGCAAGACGACTATGTGAGCCAAGAGCATCTCTTCCTGGCGATTCTGAAAAATTCGGCTATCGATGTCTGCAAAGGCCTGAACACCCGTGGCGTCCTGGAGAAGGATTTCCTTTTGGCGCTTTCAACATTGCGCGGCAGTCACCGGGTTACCGACCAATATCCCGAAGAAAAATACCAGGCCCTTGAAAAATATGGCAAAAACTTGACACAACTGGCCAAGCAAGGAAAGATCGATCCGGTCATCGGTCGGGACGAGGAGATTAGAAGAATTATTCAGGTGTTGTCACGACGGACCAAAAACAACCCGATACTCATTGGTGAACCAGGGGTTGGTAAAACCGCGATAGTAGAAGGTCTTGCCCAGCGCATTGTCAACGGCGATATTCCGGCCACACTGGAAAACAAACAGGTCGTCACCCTGGATATGGGCGCCTTGGTAGCCGGCGCTAAATATCGGGGGGAGTTTGAGGAGCGCCTCAAGGCGGTCCTCAAGGAAGTCCAGGAAAAGGCGGGAGAAATCATTCTCTTTATTGATGAAATCCACACCCTGGTCGGCACCGGGGCGGCGGAAGGTTCAATGGATGCCTCGAACATGCTGAAGCCGGCTCTGGCACGTGGGGAACTGCATTGCGTCGGGGCAACGACTCTCGATGAATACCGCAAATATATTGAAAAAGACAGTGCCCTGGAAAGGCGCTTTCAACCGGTGCTGGTGCAGGAGCCTTCCGTTGACGACACCATCGCTATTCTCCGCGGTATAAAAGAAAAATATGAAATCCACCACGGCGTAAGGATCCAGGACAATGCCACGGTCGCCGCCGTGACCCTCTCCAACAGATACATCACTGACCGGTTTCTGCCGGACAAAGCTATTGATCTTATAGACGAAGCTGCCTCCATGCTACGTATCGAAATTGATTCCATGCCCACGGAGATCGACGAGCTTGAACGGCAAAGAATCAAACTGGAAATTGAACAGGAAGCCCTGAAAAAGGAAAAGGATAGCGTCTCTAAGGGCCGCCTTGAAGACTTAAAGAAAAAACTTGCCGACCTGGGCGACATTCTCAAATCGATGAAAGCGCAGTGGACCTTAGAACGCGATACCATCAAAAGCATCCGCAGCATCAAAGAGCGTCTTGATGCTGCCCACATTGAGGAAAAAAAGGCGGAGAGAGAAGGCAATCTCAGTCATGTCGCAGAAATTCGTTACGGACGCAAGGTTCAACTTGAAAAGGAATTAACTGCCGCTAACGGCAAACTTCAGGAAATTCAGGCCGATCATATGATGTTGAAGGAAGAGGTCGATGCTCAAGATATCGCCGCAGTTGTCGCCAAGTGGACGGGTATCCCCGTCGATCGTCTGCTTGAAGGGGAGAAGGACAAACTGGTTCATGCCGAAGAAATACTAGGAAAACGGGTTATTGGCCAGAAACAGGCAATTCTTGCCGTCGCCAATGCCGTCCGCAGGTCAAGGGCCGGTTTGCAGGATCCAAACCGTCCGCTTGGCTCTTTTATCTTCATTGGTCCAACCGGTGTCGGCAAAACTGAACTTGCCCGGGCACTTGCTGATTTTCTCTTTGATGACGAACAGGCAATGATTCGTATCGATATGTCTGAATTCATGGAGAAACATTCCGTATCCCGGCTCATCGGTGCGCCTCCCGGCTATGTGGGCTATGAGGAGGGCGGATATCTGACGGAGGCGGTTCGCCGCAGGCCATATTCGGTGATTCTTCTCGATGAAATTGAAAAAGCGCACCCCGATGTCTTTAATGTTCTCCTGCAAGTCCTGGATGATGGCCGCTTGACCGATGGCAAAGGTCGAACCGTCGATTTCAAAAACTCCATCTTGATTATGACATCCAATCTCGGCAGCTCTCTTATTATTAAGATGGCTGATGACGAGATGGACAAAAACAGTATCGAGATGCAAATCGATGCATTGCTGCATAACCACTTCAAGCCTGAGTTTCTCAACAGAATCGATGAGACAATTATTTTTGAGCGCTTAAGACGTGAAGACTTGATCGCCATAATCGATATCCAGATTGCCAAACTCATTCAGCGCTTGGATGAAAAGGCTATCTCACTGCATATCCGAGAAAGTGCTAAACTTTTTCTAGTTGAAACAGGCTACAACCCTTCCTTCGGTGCAAGACCCATGAAGCGGGCCATCCAGAGAAACCTCGAAAATCCACTAGCGCTGAGGATACTTCAAGGGGAAATCAAGACCGGAGATCATGTTATTGCTGAAGGAACCGGCAAAGGTTTGAGTTTTGCTCTACAAAAAAAGTCATGATTATTCTCGGACAACAAGGACCTTCAATGCAAGGAAAGACAAAGCTTTCACTCTTTACACCTTGTGCGTCGTGCATTACATAGTGACGCTGACATCAATCCCCCCGATTTGTCTCCGTCGGCCGATTGGGGGACAGTTTACCAATAAGCTTCAATACGGAAGGTATGATGAGTGCAACAATAGAAGAACTTACAGTAAGTTACCAAGAGGATGGCGTACAAGTTACCAAAGAAACCGGGAAAGAGATCCTCTCGAAGGGCGCCTGGACCACCATTCTCTTCCGTTACCAAAGCCTCGACAAGGGCACCGGTCAATTTGGTAAGGACATGTACACTATCCGCCGTTACCAGAAGCGTCAGGGGGAATACACCATGAAATCAAAATTCAATATTTCCAGTACCGAGCAGGCGACAAAAATTGTCGAAATCCTTTCTAAGTGGATAATCGAGGCATAGTCTTTGGCCAGTCGTTTTGAGACAAGATCTAATTATATCGACACAATAACAAGTTACCATAAACAATTGCTGCTCATTGCAATAATAACCTCAAACCTGTGTTTTTTATTCTTGACGCCAATAATTTAATCAAGTAGTTTGCCGCGGTCCCAAGAACGAAGTGACGAAGAGCGAGACGAAGAGGTTGAGCAAGGAGTTGTAGAGTAAAACGGGACGCAGGAAATGGTAAAATAGTTATTGACAGAGCGATTC